>ERZ1106973.991-NODE-991-length-29438-cov-3.557601_pt1 | contig 29438 bp, 32 predicted proteins | sample MGYA00403686_ERZ1106973 | MGnify/ENA primary metagenome ERZ1106973 (study PRJEB35170, sample SAMEA104062408) | human gut metagenome | biome: human gut; feature: human-associated habitat; material: faeces | place: Denmark | collected 2012-11-06 ...
ATAATAAAAAGCCCCTTTCTTTGCAAATTTCTTGTATAAAAATAGATGTATAAGATTTGAATTTCTCTTATACATCTATTTTATACCCATTATTTTATTATGTCTAATGCTTATATTGAATTCTATTCTATCTACAAGTCTTTTTTTCATCATCTCATAAACCGTATCTGCTGTTGCGGTATGAAGTGCAATCTGAATCAGTGGGTATTTTTCTTTATACGTTTTACATATCCTTGCCAAGGTCTCTACTGCCGCAAATTCACCGCATCAATAGATTTTGCGATTATAAACCGCAATTCTTATTGATTTCCATTGACTTTTTCGGATTGTGTCGAATTCTGTTTTCGTTTATTTCTGAACTTTAAAGATTTTTCACAAACAGGACCCGGATAGCGTTGAGTGTTATTCCTTTTTCCATGTTTAAATTATACCATATGTTTCTATATACAGCAAACACTAGTTCTGTATTTTACAAAAAAATTGGCGCACCTAACTCATCACTACTACAATATACTTATGGGTAATCCCCTTACATCCAGTAAGGATTTATCCGTACTCGGTGCTGGTTTGAAAACCTCCGTAAAGAATGAATTTGACATTGTTTACGGAGGTTTTTGTTTTATCCCTTCGCTTTCACTTTATCAAACTCTGGGTTAAACGTATAGAAATTACGACTGCTCAGGTGATCCTGTACATTTCTTAAAGCTTCACCAAACCGCTGAAAATGTACAATCTCCCGCTCGCGCAGAAAACGGATCGGATCGCATACTTCCGGATCTTTGACCACGCGGAGAATATTGTCGTAAGTTGTGCGGGCTTTCTGCTCTGCTGCCATATCCTCATATAAATCCGTGATCGCATCGCCCTTCGACTGGAACTCGCACGCATTGAACGGGATTCCGCCTGCTGCCTGCGGCCAGATTGCCGTGGTGTGGTCGATATAGTATGGTCCGAACCCGGATGACTCGATCTGTGCCGGAGTAAGGTTGCGCGTGAGCTGCTGGACAATGGCGGCAATCATCTCCATATGGGCGAGTTCCTCGGTTCCGATGTCGGTCAGAAGTCCTTTCTGCATCTTATAAGGCATCGTATACCGCTGGGACAGGTAGCGCATAGAGGCTCCGATTTCGCCGTCAGGACCGCCATAGCGCAGTAACCTATGATATTATTTTTTTTTCGCATTCTTTCTCCATCTGGCAAAATCTTCGCTTGAGAAAATTCTGCTCCCGCCTACCCTGAGACGTTCCAGCTCAATCTCGATCTTCGCCCGTTCATCTGCTCCGGCGGCGATGTACCGCTTTTTGTATTTGCTACTAAACGAACTCTTTACCGAGGAAATCGCCTCCTTTTTCGTTTTCCCGTCTGCCACTTTTGATTCTACCACCTTATCTAGGATCTTGTTCGCCTTATCATATTCACCCGCGTTCAGGGCGTCATTTGCGTCTGATGCCTCATAAAGCGGCGTTTCTTTTTTCTCCTCCTTTTCTTCTGGCTCCGAGGCATCCTTTTCTGTACTCTCTTCCTCCTCTCCTGCATCTTTATTTTTCTTATTAATGACCATATCAACCGCTTTTACAATCAGTTCCTTGTCGATTCCTCTGTCCGCTACTTCCTCTACCTTTTCTTCGTATGTTTCAAGATCCCAGTTCATCATCGCCTCGGCCGCTTTCTGAATTACTGGATCGTTTTTCAGCCCTCGTTTGACACCGGAATTTACTGTCTTATCACTCTGTCCCGCTTCAATCAAATCAGACAGGATTCTGTCTCCCAGTTCTTTTTTACCTTCGCGGTATGCTTTCAGTGCCTTTTTAGCGTACATCGTTACATTATCTGCACTGGATATGTCATAGATCCTCTTGGTTTTCCAGTAATCTCCCGCATTTGCACCCGCGATATCTAAAGCGGTGTCAACTACGCTGCCTGTATCACGGAGAAGATTGGCGATCGGAATACCCGTCATTCTCGCAAGCGGACTTATCCATTTATACATGATTCCGGTTGTTGTGTATTTACTATCGCCTTCCACGAATTTTTTCATTTCATTGCAGGCATAGACAAGATACTGGAGTCCCTGCATATCCATACGCGCCGCAGAATTTCCGCCAAACATTGACACTACATCCTTCGCGATCGGAATAAGATTCAAAACATTAAGGTTGTCCGCGATATTCCCGCCCAGCGCAGACAGATATTTCTCTATGATACCTTTATCGTCATCATTATCACGGACCACATCCATGATCGACGCTGCCAGCGCTGTGATCGCACCTGTGACCGCGTATGCTGCTGCCACTCTGGCGAACTTTGTTTTCTCTGTCTTTCCGGCTTTCCCATTAATTTCCTTTGAATCCGCAACATCCATCGCCGCCCGGTAAAGCATGTTATAGCTCTTGATAGGCTCTGACATGAATGCCGTATAGAATTTCGTCCACTGCTCACGCATCGCCCAGCTTCTATGAAACACACTGTCTACTACCTGGGTTTTGTCAATAATCTCCGAGAATCGCGCTCCACTCTTCTGCAGAAATTCTTCTGATCCGACTGTCAGTTCCGGATGCAGCGCCGCCGTCTCTGCTTTGGTTGCCATCCAGAGACGTTTCCACGCCAGTTCATCGCCCTTTCCTGCCAAATCCATTGATTTATTTATCATCTTTTCTCTGGTCGTGTCCGCCCCGATGAGCATACTCTTCATGCTGCGGCCGGTATTGATATCGAAAAATCCCTGGTCTTTCCACCAGGCGATCGGGGAATAGTCTTTTACCTGATCCCACTCTGCATCTGAAACCATCAGTTTCAATCCCTGTGCCAGATACTTCGGATCAATCTCCGCAGCGGCTCTGAAATATGCCGTCGGCTGCTGAATCGCCGTTCTCAGGTTCCATCCGACTGCCGCCGACTTTGCATTTCTCAGTAAATTAGAGGTCAATTCCCGTTCGCCGCTGCCGACACCGTTCAGATCTTTCAAGAACGCATCTACCCAAGCGCCCATTTCCTTGCCGTAAACACGTTCCATCTGCTCCCGGAGATTTCCTTTTTCAACATCGTTGAAATTATAATACTTTTGAAAATCTGACAACGGCACCACAAAGGAATGATAGCTTCCCATCTGATCCGCCTGGCGAGTATATACATCAAAGATATCCTCGATAATCAAACCGTTCTTGGCGTGCCTGGTCGTGTTCTTGGTGATTCCGAGATTCTTCAATGTCTGGATATCACGGCTGACATCTGCATTCGTTTTGGCTATCTCATTCTTATCAACCACAATCGGGAAATAATTCTGGGCATTAAACTTTTTATAGCCATACAAAGTCATGCTGACCTCATTGCCCCAGGCTGCCGTCTGATCTGTGAAGAAACTTACCACCCCGTCCGCAAGCGCCTTCTGTTTGGGTGTGAGAGTGTCTGTGATGGCTTTTACATCACTCGGAGTGACCGCTACCGGCACATTTGCCTCCACAACTTTAAAAAGTTTCTTACCTTTTACCGTGACCTCCCTCTCAATTCCCTGTGTGCGGATTCCCCGCAGCTGATTATACAGATGTTCCCTAGCTTGCGGACGTTTATTTAATTCATAAAGGCTCATGACCTGCGCCGGGGTCAGAGAGATTTCTCCGCCGGATACCTGGAAGGTCTGGCGTTTTGCTTTATTGCCGGTCCATTCCTGGATTTCCTTTCCGCCAATTTCCAATTTCTTTTTCAGTTTTTCCATGTATTCCTGCGCCAGGCGTGTGTCCCTCATTTTAGTATCAAAGCCATCGCGGAGCCCCTGATAAACAGTCGTGGCTGCTTTTCCAAGACGATCGAACGCCGTGAAACTGTCCAGCATATGCACCTGCAGGAATTTATCCGCCGCGCTCAACGCCTTAATGGTTTTCTTATTCTTCCGCCCCTGCCACTCTCTCAGTGTGCTTTCTGCTGCCTCGGACGCCTTTTCGTAACGTTTATTCGTATACATCTTATTGGCATCTTCAATACTGTGTTTCATTGCAGACACAGTCTCTCTCAATGTCCGAAGTTCTCTCGGCGTAAAGTCTTCAATCTTCTTTCCCTCTGCCATGCTCTGGAGCTCGTCCAGTTTAGTCACAAGATCCGGATCGACCTCAACATATATATCGCTCGTTTCTCCTTTCAGAACACCATTGTTTTTCAGAATGGTATCGTACACCTTCTTTGCCTCATTCCATTCTCTGGTGCGCTGTGTTTCGTTTCCATCCGCATTTAAGCGGGAAGAGCTGTAGTCAACACAAGACAAGAATTTAGCAACGGCCGTTCTCATGCTTTCCGGAACATGATCGCGATCCGTCGGAGACAGCAACCACTTCTGCATTTTCGTGACGTCACGAATGATCTGTTTCTTATCCTGACGCCCCTGTTCGCGCTCCCTCACGTTCCCGCGATATTCCCTGAGTTTCTGCTCATATTCCTTTCGTTTAGCGATATATTCCTCTTCTCTCTTATCAGCCTTTTCAAACAGTTTATCTGCCAGCGTAGGCGGAATATTACGGATATTCGCTCTGTTGTCCAGGATATCCTCTCCCAAGAATACCGACATTTCATCAATATCAGCACCATAAGGATTTTCCACTTTCGGACGGGACTCTTCCAATACATCCGCAATCCGAAGAAGCTGATCTGTCGGGTTGATGATATCGGTCGGGAAAAGATCCGGATGCAGTCCCGCCAGTTCATTGTATGCTGCATCTACGCTGACACCGGCGTTCCGAAACGTAATCTGTCCCATATATTTTTTCCGGAAGCTGTTATATCCGCCCTCGGAATCCAGGTTATTTCGAACTTCTTCCGGAACATAAATCGGCGTGCCCTTGATATCTTGCAGGATGTTTTATAAACCTTTACCTGCTCCTGATCCGTCTGCTGTGATTTTTCCAGAATCGCACGGCCTATCTGCGTTGCTACGTTTGCCAGCTCCTGGGCGTCCATACGTTCCGCTTTCTGGATATACTCATAAAACCGGCTCAGGTTGCTTTCAAGTTTTTCCTGTGAGTAAGTAGAATTATATTCTCTTAACAGGCTTTTTGCATACTTACGGATATCTTCTTTTCTTGGTGTGTAATCTTTTGTGAGGACAAGCTGATTTTTCAATTCTTCGTTGATCTTCCGCAGTTCACCGTTTTCTCGAACCACCTCGTCATAATCAATGTCCATATCGGAATCATCAATCTGGAAACGAACATCCTTCAATTCACTGATCGCCTTCTTTCTGGCATCCGGAAGATTGGGATCATAAAGAATCGTATTGATTCCTTCCTGGTTCAAGCGGGCTTTCAGGTTATCGCTGGCATCCGTCGGCAGAATGACGGCAGCAACGCCATCTTTAAAATTTCCTTTCTGGATTTCGCCCGAAGCAACCGCATCTTTCTTAAATACAATTGAAATGTCTCCCATATCTTCCCCACCCTTACCCGGTTTTGTTTTTAATGAGATAGGGCTGTTCATATCTAAACTTTCTACCAGCTTTTCTTCTGTCAGATCATTACGGGCAACCAACTCCTTGTTATCTGTCTCTTCCAGTTCATTATCTCCAAGCTGATATTTAACATTTTCATTCTTGACATTGCGCAGTCTGTCAAATATACTGGAGATAGGCAGATAGTTGTAGCCGCTATGTTTTTTTGCAGGTTCGGCCTGGGCGTAGTTGAACGGGACACTATCTGCCTTTTCTATATCCACTTCGTGTAGATACATTCGATTTGTCCTGTCTACTTTTATAACGCATACCTCATAATACTGACCTGCATTTTCCCCATCTGTAATATTTATCTTTGCTCCTATTGAAACAGAATCATATCCTCTTCCTTTCCAGTCTTTCGAATATCTTAAAACCTTTCCATTTTCAATTACATCTTTTACCGTTGCAAAAGCGGCAGCTTTTTTGTCTCCATAACCATGCGCCAGATCATTGCGAACCGAACGCATACTTAAAGCAACATCCCCTACCACATCATTATGAACCACATTTCCGTAAGAATTATACAGTTCTATGATTTTGCTACGCATTTCCTTTGGATCTCCCTTAAACTCATCCCCGCGAATCGATGCGACACTGTCCATCTTCCGGACATAGTCATAGTTTTCTTCGATGTGCTTGTCTGTCACCTGATCCGGTTTTGCCAGCTGGAAGCGCACAGCGCTCTCCGTGCTTGTCTCACCCATCTTATAGTTCTCGCTTGCCTGATCCAGTGCATCCATCCAGCGATTTCGCGCATCCTCGAAAAGTTCCTGCTGCTCTGCAAGCATCTCCGCAGCTCTTCCGGTATGCTCATTCTTGATGAGACTCTTGATTGCATCCAGCATATCGCTCAGAAAATCTACAATCTTTTGCGCCACGGTTTTATCTTTGCTTGCAATCTTCCGAACAAATTCCTCGTCGTTCCAGAATTTCCCCGTAGCATCCGCAGTGATCTCCTCCATGATCTCGTCCCTGGAAAGTTTCTGACCATGTTTTTCATAAGCTCTTTCATAGCTCTCAACCATCTTTTCAAATGTCTGGTTTTCAGATGTTAAATAAGCGCTTATGACTGCATCGCGATAGGAAGCATAGCTTTCCGGTGCGTTTTCTTTGATGAAATGAGTTAATTCATGGCTATTGGTGCGTAAAAAGTTCTCTGAGTTCGTGGAAATCCGGATCGTTCCGGTCTTTCCTTCATACTCTCCCACTGCTCCGGATTCAAGGGAATCTTCCAACACAAATTTTAATCCGGTACGTTTACCAAGACTTTCACTGAGTTTCCTCTGAGCATTTGTTGCATTCGATGAACGATCTTCAAATCCTCCTTCTCTGGCCTCTCCCTTCTTAATCTGGCGCTTTGCCTCTAATTCTAACAGTCTGTCTCTGGCTCCTGCTTTATATGCCTCTACCTGCTGAGTTCCTGACAGGAACACCGATACAGCTGATTTTTCTGCCGGTGTGATGTCATTAGCATAGCGGCCTGCGTCATAGAACACATTAAAAGCCTGTCTGTACTGTGAAATCGGGATATCCGGATCGTACTGTTCCACCGCTGCTGTTTTTCCTTTTTCCCCTAAATCCGAAAATATATCGTTTAAATCCTCTCTGTGGCTTTCAATATAGGATTGTCTTTCCGCTTCCTGCGGAGATACCGCGTATTCCCTGGCATATGCAGACAAATCCTCTTTCTGTTCAGGCTCACGAATATATTGAGGTCCCATGTTCTCGCGATTTTGAATTGATTCTGTGTTCTTGGCAATGGTTGGAGGCGTTATCTCTTCCTGAACTGCATTCTCCGGCCGGTTCTGAATGGTACTAAATTCTGTTCTATCCTCTCCGCCTTTTTCGTCTGCCTGAATAGTTCTCTCCGTACCCCTCTCCTGAGCATCTCCATCAGATACGTTTCCGGCAATGAGAGGTGTGTTTTCAACAGGATCTGTTACGCCCTCTATCATTCGCTGTGCCATGTTTTCCAGTGCTGCTGCCTGCTGTTCTTTTACCTGCTGCCGCGCCGTATTCTCTTCCGGGAGAACATCCGGAATCGTTTGAGATGCTGTTGTCTGTTCTTCCTGGAGCAGACTCTCCTGCGGCACCGCCTTTTGCCGGGCGTATTCCTGGGCGGCGTTTCTTTGCAAAATATTGCCAAGTGCCTGTGCACCTCCGCCCATAATCACACCGGATGTCGCCCCGCCAAGAGCCGCCAGCCCTACACTTCCAGCGATGTCTGCATACGCTTTTTGTTTCGCCTCTTCGTCACTCAATCCAAGACTTTTATAGTATCTGACCGACGTATCATAGTTGGATTTGTCGCCCATGATTATTTTATCGCTGATACTATTCATAATCTCGGTAGCCGCCTCTTCGGACCCCTCCGAGATTCCTTGTTTCACAAGGTTGGTAAGAACGGTCCTCGCGCCTTTACCAGGTACTTCTTTCATGGCTTTCAATTTTCCAAGGCTGAACGCTTCTCCTGCACCCTCTGCCGTGCCCTGTGCTGCGCCCTGTGCCAGCGCCTGGGTACCGGTTGCCCCTCGCTCCGCCGCATCCACATAGGCATCCGTCGCCGCACTTCCACCGGCTACCGCCACATTAAGCGGTCCGAGTGGAAGACGAGACATTGCCTGCGTGATGGAAAGACCCGTATCGATGGCAAAATCTCTGACCGGCGTGCCTCCAATCGCATCTTTAATGCCCTGGTTGGATGCATTCATGATCGCATTGCCCGAAAATGCCTCGTTATTCGTATCGACCGGAGTGTTCCTTCTCTTATACTCTTCCAGAATATTTTTATATTCATCGGTCGATTCCGCATTCATTAACGCTTTGATTTCTTTTGCTTTATCTATGCCCATCTTGGTTGCTGCGTAGATATATCCTTTCGGGCTTTCCAGAGCTCCCACAGAATTGTATGCAATACCCGCAGCAATGTTTCTCTTCGACGCATCTCTGACATTCTTTGTTTCATCATCTCTAAGCCTTGCAGCTGTTACATCTCCAAGGCTCTGCTCAAACTCTCTCGCTGTCTCCTTCCCATACTTTCCGAGCAGATAATTATACATATCTTTCTCATCAGCATTCAGGAACTCTGCACGGCCATCTGGTGAACCGAATCCCCTTACTTTGGCTGCCATTTTTAAATTTCCGATAAAACCGTCTGAATATCCCTGTGCGCTCTGGCTTCCTTTCCTTACATAGTCTTTATATCCTGGATCTTTCTGTGCCTGCACATACGAAATATTTCCCTGCTTTCCGGAATATGTAAGCCGCGATGATGCTTTCGCAGACACCGGCTGCGTAGATTTTTGGGACGCATATTCCTGCGCTAGCTTTTTGCCTGCTTCTCTTTTTTTCACTCTATCCGAAAGCTGTTCAAAATATTGATCTGGAAGCGGTGCCGAACTATACTTTCCTGCCAGCCGCTCCCCTTCCCGGATTCGTTGAGCCGCTATGGTCGTCTTTTTTGCGTTCTTAGATGTATTTGAGCTTTTTGACGATGGCATCAAATATGATGGAGTATTCGATGATTTTACCGCCGATGTAGACTGTTTTACTTTTCCAGAAGTTCTCGTCAAATTTTCCTTCTCAGATGTCTCTACAGACTTTTTTTCATTGTTCTTCCGCACTCTATCCGAAAGCTGTTCAAAATATTGATCCGGAAGCGATGCCGAGCTATACTTTCCTGCCAGTCTCTCCCCTTCTTGAATCTTCTGATTCTTCACAGTTGTTTTTTTCTTCGCGCTTACTTTGACCATTTTTTTCTCCATTCATTTACTGCGCCTGCTTGTACGTTCATTTTGCTTTGCTGTAATACGTTTGTGATCGCCGGAATACTAATATTCTTTGCCGTAGGTGTCGGATAGGCCGCTGTTCCTGCCTTTATAGATGCCTGCTCTTTCTTGATATTCTTATCATCCGTGTACATGTCTATTTGACCATTCTTTTCAAGGCTGTACATATAATCGTCCGCTGCTTTTTTTCCCTGCGAGCTTAGTATTGTCCTATATTTATTTGCTGCCTCTATCCATGTAACCATCGGTTTCGACGATGAAGAAGAACTCGATTTCTTTTTTGAAGATGATCTACCACTTCCTCCGCCAGAACTTGCCGCCGCCTGTCTCCTTAACGCCATCTCAGCCTCCCAGTTCGCCTGCTCCTGTGCTGCCTGCTGCTTCTGGAATGCAAATTCCTGCGCCCATTGGTCTGCTGCCACGCGGTCCTGATACTCACCGTAATCATATCCATATTCCTGATTGTACCGACCGTTATAATAGTTCAGGTCGTTATAGTAATCGTTGACACCATCCCTATAACGCTGGTAATCTGTATTGTCCAGACCTGTCACTACATTCATCTGGTTGTACAGATTCTGTCCTTCATCCGCATAACGCTGGTATGCCCGATCATAGAAGTCCAGAGCCTTATTGTTTAATTGAGCGACATAATTGTCATACGCCTGCTGCCCTGCTGCCGACGCGTATGTATTCCCATATCCGCCGGTCAGCGCCGCCGCATTCCCCATCGTATCGCGCATAGCAAGGTTTCCCTGGCGCATATACTGATCGCGGTACATTTTATATAAATCATCGTTTACCATATCCTCCGAGGTGTACGAAAATTTCGGACGGTTCATGATATTATCCAGGATACTTGAGATCTGATCTTCGTACTTACTTTCAAATTCATCCGGCTTGTTCTTCTCCAGATTCCGAGTTTTATTGTAGTATTCATTCACTCGGTCAGACCTCTGGTACATCGGCTTCGCCTCGGTCGAACCGCTTGCCGTGGCTACCCCCGCAGTTACATTGCTGGACGGGTTCGATGGTGCTGCATTTGCAAGCTCCTGAATCTTCGCCGCATTATTTGTCGCTGACCCGTTCTGCAGCATTCCCAGCAATTTTGTATTCTGGCTTGCCGTCCCGGAATATCCAGATATTCCATACTCTTCGGCAAGTTTCCGTCTGGCAGCGTAGCTGGAATCCCTTCCGGAGCTGCTCAGATAATCAACAATACTTCCAACCGCCATTATTCATCCTTCCCTTCTTCTTTTTCTTCTATAATCTCGCCTGCATTTAAGATAGCAGCAACCTTTACCAGATTCTCTGCCTGGGTAATCCCCTCCACTTTCATTCTATCGAGAGCACTGACAATCGCTTTGATGGCGAGCTCTTCATACACATATTTTTTCATGGTACCTCCTAACTTCTGCTTTCCAAACTATCCAGGCGATCATAAATATCCTGGATCGTTTCTCCCACGCCCCAATAATGAGTCTTTCCGTAGAATACGGGGTGGTTCAGATAAAGTTCCTGCGCGTAGGCATTAGACGGTGAAAGAACGCAGCCATAGTGATCCAGGATCCTCTGCGGTTTTGTGTCATTGATATTTCCTGTGCCATCCCAGCCAGTCCAAAAGCAATACAAATCATTATCACCCATTCCTGTGCTCTGATCGCCGGTGCCTAGATATTGTCCCATGCTGGTATCAAACGTATAGAATCCTCCGATATAAACCTCGTCTTCATTGGCTTCAAATGCTCCACCCTTGCAGCGGATTCTTGAACCAGTGATCGTTGCACCTTTGACCGTTCCCGAAAATGTTGCATTTCCAGATGCATCGAGTTTGAAATTCGTGGAGTTTACCACTAAACGGTTACCGGATATAGTAACCTGTCCGGATTCCAGGGAAATCTCAGACGATACCGTTCCCTTTGTGACTTTCATTTCAATCTTGCTGTCTGTAACTTTGAATTTTGCATTCGTGTTCTTTTCGAAATCAGATACCTCCACCTTGAGTCCATCCAGGTCGAACTTGAGAGAAGCTACCCGTTTCTCATCTTCCAGATACTTCGTCAGTGCCTGGTTGGAGTAATTATCCTCTGGTGTCAAGTTATCGAACATATATCGAAGCTGCTCATTGAGCTGATAGAGATAGCCTGTGAGTTCTTTTTGATCCATCTTGTCAAAGCCTTCCATTGCTTTATACTGTGCCATCAGATTTCACTCCCTTCTTCGATGTATTTTCCGACTGCAATCAATCGAGCCTTTCCCTTTCCTTCCAGCCTCCAGCGATCGTGAAAGCATCTCATTGGCTTGATGGGAATCGTGTAGGTTCGTTTCCTCGTGGCGTATACGGTGAGCATCCGGCGGAATGCAGCGTCTGAATCGTGTTTCAAGAAGATTTCTACCTGGCTTCCTCGTTCCAGTTCCAGGAGAAACTGAATCTTTCCAATGTATTTCCGATTCAGAAGGCTTTCTTCCAGATCTCCCGTTTCCAGGTACCACTCTATCAGTTCTTCTCCTCCTGCAATCTGGCGAAGCTCCTGATTTTGATTGATGAAATACAGTTTTCCATCTCCCGATGCAGTCAGAAGCATCAGGGTGTCATCTTCTTTATGCCAGAGTCTTTTGGCTGTATCATAAACCAGCAGTGTTTTACCGTTTCCCGTTTCAGCCGAGAGATAATATTTCTCTTTATATTTTCCGGCTACTCCCTCCGACAGATTGAATTTTTCCAGCACCTCCGACAGGGCGAACGGGACGCCTCCGGTATATCCATACACGCCCGTTCCAGAAAGGTATATCAGGGTGGTTCCCACCAATCTTACACTTTCACTGCATCCCTTCATCACGCCCGGAGCCTCCTGTGTATGGATCTGGATGTTTGACGGTTTATTTCCGTATACCTTATGAATCGTATGCTCTTTGAAAAACAGAGCATATCCGGAATAGGTGGCTGCTGCCGTGAAATCCCCGTCTGAGCCTATCGTTGCCGCATAGGAGTCCGTTGAAATGCCCTCGAACACGTTCCAATTCAGCGGATCTCCAAGCTTACTTGCATAGACCTCATGGTTCTTACTGCTACATCCCCACAGTCTGTTTTCACATTCTGTTAAAAAATCCATGTCCGGAACTTTCCGTTTTAGCGTCAATCCAGAATCCTGTGTGAAGCTTTTCTCCAGAGCTCCTATCACTGTGATGCTGTTGTCTGTTTTTGCCTGGATGGTGGCCGTTTTATTGTAGTCCGCATTCGTACATCCGGAGATCTCCACGCCATCATACTGATTGAACTGCTTTCCAATTCCTGTACATGATATTTTTGTATAGGTGGAACCAGTGTAAGATGGGGCGAAGGTGGCGGTCGATGCCTGGGTGAATGTCTTTTCCATCGAACCAAATTCTCCGGAATCCGTGTTTAAGTACACCTTATCCGGAAGAATGATGATGTAGGCACCCATTCCAACCATGATTTTTTTACTATCTATTACCTCGCCCTTTTCCTGGTCGTTGTAATACAGTTTCGTTCCATCCACGTAAGCCAGACCATTCTTCCAATAGAGTCCGTTCGGCTTTTCCAGTGTCTTTATGACCGGTCCACGTGCTTCTCTTGGTCCGGCGGCCGGATAGTAATCAGATGACATGTTTTTCATGTCCGCAAAGTATCCTTCCTGGACGTTCTCCCGGGTGTCGATTCCACCGAAGACTCCCTCCTGTTTTCTGGTTCTGGTAACTGAATTAATAAGCGGCAGTCGCATCATTACCACCCCCTGAACTGTGCTGTGTCTTTTGGAATATGATTTCTGCGGTAATATGCCGCAAATGTCTGGAAAGATGATTCAAACGCTGCCACGCTGTTGTTGTATCGTTCTATCTCTCCGTTTTTATAGTCAATCTTGGCAGCTAAGTAGTTTGAATAGACATCTCCGAAGCGATCCGGAACCAGGAGCGTTTTTTCAAAGTCCCGATCGTAATCGTATCCATCGAACTCTATATCATTTCCTTCTGCCATGTTCAGGATCTCATCTACAACCATTCCCTCTACCTCTGACAGCCAGGCTGTTTTTACTCTGGCATCGTACTGGTTTAGCTTTTCATCATCTACCCTTGCCAGAATCTCCGCTATCTTCATAATTTCATCGCCTCCTCATAGTCTCTATTCTGACAGCTTTTTTTATTTTTTTCTCCCACACAAAAAGCCCACCACATTGCTGTGATGAGCTTGTACATCTTATATGTTACGCTTTTATGATGTGTCCATCTTCCGCGATTCTATCCGCCGTCAGCATCCAGCCGTCCGAATCGAACGCATACAACTGTCCATCAATCCGGCAGACTGTATCATGCAGATATTTGTAACCTTTCAGGACATACCACCAACGTCCATCCTGCCAAATCCAGCCTCCGACATACTCCCCGGAGATCCATCCGTGTGAGGTCTCGATCCAAGGTTTTCCATCTACAAAACACTTCCGGAGCGGCTGCACGTGTTCTCCGTTATTATAACGTCTTCCGGAATCTGCCCCACCCGGGGTTGTTCGGATAATCAATGTCGGCGATGCCAGAATGCACAGACCGCGCATGCCGCTCTTTACCTCTTTCAGATCGGTGATCGATACCTGCGGGGCGCTCGGCTGTGAAGCTGCAGCTCCATCCTCCGCCGCCCAAGTCTTTTTGAAATTCTCAAATGTCCCATATTTCTGCTTCAAAATTCCCGTGCCACTGCCCCAGTCCGGCAGATAAAGATGCGGTTTGTCTTCCAGGCTCTTCCAATCTCCTCCCCAGGCAAGTCCCAGCCCCTTGGCAATCTCAGCCGCTTTTTTAAACATTCCTGTTCTGTCATTAAATGCATCATCTGACGTGCTACCATCTCCATCAATGTCCATTATTAAATAAAAATCAAAGGCGATTCCCCACTGATGCTGTGAACTGTAGCTGCTGCCCGGTGCATTGGTTACCTTTTTTCCCGGTTTTGTACGTCCCTGAGCATAGAGGGCATCCTGCTCTGCTACTGTCCGGAATGTTTCCCCAATCGTCACTGCAATCCCTTGTGTCACACAGGCTTTCATCCACGCACCCGCAAGACGCTGGAGACGCGGATGGCACAATGTAATATCTCTCATATTTGTCCTTTCTACGAACACAGGGCGGAAAATTTCCGCCCTGAATCATTATTTGCACTCATCTGCCGGTCCCGGCTTTTTTGTTTCTGCTCCCGGTCCTACCGGCGTGTTCCCTTTTCCTTCTTTTGCCGGACCCGTGCAGCCAACGTCGCAGGTGCACTCTGGATCTACCGTCATTTCCGGATGCCCTAATTTCTGCGCTTTCTTAGCGCTATAGTTATGTACTTCGTTTGCATTCTTGTTTCCATGTACGTTACAACTCATCTTTTCTTTCCTCTCTTTCTATTTTCTTGCTTTCTCTGCCTGGGTTCCGAAATAAAACCCTACAATCATAGTGAAAATGCTCATGTATTCCTGTCCGGATACTTCTCCGGAACACGTCAGCCCAATGAATCCCGCTGTCAATGCTAATGTCATAAGGCTTTTTACATCAATCAGTTTCGCAAGTTTTTCTTTCAAGCTCTTCCCTCCTCCAAATCCTGGATACGATGATTCGCCACTCGGATTTGTTCCTGCATGACAGCCTGTATTTCTTCCAGCTTATACGTGCGTTCGATTACTGTATTATGCTTTTCAACTTTCTTTTCAAGCTGCCCCATCCGGTATGTCATGAGCTTCGCCGATGCAATCACACCTGCAAAAGCCCCCAGGACACCTCCGCCGGACGCGATCAAGGCTACTGCAATTTCTGTATCGATCATTCTATCCCTCCGGATGCTCCTCCAACCATTTCTCGGTTACCTTACGCCAATATAACGGCACCTTTTCAAGTGTCATTTTCCAGTCTCTGATTTTCTTTCCATAAAAAGCCCCCATCACTTAGCACCTCCTTTCTCCGCAAGCTCACTCGCCGCAGCACCGAGATCTATGATTGCCTCATCCTGGATCTCCTGACTTTCTTCCAATGCGTCCAGACGTTTTTCTTCGGATGTCTTTTCACGCATATTAAAGCTGGTTTTTACTTTGCCCCCTTCAACAGCGGATGTTTCAGAAACCAGAAGGACATCTTCATATTTTCCCACCGTCAGACCATCTGACGTTTCGATCCGGATCGATTTCAGATTTTCGTCTGTCAGCTTTTTCCAAATCTCCAGCATAGTCTCCCGACTCTCGCTCTCAACCTGAAGCGCGCCTAGAGATGCTCCTGCCACCAGGTCAATTTTTGTCCCATCTTTTAACACTAATTTATCCATCTTACCCTCTCCTCCCTACTGGATTCCATTCCACGCCATCTGAAGCAGAAAGCCCAGAAGTTCCCAGATTTTATTTTTGATTCGTTCCATACAGATTTCGTACCCGATTTTTTCAGAATAGTTTTTTTCATCGACGCATCCGGTTGACTCCACGATTTCAAAACCATTTCTGAGAACACAGCGCACCACTGTGGTTTTTGTTCCCATCGTTTTCGTCTCCGTGTAGGCAATAAACTCATCCACCATCTTCTGGCCGATGTTGACGCCGGACGGCAGCTCCGGATTATCTTCCAGTTTCATATATGCCTTTTCAAAGGTGTTTTTAGGTAGCCAAGATACGTGTCCGTCCGGATCCTTTGTAAGATATCCTTCATCAAGAGGATTCTCGTCCGCCGGAACACTCCATCCGCGATACGCATCATAATCGCCTCTTGTCATTGGTTCTACTTCGAACATTCTGCATCCGATATATTTTTTCACGATATTCTCCTCTTCTTAACTTTCTTTATGATTCAGCCAATAATTACAATCTGAAAACTCACTAATCCATACCCTATGTTCACAATGGATCTTATGAATACATTTCCTACACTCCGAAAATGGAATAGCCAAATCTTTGGCTTGTTCTATTAGCTTGCAAAGTAGAAGCCTCATTCGACGAATGTCCAATCTTCTGCGAGCATGTCTGCCTGTGAAGCAAGCCAGCCCATCTGAACTCCGGAAGTTCCAATAAAAGCCACCGCTTTGTTTCCGATTGCATCGTGCTCGCAGTTTACAATCTCCCCTTCAGCAGTTTTATAAGAAATGCCGGATGCCAGCTGAATGTACTGTTTCTTTCCATTCCATCCCTTACGCGCTACCTTTAAACCGCGCTTCATGTACTTGATAGCATCGCCGAAAGGAAATGTCACTTTACCGCTCATGATTTCGCAGTTCTCGGCATCGGCAATTTCCCATTCGTCTGACTGCATATTCATCAGTGTGTATTCAACTTTCTGAGTCTCTCGAATATCCAACAACTCTCCCTGTTCGGTTCCCTGCGGTCTGCACTGGATCATAATCGTTTCTTCTTTCGGATCCCAAAACCAGAACCCACCCCAACGTGGCAACTTTACTTTTGCCCCCTGTTTCATTGCTTCAAACGCTTCACTGAATTTCATTTTTTCTCTACCTCTCTCCTTTTTTACGATGTTATTAACTTTGTTGATTAATTCTGTCGGATCGCTCATCATACGGCATACAAATTCGTCATTGTGATAAACATCATACACATTATCGAATTCACTTCTTCCCCAGCAATCGTACCCATTTTCGATTTTATTTTTCTTTACTGTGAACATTTCGCCCCCCTCAATTACTCAGCTAAATCTTCATTAAACTTTTAATGTTATTCGTCGGGCAGAAAATACTTCCACGTTCCATCTGAAAGTTGTATGCCGAATTTCTTTGGGTTTGTTCGGTGTTCCCAATAAATTGCGACAATATTATCATTCCGGAGCGTTGCTTTTCCAGACAGATCGCTATTTAACTGAGTAAGTGATTTCTCCGCTGCCGTCAATCTCTCATCCAGCAGTTTCCCCACAATCGCATCCAATGCCGCTTTTCCGGATTCCGTAGCAAGATAATTTGCTATCAGTGGCGGAAGCGGTCCTTGAATGCCCTGCGGTCCCTGTGGGCCAGTGTCTCCTTTTTCGCCCTGGATGCCTTGCGGTCCCTGTGGGCCAGTCTCTCCCTGGATTCCCTGTAAGCCCTGCGGACCAGTCTCTCCCTGGATTCCCTGTGGTCCCTGCGGTCCTTTGATATTTCCAATTAAAATCCTAGCCATCGTTTTTCACATCCTCTCCTGTAAGATAATAGAGATTCCCTGTTTCCGAATCATAATGGAATGCTGGCGGCTTCTCTCCATCCGGATAATCTGCATAGAGATTTCCTGTTTCCGGGTCCAGATAGAGCGAAAACATCCCCGATGCCGGAATCATGACACCGCTCTCCCCCTTCACTCCTTGGATTCCCTGAGGTCCTTGCGGACCGGTATCTCCTTTTTCGCCCTGGATGCCTTGCGGTCCCTGCAGACCAGTATCTCCTTTTTCGCCTTTATCTCCCTTATCTCCTTTTAACTCCCCACGCTCTAGCTTTCCTGCAACATCCTCTCGGATCTTCTCCGCTTCCTCTGCTGCCGTCGTCGCCCTGGTCGCTGCCGAATTTGCCAATCCCGCCGCAGTATCTGCCTTGTTTGTGGCTTCCTCCGCTTTTCCAAGACCGGCATTCAATTCCTTTTCCAGGCGTTCAAATTCACTCAGTCCCGGTTTCCCTTCCGGGGTATTGATTGCATCTTCCACATACACCGGCGTTTTATACGAGGTAAAGCGCATCGTTCCGGTTTCATCATAACCTCTGACCGCGATAAATACGGCGCCAGGAACCCGAAGCTGTGTATTCCGTATCTGCCAGGTCAATAAGATTCTTTCCTCGCCGTATGTGGCTTGCAGGGAGTCTGTATCCTTCGTACCATCGGCATATTCCAGGTCGATAAAGAAGTCCAGCGCCGACAAATCCAACAAAGTCGCTGACACGCGCGGAATGGAGAATGTTCTTGTATCACACAGATTATCCGCTGTTGTTCCGATCTTCTCTTCTCCTCTTGGGATAAGCATCTGCCGGTTCTCAATTACTATCATTCTTCCACCTCTTAAATACGGGATGCATGATTTTCACACACATCCCGCCGTGATTAGATCAGCAGTTTCAGACCATTCTCAAACTTTTCAGATTCCTGATCGATAAATTCCGCCGCTTTCGTGTCCTGCTCCTGGGAGTTCTGCAGCACTTCCGCTACCTCTTTCGGAACCTTGACATTTCTGCCGCGCTTAACGATATAAGATCTACCGTTTACCTGCACAAATACATCGCCCTTGTACTTGTCAGAATCTCTCATCAGGAAGATATTAACCATTCCATCATCCGGCGCTTCTGCTGGCTGCTCCTCTGTTTCTACCGCCTGCGTTTCTGCCATCTGCTCCTCTTTTAATTTTTCTGTTTTAGCTGCCATTTAGTTCCCCTTTCCTTCCGAGAATGTGCTTCCTGTCTCAATACGCACCATGTACTGTTCTACCAGACGTTCCGCCGTCTTGGTGGCTTTCCATCCGGCTGTTGCTCTCTGGTTCAGCGGATCGGCTGTACCACCGGAACCAAGCTGTTTTACAATCGTTTCAAGACCGCCGCCCTCAACATCCGTGATTCCATATGCGTTCGCACCGAGGATCAGCGTTGAGTATACATCGATCTTATCGCTTCCTGTTCCCGTAGCTCCTGCCTTTGCAAAGATCTTCGCTTCGGTGGACTCTACAAAACGGACGCCGCCAATCTCTCCGATCTCGTTCTGGTAAGCGTTTTCCGGCTTGGTGTATCTGTGCCAATCTTTCCACTCCTCATCCTCCATGAGGTCATAGGCGATATCCGGGTGGATGATTCCGACATACCAGCCGTCAATCTTCGGAGCATTCTGTTTTTTCAGCGCTCTGACTGCCATCTTAACCGCCTTGACGGTCAGTTTCATGTTCTGGGTTAAAGTGGCTCTCGATGCGGTCTGTCCCTCTGCATACTGTACATTCGTTCCGCCATTTAGGACTTCTCTGGTTACAGTGTCCAGAGTGGCACCAGCCTGATCGCCCAAGAGTTTCATGGCTTCCACCAGGTTGTTATCGATCGCTGTCATAAGCAGCATATCAGACAGTCTGATATAATCACCGTACTGTTTGACGGTCGCCGTCACGATGCTGACATCCAGCTTGTTGCCTTCCGGGGTTACGCCCTCAGTCAGCGGGGTTAGTGCCTTGCTGAGCGGGGTGTACTTTCTAAACTCGATTGTTTTACCGCCGTTTTTCGGGATCGGTCGTTTCTGGCCGAACTGATCGTGTACCAGACGCGGACCCGCAATGTCAATCAAGGTCTTGTCATAGTACGTCTTCATCTCATGACTGAGTTCGTTTCCTGTACCGGTCGAACCAGTGGTGTTTGTTACATCATCAAATAATCTTAAATCTAAGTAAATCATTCCATCCTCCTACTCTCTGAATGTAATGATCTCCCCTCTTGCTGCTCTTCTGGCGTATTCCTGGCGCTCTTCCTTGGTCATCTTTGCAGGATCCTTTACGATCTGCGCTGCCGGATGGCTTGACATGCCATTCTCCGCCGGTCTCATCTGACCGCTCTGCACGGCTGCCGCCTGCTGTTTGGCGGTTGCCTTGGCTGTCTGCTGCATCAGTGCCGGAATTATTTCATCATGATGAAGAGTCTCATAGATTGTACGCATATTGATGCCTGCGCCCATCAGGTCAAGGAATCTCTGATCTTGGATTTCCGTCTGCAAATCAAACTGCGGGTAGAATCGTTTCAGTTCTTCCGCTTCCCGGTCCCATTTCTGAAATACTGCATCCCGCTGGTTTTTACGCTCTGCCTCTTCCTTGGCTTTCCGGAATGATTCGTTTTCCACTTCCAGCTTCATCATCTTCTTATAGCTGTCTACCGCCATGCCCTGGTCGGCTGCTGCCTCTTCCCAAAACATATCATCATTTTCCAGTGCTGTGCGAATATCTGCCATGTTATCGGACGCAAGACCGTACTTCTTTGCCATCAGACCGATGATGTCCGACTGCTCCTGCATCTGCTTCTGCATCTGCTTCATGTCGCCCACACGGCTCTTGATTACCTTCTGCACGTCTGCGTCGTACATATCACGGAATTTGCCTTTAATCAGGTCGTTATAGGACTTCGCGCGTTCTTCCGGGGTCTCCTCTACGGTTTCGGCTGGCTTTTCACCTTCTGCCTGTATTCCGCTTGCTCCTGATGTCTGCGTTCCATTTTCTGCCGGTGCGGCTCCTGTAGTCGCTCCCGCTGCGCCTCCTTCTCCACCTTCGAACATTCTGAGGTTCAATCTAATCATCTTTTTTCCCTTTCTGCCGTCTTTCCGGCGTGCCTATCTGTCGTCTCTCCGGCGTGTCGGCTGTCTTTCCAGCTTGTCCTCTGCCGTCTTTCCGGCGTGTCCGTCTGTCTCTCCAGCTGTCTCCTGCCGTCTCTCCGGCGTGCCTATGCTTATATTTTTACATAATCAAAACTCAAAATCTCCCACTAGGTCAAACTGCTCCGGATACCTTGATTTTAAAAGGCAAAAGCCGGTTTTTGTGAATTTCAAAAGATTCTCAATTTCTTCCGAATTTTCATCATCTGGATAAAACCTGACTGCTATATGTCCGTCCCGGCTTTCCGTCCGCACATTGGCATCCATCCGCCACAAACACTCGAGTAAGGTCTGCCCCAGCATCGACACCGCTGCACAAAGGATATTCCCCTCATCCGGGTTCCCTTTCTCCGCGTGTCCGGCGATAATGAAATCAATCACTTCATTTTCCCGTCGTTCAATTACTTTCGTCATTATTCTGCCCCCTTTGGCGTTGCCGCCTTCGCTGCGCGTTCCCGTGCTTTCCCAGCGGTCGAACTGGCTGCTTCCCTGGTTGCATTCCCCATCGCATCAAGCTGGGCGGATTTGCCGTTGCCACCGGACACGATCGGCTGCTCCCCCGGTCCCATTGATCCCACTGTATCTAACAGGCGCGTATCGCCGGTACTCTGGGCGATCACTGCTGCCATCTGGCTCATAGTCTGCTGCATCTGCTGCATCTGCTGATACATGGTTCCATTCTGTGCAATCTTCCGTATAACTTCCTCTTTGCCGTCAAACATCATCATTTCGAGGCAAGCCAGTGCCTGATCAGCTAACTGCGGATTAAAGAAGCCTAGATTGTACATTTCTTTAGCCAGTTCGTTCTGGGAAATCTTTGTAAACGGGCTTGCTTTCTGTGCCTGTACTTTGATGTCATATACAGGTTTACGCTCCGCAATCATGCCTGTAAATCCCACTTCCATCTCCTGGGCTTGCATACCGGAGTTATCGAATGATACGAAATTCTCCCCCGTGTCATTCGTGATACGGAAGACACGAGGCGCGGTGTAAAACTGCCTGATGAGTTCCAGAACAATATTTACAACACTCTGAAAAGCCTGATAAGAGCCGTTTATCATATCCCTTGACAGCTTACTGCCTGCCTCCTGCAGTGCCGCAATCGCGGAAGCTGCCGTTACTCCGGAAGCTGTCGCGCCCTGTGAAAAGTCACGGTTTCCGGAAGTCTCTTTTAATTCCTCGATTTTCCCCTGGTAAACCTGATAATAGATGCCTGGAAGAGGTGCCACTGTAAGAGGCAACATGTCATCTCTGGATCCGTTGTAATGCACAATATCCCTCGACAGGTCCGAAAACTCTTCCTCATTGAATCCGGAGCTGTCTTTGCACGCATACCGCGGCCTGGAACCTGCGATCGAATTCTGTAAAATTGACTGGCTCAATTTGTCAATATACTCCTGGCAGTCTTTCATTATATCCAGATATCCAAAGCCGAAAGGACTGTGCTCAATCGGGAACATGAGATCGAACACAAACGGATACTGTCCATGTTTATACCAACCGTCAGCCATTTTTGGATCGTTCTCCGATGCATAGAGTACGGTTCCATTACAGATTTTACAATAATGCAGCACTGTTTTCATAACCGGCACATCTCCAGACATACCGGAAACTGTTTTCTTGTAATACCAATCAATGATTAATGATTTCCCGGTTGTATCGACATAATCATCATTCAGGTACTCCTGGACACTAATCAAAGTATCATTCAGTTTTCCCTGCATCTGTGGATATTCCTGTTCAATCAGGTCGTTATCCATAACATTCAGATAAAACAGGTTCCTGGATTCCTGGATTTTATCAATTCCCGGCTCCCAATACATTTTGAGCGGGTCACATTTTTTAATTGAGATATCGCCCAGACCGTTCTCCTTGTGAGCATCCCAGAACACTCCATAAATGCTCGTTCCCATTTTGATTTTCTGCCAGGTCGCTTCTGAATAGACTGCAGTGTACTCGTTCCGGTCCATGATAAACGGAATAACATCTGATAAAATCTTGGCTGTTTCTTTGTCTGACTCCTCACGCGGCAATATATTCGCTTCTGGATAATTATCCATAAAATCAGCGTGCTTATTGATAAGCGAGTTGATCAACCATGCACTGGCCGGTTCGATTGCATTCCCGTTCTTATTTTTCTTTTTAAACCGATCCCAGTGGCGCATCTTCCACCACTGTTCATTATCAATCAATCTTTCATCCAGGGATTTCTTTCCCTGTTTGTACTTTTCCAGAATAGCAAGTGCTTTTCTTGCTTCTTCCTCTCCTATTTTGGTCTGTATCACTTTTTCTTCCATGATTCCCTCCTATACTCTCAATACAAGACGTTTCTGTTTGTACAGATCCAGCGGATCCTCCTGCGGTATTTCCTGGATGACGCTCTGACGCGGGGCGATCGGGTGCTCCATAAGAACATAACGACACTCATCATAGATATGATCCTCCTGGGTCGTGTCTATATCCTCTACGTTATGCTCGTCATATACCAATGCCGGAATCGTGCGGATGAAGTCCTTGCAGGTATCAAACACGTAAAACATCGCCCGACCATTTGAGTCGAACGCAAGTCGATAGTGATACTGCATTTTACCGGCGAGGCGGGTGTTATCGCCCGGGGACCAGTAAATCCCTTCACGTTCCATCATTTCCGCGATCGATTCCCCGCGTGACCTATCATAGATAGACGGATCCGCTATCCCGATGATTTTGCGTCCTTTTAGCATTGGATCCGCCTGCTCCACCTCGCGGATCTGTCTGGCTATCTCGTTCGGCGCTATCTTGACACCTACATTCGGCTCTCCTGTGCAGCCGTACATTTCTTTGATGCGGTAAATGCAGCCATCATGATCTACGGCATGCCAGCCGACCGAATACGGTTTTGCATAGCCAAAGTCAAAGCCCCGGTATATCGCCCAGTCTGTGGGGATTCGGAACGGTTTAATGACGTGCGTGTATTGCTGGGTTTCATATCCCAACGGATTATCCCGGAACTCTTCGAATACCTGTCCCGAAAAGCTATCCCAATCCCCATACAGCAGCGCCTCACGTTCCGCCTTTGGAAGCGATGCCAGCGCGGCGAGGTAATTCGGATCGCTTTTAAGCAGCTCTTTATTATCAAACACTGTCGATGGGATAAAACAGGACGTTCTATACAGGCTAGTCTTTTTGCCATGCAGATCCAGAATCTCATATTCATGTACTACTGTCTTATATGGCGCCGCCGCCTTAACAAAGTGCTGTTTTACCCAGCCGTGACCGATGCCGCCCGGGTTGGCTGTACAGCGCATATACACACGCGTTCCCGGACCTGCGGGACGGTTACGGGAAACCATATAGGAGTATTCATCCCATGTGAAGTGTGTAAGTTCGTCAAAGCCGATAAAATCGTACTGTTTACCCTGGTAATTTGTCCGGTCCTTAATGTGCTGCATCGAACCGAAGTAAATTTTTGCGCCGCTGGGGAACTTCCAGACGTGCCCCGTCTCGTTGTACCTGGCTTTTCTGTATGCCGGTTGATAAACATCGCGTGAGCGGTCTATCAGTGCCGTGAGCTGCGGATAGGTCTTTCTGAATATGATCGCCCGGTAATGTGGGATGTGTACCTGGCGGAGAGCTTCCGCCAGAAGAAAATCAGACTTCCCGCCGCCTGCTGCCCCACCGTATAGGGCTTCGTCCTCCCCTCTATTCATCATCAGCGCCTGTTTCGGCTGCGGCTGCCAGATCACTCTTCTGCTTTTTGTATCGTTCAATTTCCTCTTGCACTCCTTCCACATCCGCCGGCGCCAGCATGATCACGCCGCTCTCTCCAGCTTCCTCCTGCTCCTCCTGGATATTCTGGCGTTCTTTCCAGTCTTCCCTAGCGCGGTTCGTCAGCCAGAAGATGATCGCCTTGGTATCTGGGGGAATATAGACCTCATCCTCTCCCACTTCCAGATGCTCCTCTTCTTTGATTTTCCGACCGGCATCGTTATATTCAATCTTCCGGACCTTGAAAGTTTTCTTTAGCTGGACTTTGTGGCCGATGCATTTCAAATACAGGGCATTTTCCACCTCTGTGTCTGCGATTTCCTTGCTTTTTTTTAATGTGTCCGCAATGACCGGATATTTTTTTCTCCACTCATTCAGCGTGGACCTTGAAATCCCTATATTTTTCGCGATCTGCTGGTCGCTCAGTCCCTTCCGGGCCCATCCGGACAGCAGAGTCCTCTTGTCCGGATCGTCAATCCATTCCTGATATTTCGCTCTCGCCATCCGTTTCGACCTCCTTCCGCTTCTATTTTGCCAGTTTTTTATTCATTTTTCTCCCACGTAAAAAGACCCGCCATCAACAGCGGGTCTTTTCTTCGTATTCTTCATATATTTTATTTTCAAGCTCTTCCAGCTCCTCCCAGGATAAACCATATTTATCATGCAGCTCATCCGCCTGCTCCTGACAGGCAAGCCCTAATTCTATGGTTACGACAACATGGAGCCAGGCACCGCAGCCTATTTCGCACAGTTGAAAAACTGCTATGTAATCATTGAAAATGTGCCTTGCTTGAAATGCCCGCAGTGTGGCGAAGTCTTCTATACCACTTCTGTTGTCGAGAAAATCGAAGAAATTTTGGAAAGCGTGGAAAAGATTTCAAGTAAAATCTTTATTATGGACTATTCTACCGCTGCATAATTTCAAAAAGCGCCAGGGCAACCCCCGGCGCTTTTTCTTTATTCCGTTTTTTCAACAACCTCAATGATCCACTTCTCGGTTTCTGGCTCAAATTTTGCCCGTACATCTCTGTCGTCAGCTGCTGCCAACGTCGCATCCACTTCCATCCTGCCACCGTGTTGTTTAACGATAGCTTCCAGAACCGCGCGCGCTCCTTTTGCCTGTGCCTCCCAGAGCGCTATCGCCCGATCCCTTCCCGTGATGCTTTGTTTCAGCATTTTTATCTGCATTTCTTTTCTTTCAATCTCTCTTTTCTGTTTCTGGACAATTCCCACGCTTCTGCCTCCTCATATTTTTTATAGATTTTTTTATAATAAGGGCAATTCTGGTATTCATCTTCACAGAACAGCCCCATCCAGTCTGTTCGCTCTCTGATAGATTTGAACGACAGCATATTTTTGACATCAAAGCCTAGATTATTCTCTATGTTTTCACAGGTGATCGTGATTGCCTGCCTGAGCTTTTCCCGCTTTTTTGATAAATAAAACGGGCACTGAATCTTTGCCTCGTCGTTCAATTTTCCTATCCTCCTGCTGCCACGGCCGGTTCCTGCCAAACCAACAAGACCCAGCCGAGTATGTTTTATATATTTCCTCTTATGCTGCTCCATAGCGCCGGTCTGCATCTCTCACAGCTTCTGTGCCGATCTGGGCGTAGCACTGCAGTGTGGTGTCCACCTTGGCATGACCCAGCTTTTCCTTGACCATCTCGACCGGCGCCCCTCGATTAATCATGTCAGTTCCGCAAGTACGGCGAAATGTATGCGGCGATATCTTGAGACCATGAAGACGCTCATCACGACTCTGAATATCTTTCAGGATGTACTGGATCCCTGCTATGCTCAAACGTTCATAGGGTGCTTTGACTCCCACCAGCAATGCCGGATTGCTGTCTTTGCGTTCATTTAGATAGTCCCGGATATGAAGAGAAGCCTGGGGAGAAAAATATATTTCCCGTTCTTTCCGTCCTTTTCCGTAGATCCGAGCGCGGCGGTTGACAAAATCCATATCCTCAATGTTGAGCTGCACAATCTCCGACACGCGACCACCGGAGGAATAAAGCAGATCCAGAACCGCAAGTTCCCGCTCTGTCCGGCAGGCGCAGCGCATGATCTCCCTCTGCTCCGCTGTGAGGATCGGCTGCATCCGGTACTCTTCTTTCGTTGTCTTGATATTTTTCAGAGGATTCTCTCGCATCTCTTTGTTCTCATATGCCCACGCGAAGAATGATTTCAGCGATCGAATCTTGCTGTTATAAGTCTTATCCTTCCATTTTCTTACGACTTTACCAAATGCGAGATAATTTTTCACATGATATTCCTGCATTTCCAGGGGACTCAGCCCCACATAGATGATAAGCTGCTTCAATTCATGGCTGTACTGCCGGATCGTCGCTGTCGTCAGTCCCCGAAGAAGTAGATCCTGCTGCCAGAGCTGAATCAGTTCATACATCCGATCCGAGTTTTCACTAACTGCTGTTTGATTTTCATTTCGCAAAAAACTATAATCAGCCAGGTTCATGTACATAACCAGCTGTACATCTTTCAGTGCTCCCTCCTTGATGTACTCCTGCATCTGCGTGAGCATAATGTTGATTAATGCGCTTGCTGATACCATAGTTTTCCCCCTCTCTTGTTTTTTTCAAAGGGATTGTCTATAATAAACATATACCTCTTTTTTGAGGAGCGAGTCCTCACATAAGCCGCTCCTCTTTTTTCTTTTACGCATCTTCCATGTGATATTTAATTCCGTATTTCTGGTAAACTTCTTCCACATAGTTTCTGATATCCGCATTTTCGTCTGCGAATATATCGTTCGCCTCTTTGATTACCGCCTGGGAGAATTTCAAAATTCTGGAATTTTTGTTCTCTTCCTCATTCAGCGGATATGGTTTCCACTTAAATTTTTCACAAAGAACTTTGACCGGAATCGCCAGAAGCAAACTGAGAACATTCAGCACAACCTCATCATCTTCTCCCGAAAGCATTTCCTCTCGACGTTTCCACTCTTCTTTTACTTCCTGCATGATTTTGTCCCGAATCTGCTCTTTTTTTGATTCGACCGCTCTTTTCTCGATTTCTCGGATTTCCTTTGCCGTCAGCTGATAGCGTACCTCTGCCGCCTCCTGCTGCCGTGCGGCTCTTCTTCTTTCTGCTCGTGTCATGATTTAGCCCCTTTTCCAGTCTCTCCGGAGATCCTGCATGGTCGGGTATCCGTATGCCCGCCCATTCTCCGGTTCTACTATGTAACCATAGATATCGTCTTTCTGGATGCTTATTTGTTGCGCTTCTTTTTTAATTTCTTTCCGGTCTCCCACATAGACCGCGCACAGGTAAATGCGTCCTCGTTCAGTTTCTTTCATTCCCGCAGCCTCTCGGAATCATTTTCCAGGCAAGGACCTCCACCCGCGGACAGCTTAAATCTTCTTTCCCTTCATAGTCTTCTGGGTTTAGGTCGTAATTCAAGCTGTCGCATTCCATGTCGATGTACCACCAGCCCTCAGTATTTCGCTTTGCCAGGGTAACATAGACTGCTTCCGGATGATCTGTTTTTTCATCATCTGGAACATATTCCTCTTTGTAGTCGCTGATCCAGCGGTGACGTTTTACTGTTGCCAGAACCCACGTTTCCAGCTCCGGCAGTTTTTCACATACAGGAATCCATTCATCCTTGCTTTGTTCAGCTTTCAATTCTCGATGCAAAGAGATCGTTCTCTCCACCATTTTCCGGGCAGTCTCTTCAAATCCCCGGATCTCTTCCGGAGTCTTTCCGGTATCCTCGTATTCTGCCAGTCTGGCGATCAGCTCGTCCTTTTTGGCTGCAGACCAATAGCCGGACTTGATGCCGTTTACTCGTTTACTCGTTAATCGTTCCATTTTTCACCCTTCTTTCATGCAGGTACCCTTTACATTTTCGATATACTTCCGGATCAAACTTTTTCCGTTCATGCTCATATGCGCTGTACTCCGCCGGGCTGCATCCGGCCATTTGCGACATCTGCATTATCGTGAGCCCTGCATCTTTCCGCAGCGCTGCTATCTCTCCCGCATACATTCCAAGCCGACCGTTATCTTCCTGGATCTGCATCATCTTCTGAGCTTCTTTAGACTCCGCACACCGAAGTATCTGATTCACCGCACAAGCTTCGTTTTCACAATCATAAAAGCAGCCATGTTCTCCCCTCGGACCGTCATAAAAACCAGCTACAAATTTTGTCGGTTCTTTACAGCCAACGCACCTCGCATTTACAGACATTTTAAGCAGCTCCTCCTCCATCATCTTCTCCTTTTTCCAAGCTTCTTCTATTGTCCAGATATTTACTGACTGATACCTCATACGCTACGCGCTTCTCGCATTCCGTTTCGCTCAGTTTTTTCATATACTCGCGGCTCTGTATACGCCCCTCAACACACACATGGCTTCCTACACCAAATCTGGATCCATAAAGGGCATTTCTTCCCCATGCGATACACGGTATATAATCTGTTTTCCCGCATAATCGATTGACTGCCAGAATCATATCTGCGATTTCTCTTCCCAGCGGTGTCTGGCGATAGATAGGTTTCTTACAGATGTATCCGTCCAGGAAGATCTGATTCGTTCCAGTGTATCCAGCAGGCTCTTCCAGGAGTCGAACTTCCTGCGCGAACACGAACAGTATCAAATGGCTTTTTTCTCCGTCGTGGCGGTTGTAGGAACAAAACTGTCCAAGCACCTCCATCGTCGTGCCGCGATAATCTTTAGATATATCCATAAGTCTCTCTGAGATTGAGATTGGGATCACATCCACCTGTCCGCTCAAACGAGTGACAGACAAACTTACGAAATAGAATTTCTCTCCAAACACTTCATGGTTGAATGTAAATTCTGATATCACCTCGCCAATCAGGCGCACTTTGTTAGTTTCATTTTTTTCTGGCATAGTGTTTTATCTCCTTTTCCTAGTATGTTTTTAAAAATTTATCGTACAGTTTACCATATGCCTCCCGGTACCTGTTTCCATCCTTTTCTTCTGCTGCCTTCCTCTCCTCCCATCTCTTCCGGAAGCGTTCTGATTTCTCATCGTATTCCTCTATCAAATTCTTATTTTCCATATCAAGCTCTTCGCAAATTTCCTCGTAATACCTCTTTTCATCCGCAAAATGATCGTACACC
>ERZ1106973.1011-NODE-1011-length-28649-cov-5.842414_pt1 | contig 28649 bp, 26 predicted proteins | sample MGYA00403686_ERZ1106973 | MGnify/ENA primary metagenome ERZ1106973 (study PRJEB35170, sample SAMEA104062408) | human gut metagenome | biome: human gut; feature: human-associated habitat; material: faeces | place: Denmark | collected 2012-11-06 ...
AATCTTTTGGGAGGACAAGCATATGAGAAAGAATTTAACAGAAATCGTTTTTATCTTAGATCGCAGCGGTTCCATGAGCGGATTGGAACGAGATACCATCGGCGGATTCAATTCTATGATTGAGCAGCAGAAAAAAGCAGAGGGCGAAGCACTGATCTCAACTGTACTGTTTGACAATGTGAGCGAAGTCCTGCACGACCGTGTAAATGTAAGGGACATCCGGCCGATGACTGACCGTGATTACGCGGTTCGCGGATGCACAGCACTCTTAGATGCCATCGGCGGTGCGATTCATCACATTGGAAATGTTCATAAGTACGCAAGACCGGAGGATGTGCCGGAACACACCATGTTTGTAATCACTACGGACGGAATGGAAAATGCCAGCCACCGCTACAACAGCGAAAAAGTGAAGCTGATGATCGAGCGGCAGAAAACGAAATACGGTTGGGAGTTTTTGTTCCTCGGTGCCAATATTGATGCAGTAGAGACTGCAAGTCAGTTCGGAATCGGCGCAGACCGTGCAGTCAACTATCAGTGCGACAGCGAAGGAACCGCGTTGAATTATGAGGTGGTCAGCGAAGTAATCAGCTCTGTCCGGTGCAGTGCCCCGCTGAGCGCAGACTGGAAAAAGCGTATAGACGAGGACTATAAAAAGCGTGGAGGCCGCAAGCACAAGTAAATGTTTTTTGAAGCCGGGGTGATGATTCACTCCGGTTTTTTCTATAGCAGGAACTGTCGTTAAAGCATCCGGAACGGATGCGCAGCTCGATGCCGCAGGCAGCGTTCTATGGGGATTGGGGAGTTTCCCCAACAAGCAGAAAATCGCTTTCGTGTCACGAAAGCCCTGCTTGCAGAAGAGTGGATTCTAAAAAAATCGTTCAAAATTTGGAAGAACTTTCGGTTGATTTTGTTCGTTTCTTGGAGTAGAATATAAATGAGAAATTTTAACTTGCTGCGAGTGACTTTAGACATCGAAAAAGAGGTTCCGTATGGATTTCATGACGATTAAGCAGGCTTCTGAAAAATGGGGCATCTGCACAAGGAGAGTACAGACATTATGCACAGAAGGGCGAATTGATGGTGCCGAGCGTTTAGGCCATCAGTGGGTCATTCCTATTAACGCCGAAAAGCCGAAGGATGCCAGAATCAAAAGCGGCAGATACATTAAAACAAAATCCGGAAATGGAGAGAACGAAGATGGAAAGAAAACCGTATAGTGCTGGAGCCGTGAAATTTTCGTTCTGGTTTATGGAATTTCGGAAAACCGTGCAGCTTTTGAGCGAGGGTAAGAGCTTTGCAGATATTAAAAAGTTGAATGAAGAGACAAACATCTATGGTGCACCGACAAAACTACGAGCGCAGCAGATTTATTCTACCGTAACAGCCCGTATCAAGACATTAGATGAAAGCTTTTATCCAATCTTTCTGAGCAGTGATCTTGCTACACAAAAATTATTTGTGCTGACTGCGGCTCTTTTGCATGACACGCTGTTCTTTGATTTTGTGTATGAAGTAGTGCGGGAAAAAATGATTCTTGGTTCCGATGAGCTGACGGATGCAGATATCCGGATATTTTTCAAAAATAAGCAGGAACAGAGTGAGAAAGTGGCTTCTCTTCAAGACTATACGCTGCACCGTCTCGGTTCCTGCTATAAGACACAGCTTTATGAAGCAGGAATTTTAGAAAGCAACCAGGCAAACAGCACAAGAAAAATACTGAAGCCAATTCTTGATATTGCATTTGAGCATTGGCTTTATGACCATGATCTTGGCATCATGGTAAAAACACTGACGGGGGTAAGATGAAATGGATTTAAGCCAAAGACTGGACGAGATGGAGCTTGCAATCCATAAGCCATCTTTCCGAAAAGGAACAGGCCGCGCAAATGAGGTCAACTATTGGGTGTTTGATTATCCACCGGATAAGGAACTGGAAGTTCGGGAGCGCGTAGAGTATCTGAAAAATAAGAACGACCGGGGCGATGATGATTTTGAGCTTGTGGTCTTTGACCTGTATGATATCATCATTGACTTTTTGGAAAAGAAGAACTTCATGGAAAAGTGCTATGACTTTGAAAAAAAGCGAGGAATCGAGCGTATCGTCAAGGCAGTGACCAACTCCATGAAGGTAAATGACGATGACAGCCTGATCGTGCAATATATCAAAGAACATACGCCGGAGAATGCAGTCGTGTTCCTAACCGGCATCGGCAAGTGCTATCCGATTTTGCGCTCCCACAAGGTGCTTAACAACTTGCATCAGGCATTTGTGCGCTGCCCGGTCGTGATGTTCTTTCCGGGAACCTATAATGAACAGGAGCTGATCCTGTTCAATGAGATTAAAGACGATAACTATTACCGGGCATTCCGACTGGTAAAGTAATGGATGGAGGAAACAGTTATGCAGATCAAGGACATGTTCCGAAAGAAAATTGACCGTGAGATACAGGGCGTTATCATTGTCGGTCAGGGTGAAGAAACAAATGTAGCGCAGGAGCTGGAAGAGTACGTTGTGACCCGTGAGCTTCAGCGTCATTTTGCGGATTTCTTTGCAGCATATAAAAAAGGTATTCAGGGAACTACACCGAAAATGGGTGTCTGGATTTCCGGCTTCTTTGGAAGTGGTAAATCTCATTTCCTGAAAATCTTGTCCTATCTGCTTCAGAATAAACAGGTCGGAGACAAACATGCCATCGACTACTTTATCGAGGATCAGAAGATTACCAATCAGATGGTGCTGGCAGATATGCAGCTGGCAGCAAACACCCCATCGGACGTAATTCTTTTCAACATTGATTCTAAAAGCGATTCTAATGGCAAGGAAAGCAAAGATGCCATTGTGAATGTGTTCTTGAAGGTATTCAATGAAATGCAGGGCTTCTGCGGTTCCATGCCTCACCTTGCTGACCTGGAGCGCAGGCTTTCCGAGGAAGGTCGTTTTGAAGAGTTTAAGGAAAAGTTTGAAGAAGAGTATGGCGATCCGTGGGAAATCTCTCGTCAGGACTTCGATTTTATTCAGGATTCTGTTGTAGATGTTCTTTCTGACATGGATTTCATGAGCGAATCAGCTGCCCGTAACTGGTGCGAGAAAGCAACCGAGAGCTACCAGATCAGCATTGAGGATTTCGCCAAGCGTGTAAAGTCCTATATTGATAAAAAAGGCAATAACCACCATGTTGTTTTCCTTGTAGATGAGATCGGTCAGTACATTGGCGATGATTCCAAGTTGATGCTGAACCTTCAGACAGTGACGGAAGAACTGGGCAAGGAATGCATGGGTAAGGCTTGGGTAATCGTAACGAGCCAGCAGGATATCGACTCCATTACCAAGGTGAAGGGTAACGACTTCTCCAAGATTCAGGGACGTTTCGATACACGCCTTTCTCTGTCCTCTGCCAATGTGGACGCTGTTATCAAAAAGCGTATTCTGGATAAGACAGAGACCGCAGCCCAGAGCCTGCGTCTGCTCTATGACCAGAAGGTAACCATCATCAAAAATCTGATTGTCTTCAACGACGGCGTGGAGAAAAAACTGTACGCCAACGCAGAAGATTTTGCAGAGGTTTATCCTTTTGTTCCGTACCAGTTTAATTTGCTTGCCAGCGTGCTGACCAGCATCCGTACCCACGGTGCATCCGGCAAGCACCTGTCCGAAGGTGAACGTTCCATGCTGGCTCTGTTCAAAGAGTCTGCCATGCAGCTGATGGACGATGAGATGGGGGCAATCGTGCCGTTCTATCGGTTCTATGATGCATTGGAGAACTTCCTCGACCACAGCCACAGCAGCGTGATCATCCGCGCTTATGATAACAGCTACATCAACCCGGAAAAGAAGGAAAAAGATGTCTTTGCTATCAATGTGCTGAAGACCCTTTTCCTGATTAAATATGTTCTGGAGATCGAAGCCAACGTGGACAACATCGTGAGCCTGATGATTACCAGCATTGACGATGATCGCATCTCTCTGAAGGCACAGGTGGAGGATGCACTGAAAGTGCTGATGCGCCAGATGCTGATTCAGAAGAATGGCTCCATCTATGTATTCCTGACTGATGAGGAACAGGAAATCAACAACGAAATCGAAAAAGAAAATGTGGAGATGCCGGAGGTCATCACGAAGATCGCGGAGATGATCTATGAGGACATTTTCTCCAGTAAAAAGTATCAGTACCCAAGCTTCAGTGGACGATATGCGTTCTCCTTCAATCAGGCAGTGGATGACCGCCCTTATAAGGCTAACCAGAATTACGATATCGGCCTCCGTGTGCTGACCCCGTGGTATGAGGGCGGCACCGATGATGGTACGTTGCGCCTGCTCTCTGGCCAGGGCAAGGAAGTCCTTGTGGTTCTGCCGAACGATGATGCGTTCCTGACGGAAATGCGGGCATACTTGAAAATTGAGCGGTTCCTGCGCAAGAATACTTCTGTGCAGCTTGCCAAGTATGAGACCATTAAGGAAGCAAAGCGCGTGGAGATGCGGGAACGCAACGGTAACGCCAAGCTTTATCTGACGGAAGCTCTGAAAGAGGCTACCATCTATGTCAATGGTGATGTGCTGCACACCTCCGGTAAGGAAGTGACCAGCCGCATCAACGAGGCTATCGGAAGATTGGTGCAGACGGTTTACCACAAGCTGTCTTACATTGACGCAGCGATGGGTGAAGCAGACATCCGGAAGATGTTCAAGACCAGCAACCAGCTGTCGCTGGCACTGGGAGATACCGGAGAATCCAATGTTCACGCACTGGATGATGTGCTGCAATTTGTGGCAGGCAATTCCCGGATGCACATGAAAACTTCTATGAAAACCATCAAGGATCGCTTTATGAAAGCACCCTATGGCTTTGTGGAAGATGACATCCATTGGCTGGTGGCACGTCTCTTCAAGCGTGGAGACCTGTCCTTTACGGTCAACGGTGAGAGCGTCAATCTGAACAACCGCTCCGAAGAAGAAATTATCGGCTATATCACGAAGAAGCAGTTCGTGGATAAGCTGCTGACGGAAGTGCGCGTGCGGGTGCCGGAAAACCAGAAAAAGGCCGTCCGCACCGTGATGAAAGAGCTGTTCAAGGTGGCACCGCCTGCCGATGACGAAGATACCATCATGAAGAACTTCCAGCATTACTGCGAGAATCGAATCACCGAGATTGAGCGGCTGGAACCGAAATATGAGAATTACACCTATCCTGGAAAAGAACTTCTGGAAAAGGGCAAGAAGCGGCTTTCCGCACTGGTACAGATTCAGGCACCGCTTGAATTCTTTAAGACCGTATTTGACGAGCAGGACGATCTGATGGATTTTGGCGAAGACTATGAGCCTATCCGAGATTTCTTTGGCAGTGAGCAGCTGACCATCTTCACTCGTGCGCTGGATATGCTGAATATCTACGAGGACAGCAAGACCTACATCGTAGATGCAGAACTGGAAGACGTGGTGGCTAAGATGCGTACCATCGTCCGGATGGCGAAGCCCTACAAGGAAATTCCGAAGCTGCCGGAGCTGCGCGAAAAGTTTATGAACTGCTATATGCGCATTCTGGAAGAGCAGGCAGAGCCGGTCAAAGATTCCATCAATCAGGATCGGAACCGTGTCTTTGAAGTGCTGAACACCAAGCCCTATAAGGATGCGAAGTTCAACCGTTATCTGGAACTCTTTAAGGAGATCATGGACGGTGCGGAGCACTGCAACAATGTTTCCACTCTGCGCAGTTATGCAGATAAGGCGGAGGCACTGAAGCTGCGTCTGCTCAACGAGATGAACGCAGAGGACATTCGCCTTGCGAAGGAGGCAGCGGCAAAGGCCGAGGCAGAGCGCAAGCGTCAGGAAGAAGAGGCAAAAAAACGCGGCGAGACCGTGAAACCGGCAGAAAAGGTGGCAGAACCGCAGCCGGTATATAAGGTGCGCACCACGAAGAATGTTTCCATCAAGACGGTTGCCAAGACTGCATCGTGGCGGTTGGAGAGCAAGGACGACGTTGATAAATACCTTGCCGCATTGCGTGAAAATCTGCTGAAAGAGATGGACGAAGATACCATCGTCAACATTGAACTATAAATGACAGGAGGATTGGCTCCATGAACAAGACAGCCATAAAGAATTTTGCGATCTGGGCGCGGAATAAGCTGATTGCAGATGTCAGCTATGATGCCCGCCTGATCGGTATTACGGAGGACGGCATTGCAAAGCCGTTGCCGCAGAGCTTCGGCGGCACTCAGTTCTTCGATATCGGCACTGCAGAACCGTATTCGATTTCCGGCGAGGCCGTGCGGCAGCGTGACAAGCTGATAGAGGTCATCCAGCAGAAGGAAAAGGATACCGACTACAAAACCGCATATCAGTATGTGATCGAGGAGGTTGCCTATACATGGTTCAATCGCCTGATTGCGATCCGTTTCATGGAGGTCAACGACTATCTGCCTTCCCATATTCGAGTGCTTTCTTCCGAGAGCGGAAAGTTGGAGCCAGATCTGGTCACAACACCGTTTGACGCAGAGCTTCCCTTCACTGCGGAGGAAGAATCTCAGATTTTCCAGCTGAAGCAGGACAATAAGCTGGACGAAGTGTTCCGCATCCTGTTCCTGAAACAGTGCAATGCCCTGAACGAGATTCTGCCTGCTCTGTTTGAAAAGACAAAGAACTACACTGAGCTGCTGCTCAGCTTGTCCGTTATTGACCAGGATGGCGTGGTCTATCATCTGATTCACGATATCCCGGAGGATGACTTCAACATCGAGCGCGGTGGTCAGGTGGAGATCATCGGCTGGCTGTACCAGTATTACAATACCGAGCCGAAGGCTGCTGCCTTTGCAAAGAACGGCAAGATCACCAAAGAGGAAATCCCTGCCATGACCCAGCTGTTTACCCCGGACTGGATCGTCCGCTACATGGTGGAGAACAGCCTGGGCCGTCTGTGGGTGGAAGGACACCCGGAATGCGACCTGAAAGAAAACTGGAAATACTATCTGGAAGAAGCACAGCAGGAGCCGGAGGTGCAGGTAAAACTGGCAGAAATTCGCAAAGAGTACGCTGCCCTGAATCCAGAAGACATCAAGCTCATCGACCCCTGCATGGGTTCCGGTCATATCCTGGTATATGCCTTTGATGTGCTGATGCAGATTTACGAGAGTGCTGGTTACAGCCAGCGTGATGCTGCAAAGAGCATTCTGGAACATAACATCTACGGGCTGGACATTGATGACCGTGCCTATCAGCTGGCGTACTTTGCCGTGATGATGAAAGCACGGCAGTACAATCGCCGTATCTTAAATGGTGAAAACACCTGCCATGTCTATGCCATTCAGGAGAGCAACAGCATCAACCGTGCGCACCTGAAGTATTTCGGCGCAGGAATGGACGATATCGAGAAGAACGCCGCCAAGATGCAGCTGGAAGGTTTGCTGGACACCCTGACCGATGCCAAGGAATACGGCTCTATCCTGAATGTGGAGAGCTACAACTGGGATTTGCTGCGCCGGTTTGTGGCAGCGGAGGATACCGACGGTCAGATAAGCATGGACAGCGTGGGCGTGGAAGATACCGCCGAGCAGCTGAATCGGCTCATTGATATCGGCGAAACTGCAAGTAGAAAGTATGATATAGTGGTCACAAATCCGCCTTATAGAGCAGTTGCTGATTGTACAGAACGCTTAAATAGCTTTGTGAAAGCAAACTATCCTGATAGCAAAAATGATTTAAGTACGATATTCATGGAAAAAACACTGAGTATGTCCAAGCCTCATGGATTTATGGCAATGATCAACATACCGGTGTGGATGTCGAAGTCAAGTTTTGAACAGCTACGGTATAAATTACTTGCATTGCACACGTTTGTTGCTGTGGCTCACTGTGGACGAGGCATATTTGGTTCGGATTTTGGAACAGTAGCGTTTGTTGTCCAAAATAGTCATATTAAAATGTATAAAGCGTTATTCCGCCAGTTGTTTGATGAATTGGGAGCGGTGGATTCTGTTGAGCAAAAGGAAAAGTGGTTCTTAGAAGGAAAAGGAGTGTTCTATGCCTATCCAGATAAATTCTTGAAGATTGCGAGCTATCCTATTGCATATTGGGTAAGTGATCGCCTTTTGACAATTCTAAATGAATGCAAACCATTGACCGAATTTGCAGCACCACGAAAAGGATTAACCACTGGTGATAATGATACATTTGCACGACTTTGGTTTGAAATAGCACTCGCTAAATTTGGAATCAACGGGAATAATCATGCGAAGTGGTATCCGATGACAAAAGGTGGAGATTTTAGGCGTTGGTATGGAAACAACAGCTATGTTGTAAACTGGGAAAATGATGGGGAAGCTCTAAAAAACTTCAAAGATGATAATGGAAAGCTTCGTTCCGTAATAAGAAACTCACAGTATTATTTCCAAGATTGTATTTCGTGGAATGATACGACAGCAACTGGTAAAATTGCATTTCGTTATCAAACAAAAGAATTTATTCCGAATGCATCAGGCCCGTGTGTGTATGCAAATAAAAATTTGTGGTATCTATTTGGCTTGTTAAACTCTAAAGTATCTCAAGTGCTTTTGGAAATTCTTGCACCAAATATGAAGTTTGAAGTTGGGCAAATGGGGCTTGTTCCCATTATTATGGGAGATCCACAAGATGTTGAGATACTTACACATACTACTCTTCAAGAAGAAAAATTGGATTGGGATTCCTTTGAAACCTCTTGGGACTTTAAGAAACACCCATTGCTCCGCAATGTTTCCACGATTTCCGAAGCCTTTACCCAGTGGCAGGCGGAATGTGACGACCGATTTAATCAGCTGAAAGCCAACGAAGAAGAGCTGAACCGCATTTTTATTGACATTTACGGCTTACAGGACGAGCTTACCCCGGAAGTGGAGGATAAAGATGTGACCGTCCGTAAGGCGGATTTGCAGCGGGATATCAAGAGCCTGCTGAGCTATGCGGTGGGCTGTATGTTTGGCCGCTATTCTACTTATAAGGATGGACTGCTTTTTGCCGGAGAACCGTATTCCTTGCAGGCATTTGTGGATAAGATGAACGACCGCCCTGGAACGATTTCTGATGAAGAGTTGGAACGCGCATACCGTAATGAAGGTGTTGTGGTCGATGAAATGTTCTTCCCGGATGCTGACAATGTTATCCCCATCACTGATGAAGAATATCTGGACGATGATATTGTTTCGCGCCTGTGTGCATGGCTGAAAGCGGTGTATGGTGCAGATACGCTGGAAGAAAACCTGGATTACATCGCAAAAGCCCTTGGCAATAAGGGCAGCACCAGCCGGGAGATTATCCGTAACTACTTCCTGAACGATTTCTTCAAGGATCACTGCCAGACTTACTCTGTCACGGGCTCCGGCAAGCGTCCGATCTACTGGCTGTTTGACAGCGGCAAGCAGAACGGCTTTAAGGCACTGGTTTACCTGCACCGATACACGCCGGATACCATCGGCAACCTGCGTATCGACTACCTGCACAAGATGCAGCGTGTATATGAATCCGAGATCAACCGGATGCAGGATATGATGGATCACAGCGAGAATGCCCGTGAGGTGGCAGCAGCCTCCAAGCGCAAGGATAAACTTGCCAAGCAGCTGAAGGAATGCCGGGAATACGATGAGAAGATCAGCCATCTGGCACTTTCCCGTATCGAGCTTGACCTCGATGACGGCGTAAAGGTCAACTATCGTAAGCTCCAGACCGCCCAGGACGGCAAGTTCTATGAGGTGCTGGCAGACAGCAAGAATATCATGGTGAAGGAAAAGAAATAAGAGGAACAGGAGGCGTTTGCAATGATTTTGTACCACGGAAGCAATGTTATCGTAGAACAGCCGAAACTTATCCGGCAAAATCGCTATCTGGACTTCGGTTTTGGATTTTATACCACCACCAACCGCGATCAGGCAGTGAACTTCGCTCAAAAGGTCACTGACCGCCGCAAAACAGGAGCTGCTACGCTCAATATTTATTCCGTAGAGGAAGCTGTGGCTTTCAAGGAGTGCAGCTTGCTGCGCTTTGATAGCCCAGATGAAGCATGGTTGGATTTTGTAGCTGAGAACCGTCAGGGAACCTATCAGGGAAAGCAGCATGACCTGATTTATGGTGCTGTGGCAAATGATGATGTGTACCGCACCATTACCCTGTATATGACCGGAGTGTTGGATAAGGAACAGACACTGGCGGCACTCAAGATTCGGAAATTGTTCAACCAGCTGGTGTTTGCAACTGAGAAGTCCCTGCAATATTTGCATTTTGAAGGGAGGGAGCTTGTATGAACGAAGATCAGTTCAGCGCAATGCTTGCAATCATTGTGCCGCCCATCATCGAACAGATTACAAAAAATAGCAATGTGGATGATGAAAAAGCGATTTCCCGCTTTTATCAGTCCAAGCTCTATCAGGAACTTTCGGATGAAAAATCAAAATTGTGGCATTACAGCCCGATGACGCTGTATACCATGTATCAAGATGAACTTCTGACAGGCTCCTATGATTACCCGGAGGAGGCGTGAGCGATGAGCAAAGAATCCAATTTTTTGATTTATTGCATGGAGCGGTACCGTCATTTCAAAGGGCTTTCCGGTGCAGATGTGGCAAAGACTTTTGAAGAGTATGGTATCTATGGGTATATCACAAAATATTTTGAATCACTGCACACAATGGGGGACCATTGCATCGTGCAGGATATTGACGATTATATTAGCAGCATCACAGGCAACAACCGGATCAAGGCGTAACTGCCTGTATGATATTCCCCAAAGGGCGGAATCTATCAAGTAAAGGAAATTGATATGGCAGAATTGAACCTGAAACAAATTATAGACCGCCTGAATGCGGAATTTACCGGGGAGACCCGGAAACTGGTTTTCTGGTACGATGACAAGGCAGAATTTTCCGAGGATATGGAGACGGTGGAGCTTCAGAATGCGAAGATCTACCATCTCCAGCCGGATAACCAGTTCTATACAAAGTATTTTCTGGAGCGTGTGGATAAGACCACGAATTATCTGATTTATGCACCGTTTCCGAAGCCGGATGTAAGGGACAACCATCTGGAAGACACAATGCTGTATTCCAGACGGTTCTTTGCCGACCGTGCTTCCCTCCTGTCGGTTGACCTCGGTATTGAGGAAAAGTACAAGCCGGTTATTGAGAAGCACATCAAGTTTTTCGCCAATAAAGAGCGTACTCAACGGTTCTATGATCTGGAAATCGAGAACTTTAATGAAGAAAATATCCTTGTCGGTCTGCTGAGTGCAGTCTGCAAGGCGCGTACCTGCTCTTTTGAGGAAGTTGTGCGCATCGTGTTGACGGATGGAGAGTTGGTGGACAATGCTTTCTTGCAGGAGTTTGAAAAATACGATCTGCTGTCTGCATTCTGGCAGCTCTGTGAGCAGCATTTCGGATACACTGATACAAAGCCGAGTTTGGAACGGCTTTTGGTAACATTGTTCGTTACCTATACTGGGCGATATGTGCAGGCAGAGCTTCCGGCAGCATGGAAGAGCTTTGTCTCCTACAAGTCCGGCAATATCATCGCATTTCTCGATAGCCTGATGAACAGCGTCCTGTACCGGGACAAATACGACGCTCTGTCGGCGCACGTTGCCAAAGGGCTGAATGTTCTTTCGGCATTTGCAGGAATGCGAGTGGACGATTTGGTGGAGTGCGATACTTTCCTTGCCGTGGATCAGGTGTTGGTAAAGTGGCTCATTGGCAGACTTGTTTCGGAAGATATCGGTGCAATCGTAAACGGATTTACCATTCCGGAACTCTGTGAAAAACGGGCTAAAATGCACTTTGGCAGAAAGACCGGGAAAACCTATCAGATGCTTTCCAGTGCATACAGCATGGTGAAGGAAGCGGATTACCATGCCGCAGATGGCTTAAAGCCAATTATCGACCGATATCTTGCTGCGGATTACAATATGGATCAGCAGTATCGAAAATTCTACTATTATTACGACCAGCTGGAGAGCACGGAAAGCTTTGAGCCGCTTCGGGAACTGGTGGAAAATATCTACACGAACGAATATCTGGCTTGCCTGATCCCTGCCTGGAATGCTGGAATCCAGCAGGATGCCGCATTTTCGGTAATTCCGTTGCAGCGGGATTTTTACAATGCCAATCTGCGATATACCAAAGAACGCACCGTGGTCATCATTTCGGATGCCATGCGTTACGAGGTCGGACAGGAGTTGTTTGCCAGAATGCAGGATGACCCGAAATGCACGGCAAAACTTTCTGTACAGTTGAGTGTTCTTCCGTCTTATACGAGGCTCGGTATGGCAGCACTTTTGCCGCATAAGACACTGGAAATGACGGATGATTTTCAGGTACTGGCAGATGGTATCCTTTGCGATAATCTGGCAGGTCGGCAGCAGGTGCTGCAAAGCTATAACCCGGATAGTGTCTGTGTACAGTTCGATGATATCAAAAATTTGAAAGTGGCAGAGCTGCGAGATGTGCTGACAAAACGACAGATTATCTATGTATATCATAATCAGATCGACGCGCGTGGAGACAAGGCAAATACCGAGGATGAGGTATTTCATGCGTGTGAGGAAGCCGTTCAGGAAATTATGGATCTGATTCATAGAATCTCCGTCAGCGGCAACACCTATCATTTTATCGTCACTGCCGATCATGGCTTTATTTACAAGCGTGATAAGCTGACAGAAAGTGACAAGATTTCTGGGAAAAGCGCGGAAAAAGCATTTGTCAATCGCAGATTTATTGTGTCTAAGGCGGCACTGGAAGATGACGGCATCGACCATATGAGCATGGGACGCGTTCTGGGGAATGAGGACAGCAAGGTGGTGTCCTATCCAGTCAGCAGCAATGTCTTTAAGGTGGCCGGAGGCGGTGCTAACTATGTGCATGGCGGTTCCTCACCGCAGGAAATGCTGGTGCCGGTGCTGGAGTTTAAGATGGAGCGCGGTCACATGGAAACAAAGAATGCAGAGATTGCTCTGGTCAGCATCGTCCATAAGATTACGAACCTGATCACGTCCATGGACTTTATTCAGTCGGATGCCGTTAGCGATACTGTAAAAGCTGCAAAATACCGCATTTTCTTCCTCTCGGAAGACAATGAGAAAATCTCGAACGAAAACAGTTATGTGGCGGACAGTCGTGAGGAAAATGCGCAGAAGCGTATCTTCCGGATGCGGTTCACATTCAAGAATAAGAAATACGACAAGGACAAGCAATATTACCTTGTGGTTTACGACGAAGAAAGCGGTCTGGAGCAGTGGAGGCAGCCTGTCATCATGGACATTGCCTTTGCAGATGACTTTGGATTCGGATTCTGATATAGAGGAGGCAGGAATTCCGTATGGAAATGATGGATATGGCGGCAGATGATAACCGTGAAGAACTGCGCCGGAAGCTGCGCAGCAACTTTGACGGTCGGATCGTCCGCAAAGACCTGACAAAGAAAATAAAAGAAGGAGCGAATGTTCCGGTCTATGTGCTGGAGTTCCTGCTGGGTCAGTATTGTAGTTCAGACGATGAGACAATCATTGAGCAGGGCGTTCAGAATGTAAAACGCATTCTGGCAGATAATTTTGTCCGCCCGGATGAGGCTCAGAAAATTCTCTCACAACTGCGCAAGAACGGGAGCCATACCATTATTGATATGGTGACAGTACATCTCGACATCAAAAAGGATTGCTTTTTTGCAGAGTTCTCTAACCTTGGTCTCACCAATGTGCCGATTACGGATGATTATCCGGAAAAATATGACCGGCTGCTTTGCGGCGGTATCTGGTGCATCGTGCAGCTGGAATATGAGTCTGAGGGAGACAGCAGCTTTGGAATCACGGATATAGATGGACAGCCGATTTCCTCTAAACAGAAAAAGCAGAAGGACATCTCTCCCATCAGCATCCATAAGCTGACTCCGATTCAGATGCCCCATATCGACATTGAAGAAGTTCGAGAGGGACGCAAGGCATTCACACAGGAAGAGTGGATGGATGTTATGCTACGTTCCTGCGGATATGAGCCGGAACAGCTGAACAATCGGGAAAAGTGGCTGCTACTTGCGCGTATGTTACCGCTGGTGGAGAACAACTTCAATCTCTGTGAGTTGGGGCCGCGCAGCACAGGCAAGTCCCATATCTATAAAGAAATCAGCCCGAACAGTATCCTGGTATCCGGTGGTCAGACGACCGTTGCAAATCTGTTTTACAATATGGGGCGCAAAACCGTAGGTTTGGTAGGCCTATGGGACTGCGTTGCCTTTGATGAGGTTGCCGGAATCAAGTTTAAGGACAAAGACGGCATTCAGATTATGAAAGACTATATGGCTTCCGGCTCCTTTGCCCGCGGCAAAGAGGAAAAGGCAGCATCGGCATCTATGGTCTTTGTAGGAAACATCAATCAAAGCGTGGATGTGTTGCTCAAGACTTCCTCTCTGTTTGACCCGTTCCCGCCGGAGATGGGAACGGACACGGCCTTTCTTGACCGTCTGCATTGCTATATTCCAGGCTGGGAGATTCCGAAGTTCCGTCCGGAGCATTTTACCAATGATTACGGCTTTATCACGGATTATCTGGCGGAGTTTATCCGAGAACTGCGGAAAGAACAGTATGGTGATGCGTTAGATAAGTATTTTCGCCTTGGAAAGAACCTGAACCAGCGCGATACGATTGCTGTCCGCAAGATTGTAGGCGGCTATGTGAAATTGCTGTATCCGGATGGAGAATTTACGAAGGAACAGATTGAAGAAATTCTTGTATTTGCGCTGGAAATGCGCCGTCGTGTCAAGGAACAGCTGAAAAAACTGGGTGGAATGGAATTCTATGATGTGAACTTCAGCTATATTGATCTTGATACCTTTGAAGAAAAATTTGTCTCTGTGCCGGAGCAGGGCGGTGGAAAGCTCATCCCCGATGGCATCTGTAATCCGGGACAGGTATATACCGTAAGTCAGGGGAAATCCGGTATGATCGGTGTATTCCGCCTTGAAAGCCAGATGCTGCCCGGTAACGGAAAATTTGAACGCACGGGCCTTGGCAGCGACCGTGACTGCAAGGAATCCACGAATACGGCGTTCAATTTCCTGAAAGCAAACGGAAATCGAATCAGTGGCAGCATCAGCACCACGATGCGGGATTACATCATCAACTATCAGGATTTACAAGGCATTGGCATGACTGGAAAGCTGGCATTGCCTACATTGATTGCACTATGCAGCATCGCTCTTGGACGGCCTACAGTCAGTACACTTGCCGTGCTGGGAGAAATCAGCATCAGCGGCACGATTCTGAAAGTGGACGAGCTTGCCAATAGTTTGCAGGTGTGCCTCGATAGCGGAGCAAAGAAAGTGCTGCTTCCGATTACCAGTGCAGCAGACCTTGGCACTGTGCCGCCGGAGCTGGTGGGCAGTTTTAATCTGATTTTCTACAGCAGTGCGGAAGATGCGGTGTTTAAGGCGTTGGGGGTAGAGTAATACTAAAGGTACGGAGGAAATGCGCCAATGGAGAAAAGTTCGCTGGATTACCGTGAAAAATTATATTCTCAAATACAAGAAGAATATGGAAAACTTGTATATACCTATACATGTCATTTTAAGATGGCTGATCGGTTGAGTAAGCGTAATTTTTGGATAAAATGGGGACAGATTGGGTTATCAGCAATATCAACAGGCGGCTTTTTGGGAGTGCTCATTTCAAATGAACAGATACTGTTATGGGCTGGTGGACTATGTTCAACAGCACTTCTTGCACTAACAAGCTATCTGAAGGATAAGGACATTTCCACTGAAAAAACCGATCATATTAAGACTGCGAATAAGCTGTGGAAGGTAAGAGAAAAATATCTGTCACTTTTGACAGACTTTGACGAAATTAGTATTGAAGAAATAGTGCGCAAAAGAGATGAACTGTTGGATGAAAGTTCGGAAATTTACTGTGCTGCACCTTTAACTGATGGGAAAAGTTATGCTGCCGCCCAAGCTGCGCTTAAAACAAATGAAGAGCAATTCTTTACGCAGGAGGAATTAAACAAGATGCTTCCGGCGCATTTGAGAAAAAATGAGTAAATGGGGGATGAATACATTGAGTTTGTATGTTCAAAGAAATGAAGAAGTAATATCAGCTGACAGCCGTTCTCTTATTTCAAAAAGATATTGCACTGTAACATCAGCAATGAACCGTGAGTTTTGGAATATAACAAGCGATAGACAAAATAGTATATATGTTGGCTCCTATGGAAGGGGAACTGCGATAGATACAAGTGATATTGATATTTTGATGTCCTTGCCGGAATCATATTACAACCAGTTCAACTCTGTTTATGGGAATGGTCAATCTCGTCTTCTGCAAGCAGTTAGACAGGCTATTCTTGTTCGGTATCCAAGAAGTGAAGTAAGAGCAGATGGACAGGTTGTGAAGATCAATTTTTCAGATGGAATGTTCTTTGAAATTCTGCCGGCATTCAAAAATTGGGATGGCTCATACAGATATCCAGATACAAATATGGGTGGGAATTGGCGTTCAACTAATCCAAAAGCAGAACAGGATGCCATGAAAAACAAAAATATAAGCAGTAATGGACTGTTTTTTGATACTTGCAAGCATCTACGATATGTGCGAGATAACTATTTTGGAAGCTACCATTTGTCAGGAATCGTTATTGACAGCTTCGTTTATCAAGCAATAGGAAATTGGAGATGGCTTTCCTCTGGAGAAAGTTCAACTTCAGCAGCAGGTACATACGAGAGGATTCTTTTAGATTATTATAATCAGCATTTTATGTGGGGAGCGATGCCTCTTAGCGCACCAGGAAGTAATCAACAGGTGTCTACGGATAACAGCAGAGATTGCCTGGGTAAAGTTCTTAGATATATTACTGGTTAAATATAGCAAGGGATAATGACAATAATTAGTAGGAAGGAGGAATTGTTATGACTGATACTCGAAAGAAAGCCTCTATGTCGCAGGTGCTGGCAGATATAAAGCCTTACATAACGAAGAAGTTCATGGCGGCACCGTGTATTAAGGAGCAAGATATTCCGGCTATCTGTCAAATCCTCCTGCCCAGATACAAGAATGTGCAGCTCATGCAGGGACTGACCAACAACAAGCCGGATTTCAGAATTCAGGTAAAGGGTTGGTTCGGGACAGAAGAAAAACGGTTTGAAGTGGTTGGCGGTGATAAGAAAAGCTATGCAGCCAAGAAGAGATCGGGCCTGGGCTGGATTGATCGGCTGGAAGAGATAGATGCTGCGCTGGATGATTTCTGATATCAATGCAGTGCGGAGAGGTATATGAGGCAAAGCTTTGTGCAACAGATTGTTGCACAAAGTCACACATAAAACAGCAGGGAAGCGATGGAGTGACACGACAAGAATTGTTTACATGGATACGCCAGCAGTACGGCACAGAACCGGAATACCCCTGGCATGACTGGAATGCTGTGCTGCGGCACAATGACAATAACAAATGGTATGGTGTAGTTCTGGAAGTATCTGCTGATAAGTTGGGACTGCCGGAAGCAGGCATCGTTGATGTCCTCAATGTGAAAAGTGATCCGCTGCTGATTGGTTCTCTGCGTGGGCAGGACGGCTATTTTCCAGCCTATCACATGAACAAGGAAAAATGGCTCAGTATTCAGCTCGGCAAACCGGAGCTGGATGATGCCATCAAGGACCTGCTTTCTTTGAGCCATGAGCTGACAGCACCGAAAAAGCGCAACCCAAAATCATCTGCAAAAAATCCGGGAGATTCCGCAAATGGCAAAGAAATTGACGAAGGCTGAGCGAAAGGAAGCACGCCTCCGCAAAGGCAAGCAGTGGCTGCTTACCTATACCGGCTCACCGAAAAAGATGAACAAGCATTACCGGGAACGCTTTCATGTGGATGCTGTGACTGCCGCTAAAGATTTGCAGGAGCTTGGAGTCAATTATACACAGGAGCAGCTTGACCAGATTAAACAGGCTGAAGAACAGCGACTTCAGCAGCGGAGAATGGAGCGGGAAGCGAAAGAACGGGAACGGCTGGCAGAACTGTATGAGGACTCCGATGATCGTTTTGCCTTTATCGCTGGATATACAGATGGTGGTGCACCGTTCGGTGTGATGTGGGAAGAAGTTGGCACTGATCAAGGATTGCCGTTCGAGGAGACGGTATGTTTATTGTCCAAACTCAATGTTGACCATCATATTGAAGTGGAAATCAAGATGGACGAGTTGGATTTGACGGCGGCGGAGAAAAAGGCCACATATGAAGAAATCAAGGTGTATGTGTTCAAGCATACCGGATTGAAGGTCAGCAGCTTGTATATCGCTCAGGTAAAGCAGAAATATGGTATTATTGAGTGCGAGAACTACAATAAGCCGAAGTCTGAGAATGCCAAGCAGCCCCAATGCCCACACGATAAGGAAAAAGCAATCAAGGAAGCTCTACTGCATTTCGGTATGATTTAAGGAGGAATGGACGATGCTTAACTACATCTCCGTAAAGGATACCGCAGAAAAATGGGGAGGTGATTTTGATGTACAATCCTCAACTTGAAACGTTCCTACGGGTAGCAGATGCAGGAAGTTTTAATAAGGCGGCGGAAGAAGCCTACATAACGCCAACTGCCGTCATTAAGCAAATCAATCTGTTGGAAACTTCCCTGGATGTAAAGCTGTTTGAACGGACACATCGGGGATTGATTCTCACAAAGGCTGGAAAATCTTTGTACCAAGATGCGAAGTATATTATTCAATACTGTAAGGACTCTGTGACGCGGGCGAAAAATGCGATGCAGGAAGATAATGCCGTAATACGCATTGGGACTTCTCCTATGACACCGGTGCAGCTTTTGATGCAGATTTGGCCTCAAATTCAGGAACAATGCCCCGATTTGAAATTTCAAATTGTTCCCTATGAAAATACACCGGAAAATGCCCGCGAAATTTTAGCGAACCTGGGAAAAAACATTGATGTGGTTGGAGGAATCTTTGATGAGACCATGCTGGATTTAAGGCGGTGTGCCGGTCTGGAACTATCCCGTGAACCTTTTTGCTGTGCCGTTTCCATTCATCATAGGCTTGCGGCAAAAGACAAATTACAAATACAGGATCTATATGGTGAGAACTTACTTCTGATACACCGGGACTGGAGCCATTATGTAGATCAGCTTCGGGATGACCTCTGGCAGAACCACCCACAGATTCAAATCGTGGATTTTGATTTTTATAATACGGATATTTTTAATCGCTGTGAAAACAGCTATGATGTTTTGCTGGCGATTCCGGGATGGGCAAATGTACACCCGCTTTTGAAAGTGATTCCTGTGGAATGGGATTACAGCATCCCATACGGCTTGCTCCATTCTCCACACCCCTCCGAATCTGTGAAACGCTTTCTTTTGGCAGCGAAAAGCGTCATAAAATGAGAAAAGAGTTTCAACCTTTGGGTAATAACTGGTGAACAAATCGAGACTTCTGAGGAAGCCTCGATTTTTTTATAATGTAAGCAGAAACCACGAAATAAGCCGGTTTCAAAAACTGCAAGTTCAAAAACTACAAGGAGAATACAAAATGAGTATTTTATTTATCAATGGAAGCCCGAACAAGAACGGAAACACCGCCGAGTTGGCCAATACGCTGATGGACGGAAAGGATTACCGGACGCTTCATCTGGTGGATTATAAGCTGTACGGATACGGGCAGAGCTTTCCGGACGATCAGTTCGCTGAAATTCTGAAAAGCATGAAGGAAGCGGACACCATCGTGATCGGTTCCCCTGTTTACTGGCACAGCATGTGCGGCTTAGTAAGAAATTTGCTTGACCGTTTTTACGGGCCGGTGAGCGAAGGAGAGCTGGGAGGAAGAAAATTCGTCTTTCTGTTTCAGGGCGCTGCTCCGGAAAAATGGATGCTGGAAAAAGCCGAGTACACGATGAGCCGTTTTGCCCGGATGTACGGTATGGAGTATGTCGGAATGGCGACAAACAAGGCGGAAGCGAAAAAATTATCTGCAAAGGTATGATGAATATCTTTCGCGGTAGGAGGTGATATCGTGAGGAATATGCTTTTAAGCATTTTGCTTTTTGGTATATTGACCTGCCTTGTCGGATGCAGTAGGAGTGAGAACACAGAGTATAGCTCCTCGGATGTGGGAAACCCGGATTCTGCACAGGAGCAGATACAGCCAACAAGCGCGCGGGAGGAAACTTCAGTGCAAACTGCCAGTGAATTTTACACGAAAGATACAAGGATATCCGATGTGATGAATAATCCCGTTTTCGGGGATTACGGCAGACTGATTTTCCCGGTGAACAGCGGTTATTACAGCGGCGACACGTTAGGAGATTTAAGTCTTACATGGTACAGCCATATTGATGCGGATAAAACAGTGGAAATCGCAAATTATTTCAAATCCCACGCCGAAGCTGGGAACACGATTTTCTATGACATTTACACGGAGGAAGAAAAGGCGGCTGATCCAGAGAAAGAGAATACGGGATTGTTCTTCTTCAAAGGAAATCCCGGAGAAAAATTTGCCGTAGTGAACGCAGGCGGAGGCTTTGCCTATGTGGCTGCCATGCACGATAGTTTCCCCCATGCTTTGGAATTGTCGAAAAAAGGTTACAATGCCTTTGCCCTCATTTACCGCCCCGGCTGGGATACCGCAGTTGAGGATCTGGCAAGAGCCATCAGCTTCATTTTTGAACACGCAGAGGAATTGGAAATAGACACCGACTGTTATTCCCTTTGGGGCGGCTCTGCAGGTGGTCGGATGACAGCTTACCTTGCATCCTACGGCCCCGCAGCCTTTGGCGGGGACGAATTGCCAAGACCGGGAACCGCAGTCATTCAATATACCGGCCATAGCGAATATACGCAGAATGATCCGCCTACCTACAGTTGTGTGGGCGACCGTGATGGTATCGCAAGCTGGCGTACTATGCAGAATCGCCTGAATGCGATGTCTGCTGTCGGCATTGACACAGAGTTTCATGTGTATAAAGGGCTGGGGCATGGATTTGGGCTTGGAACCGGAACGGCAGCCGAAGGGTGGCTTGACGATGCGGTTGCCTTTTGGGAAAAACAGATGAATAAATAGGAGGAGAATGCAGAATGAACAACTTTATCTTTGAAAACAAAACCAAAGTTTATTTCGGCAGGGGGTGTGCAAAAGAATACCTGACCTGTCTGCTGAAACAGTACGGAAACAGCGTTATGCTCGCCTATGGCGGCGGCTCCATCAAGAAAAACGGTGTTTACACGGAGCTTATGGAGTACCTGAAAGCGGCTGGAAAAACGGTAACGGAGTTTTCCGGTATCATGTCCAATCCCACTTACGCAAAGGTGCAAGAAGGGGCAAAGCTCGTCCGTGAAAACGGGATCGACCTGATTCTTGCGGTAGGCGGCGGTTCGGTCATTGACTGCTGTAAGATCATTTCCGCACAGGCAAAAACGGACGAGGATATTTGGAAGATGGAATTTGAGCACCATACCTATCCGTCCAGCTTTGTGCCTATGATCGCCATTGTTACGGCATCTGGAACGGGTGCGGAAATGAATAACGGCGCTGTGATTACCAACGAAGAAAAAAAGATAAAGGCCGGTCTGTTGGGCGCACAGGCAGATATTGCCATGCTTGATCCTGATTACACCATGTCCCTGCCCATGACGCAGGTGATCTCCGGGGCTTTTGATACGCTCAGTCACTGCATGGAAACTTATTTCGGCAAGCCGGAAGAAAACAATCTGTCCGACGATATGAACGAAGCGATCATGCGGAGCGTTATCCGCAATATGCGTGTTCTGCTGGATGACCCGCAGAATTACGAAGCCCGGAGCGAACTGATGTGGGCATCTGCTATGGGCGAAAACAGCATTTTGAAGATTGGTAAAATCACCGATTTTCAGGCGCACCAGATTGAACATCAGTTAGGGGCATACACCGACTGCAATCATGGCCGGGGGCTTGCGGTGATTCATCCGGTTCTCTACCGGCATATCTACAAAGAAGGACTGTCCCGCTTTGCCCGATTTGGGCGGAATGTATGGGGAGCAGATGGCACGGATGCAGAAGCTGCCCTTGCAGGAATCAACAATCTGGCGGACTTTATCAAAGAAATGGGACTGCCGACAACCTTCCGGGAAATGGGGATTACGGACACGCAGTGCTTTCAGGCAGTTGCAGACAGTACGAATGTAACGGCAGGGTGCTGCAAAAAATTGTCGCACGAAGAAATCTATCAGATTCTGATGGAAGCATTTTGAGAGAAATAATAGGAGGTATCCACTGTGAAAAAAATAACCGCATTGATTATGAGCTTACTGATGATAACCAGTCTGGCCGCTTGCGGCAGCAATGGAACGAATCCCCCTGCCCCTTCTGAGCCGGAATCTGCTCAGACAGAAAGCGCCCAAACTTCCGAACCGGAAAGCACACCATCATCTGAGCCGGAAAACGAAACTGCTGGGGGCTCTGGCAGCAATACGCTGGTCGTTTACTTTTCCATGCCGGAAACAACAAATCCAGATGAAAGCAGCATGACAGAAGAAGAACGCAACAGTACCGTTATTATTGACGGTGAGGTGCTGGGAAATACCCAGTATGTGGCCTATGTTATACAGGAGAATACCGGAGCCGATCTGTTCCGTATCGAGCCTGAGGTTCCTTATCCAACAGACCATGACACACTGGTAGATCAGGCAGCGGAAGAACAGGACAACGGAGCCCGCCCTGCCATCAAAGATACGATTGAGAACTTCGACCAGTACGATACGGTTTTTATCGGTTATCCCAACTGGTGGGGCGACATGCCGATGATCCTTTACACATTCTTTGATACTTATGACTTTTCGGGCAAAACCATCATTCCGTTCAATACCCACGGCGGCAGCGGTTTCTCGAATACAATCAACACGATTGCAGAGTTAGAACCCAACGCAACTATCTATAAGGATGGCTTTACCGTATCCAGAAATAATGTGCAGGAAGCAGAGCCGGACATTCTGGCATGGCTGGACGAGCTGGGATATAGCAATTAAAAAACTTGATGCAGGCCGCAGCCAGACAACGGCTGTGGCCTGCTCATTCAGGAGGTAACACATGAAAAGGTTAGAAAACAAAGTTGCTTTGATTACCGGCGGCAGTTCAGGAATCGGTTTTGAATCTGCCCGTAAAATGGTAGAGGAAGGTGCCGTTGTATATATCACAGGTCGCCGGGAACAGGCATTGCAAAAGGCTGTGCAGCAACTTGGGAGCAACGCTCACTATGTATGTGCCGATGTAGCTGTGAAACAAGATATGCTGCGCGTTTGCGAGGTTATTCAAAGCAAAGAAAAGAAGCTGGATATTCTTTTTGCAAATGCGGGAATTGGCAGCTACGTGAAGCTGGAAGAACTTACAGAGGAAGAAATTGATCGTACTCTTGGTACGAATGTAAAGGGAACGATTTTTACAGTACAGACAATGCTTCCTATTTTATCAGAGGGAGCTTCGATTATTCTGAATACATCCATTACTGCTGAACTTGGCCTGCCGGATTTTTCTCTGTATGCTGCTTCTAAGGCAGCGGTACGTTCCTTTATCCATAGTTGGACTACAGATTTGAAAAACCGGCATATTCGTGTAAATGCCGTAAGCCCTGGTGCAATTCCAACCGCCGCTGCTACTGGAGAATTGGGAAGGAGCCCGGAGGAAGAACAAGAACGGCAGAAATGGCGTACTTCTCTCACACCGTTGGGGAGAATGGGGAACACAAAAGATATTGGGAATGCAGTTGTTTTCCTGGCTTCGGATGAGAGCAGTTTTATTACTGGCGTGGAACTGACAGTAGATGGCGGAATGAGTGCTGTGTTTGCCAATCGTCTCTAATGCGGATAGACACAAGTGTTTATCTGCTATCCTTAAAATGTAAAGAAGGGGTGAGGATGAGAGAATTATCAGAAAAAGAATTATTTGAAACCATACCGGTTCCACAGGCAGTAATGACATTGGCAATCCCTACGGTTATCAGTCAGGTTGTAACGATGATTTATAACTTGGCAGACACCTTTTTTATCGGTCAGCTTGGCAATCCCTGCATGGTCGCTGCCATATCGTTGGTATCGCCGTGGTTCAATCTGCTGACTGCACTGGGCAATTTGTTTGGTTTGGGCGCAGGCAGTCTGATTTCACGGATGCTTGGCAGTCAGAATCATAAAGACATCAAATATGTCTCTGCATTCAGCATTTGGGGTGGCGCATTGGTCACTCTGATTTTCTCTGTGGGAACGTATTTTATGCGGCAGCCTCTGCTGAACTTTTTGGGCGCAAGCCCGGACACTTACGGCTATGCGCAGGATTATCTTTTTTGGACCGTCGTCTTAGGCGGAGTCCCCACCGCGATAGGTCTGGCTCTTGGACACTTGCTCCGCAGCGAGGGGCAGACAAAAGCGGCGAGCATAGGGATGATGTTCGGAGGACTTTTGAATGTTGCTCTCGACCCGGTTTTTATTTTTGCCTTTCATTTTGAGGTAGCAGGAGCGGCCATCGCTACGGCGTTTTCAAATGCTGCATCTATCTTGTTCTTTGCGGTGCAGTACGCACGGCTTGGCAGGCGTTCCGCGGTTTCGTTCCATTTGAAATATTTTACGCTGCACTTTGCCAAATCGATTTTTTCTGTTGGATTGGCATCTGCTCTGGCTACCGTTCTTGCAAATACCTCCAATATGGTAATGGTGCATCTTGCTTCGGGCTATGGGGATATCCCGGTAGCGGCCTATGGTATCGTCAAGAGGATTGATCAATTTCCGCTGAATGTATCGATGGGGCTTTGTCAAGGATTTATGCCGCTTGTGGGGTATAACTATTCTTCAGGAAATTATAGGAGAATGCGAGAAGTATCTGTATTCTCCTGGAAAACTGCCATTGTTATATCAGCTTGCTTTATAATCTGCTTTGTTGCATTTGCACCTCAAATTCTGCATTTGTTCATCAGGGAGATACAAACAAGTGAATTAGGAGCCTCGTTCTTGCGTGTTGCTTGCTTGGCGGTCCCCTTGACATCAGCAAATTTTCTGATTAGTTATACTCTTCAGGCAATGGGAAAAGGCATACAGTCTGCTGTGCTGACGTTCAGCCGCCAGGGACTTTTAAATATCCCGTTACTCATTGTAATGAATTTGATTTTTGGCCTTTATGGTATGATCTGGACACAGCTTGTTGTTGAAGCGATCATGCTGCCGCTGTCACTGGGAATGTACAGGAGAGTTTGGCGGGGGCTGGCAAAATGACATGGCAAGCTATAACCCGAAGGTATATGCTGCATAACAAATGGAGACTTCATGCGAGCGGGATGTGCAACTATAATAGTATCTGAAACAGGAGCTCCGCAAAAAATAACCGCAATAAAGACCCATAAAAACCTATGAAGAAAGGAAATTATTATGCAAAAACGTAAACTTGGAAACAGCAAACTATATGTAAACCCGGTCGGCCTTGGCTGCATGGGATTTAGCCATGCCTCCGGTGACCCGGTGGACAGTGCAACCGCAATTAAGACACTGCGGCAAGCCTATGAGATGGGCTATGATTTCTTTGATACCGCTGAAGCGTATACGGGTGTTTTCCCTGACGGAACGGTTTCCTACAACGAGGAGCTGGTCGGTGCGGCACTGAAAGGCGTGCGCGATAAAGTCGTGATTGCTACAAAGATGGGTGTCCACCACAACGAAGACCTTTCTCTGCGGCTGGACAGCCGCCCGGAAACGATTCGGAGTAGTGTGGAGACGAGTCTGAAACGGTTGGGTACGGACTACATCGACCTTTATTATCAGCATCGCATCGATCCGAATGTGGAGCCGGAAACGGTAGCGGAAACAATGGCACAGCTTATCAAGGAGGGAAAAATTCGCTATTGGGGAATCTCGGAGACTACGGAAGAATATCTCCGCCGGGCCAATGCTGTTTGCCCGGTTACAGCGATTGAGAATCGATATTCCATGATGGCGCGCTGGCATGAGAAAATTTTCCCGGTCTGCGAGGAGCTGAATGTTGCCTATGTTGCATTTTCCCCGATGGCAAATGGCTTTCTGACAGGCAAATATACGCCGGACACGAAATTTGAGGGCAAGCAGGATTATCGCGCAGGGATGCCCCAGTATACCGAAGAAGGATATGAGAAGGCGAAAGCGCTGCTTGCATTTCTGACAGAACTGGCAGCAAAGAAGAATGCCACTATGGGACAGCTTTCCCTTGCATGGATGATCAACAAAAAGCCCTATATCGTGCCGATCCCCGGTTCTCGCAAGATGAACCGGCTGGAGGAAAACTTCAAGGCTGGCGATATTGTTTTGACCCCGGAAGAAGTACAGGAAATTGACGATAAGCTGTCCACCATGCAGTTTGATGTATTCGGCGGTCACAGCACGAAATAAGAATGGAGGAACGCATTATGAACTATGTGACTTTGAATAATGGAGTAAAAATGCCGCAGCTTGGCTTTGGCGTTTATCAGATCACCGACCCTGCACAGTGTGAACAGGCAGTCGTGGATGCAATCTCGGTCGGCTACCGCAGCATTGATACTGCGGCCTCCTACGGGAATGAAGAGGCTGTCGGCAGAGCAATCAAGCGCTGCGGTGTTCCACGCGAGGAGTTGTTTATCACCACGAAGCTGTGGATCACTGATACCAGCTACGAGGGTGCAAAACGCGGCTTTGAAAAATCCATGCAGAAGCTGGGGCTGGACTACCTTGATCTTTACCTGATCCACCAGCCGCTGAACGACTACTACGGCGCATGGAGGGCGATGACAGAGCTGTATAAAGCAGGCAAAATCCGTGCCATCGGCGTTTGCAGTTTTTATCCTGACCGTTTGGCGGACCTAATCGCTTTTAACGAGGTCACACCCGCCGTCAATCAAGTGGAAGCCAATATCTTCTTCCAACAGACGAAAGCGCAGGAATTTATGCAGTCAAAGGGTGTACAGATGGAAGGATGGGCACCTTTTGCCGAAGGACGAGGCGATTTGTTCGGAAACAAAACACTCAAAGCGATTGGCGAAAAATACCATAAGAGTGTGGCGCAGGTGGTGCTTCGCTGGCTTTTGCAGCGCGGAGTCGTGTGCATTCCCAAGAGCACGAAAAAGGAGCGCATGGAACAGAATTTCGATGTGTTCGATTTTGAACTGAGCGGCGATGATATGGCTTTGATTGCTGCACTTGATACCAACACCAGCGCATTCTTTGACCACCGCGACCCGGCGGCGATTGAGCATCTGACAAATCTGGTACGAAATGTGTAAGAGGGAGAAAACAAGGCAGTGAAAGTATTACTTGTAAACGGTAGTCCTCATAAGGAAGGATGCACTTATACTGCACTGTGTGAGGTATCAGAGGCTCTTAACCAGAATGGCATTGATACAGATATATTCTGGATTGGAAATAAGCCTCTGTCCGGCTGTATTGCCTGTAAAAGCTGTGCAAAGAAAAAGCAATGTGTCTTTCAGGATGCGGTCAATGAATTTCTGAATATTGCGGGAGATTATGACGGATTTGTCTTTGGAACGCCCGTACATTGGGGTGCGGCAGGCGGTGCGATTACTTCCTTCATGGATCGAGCCTTTTACGCAGACCTGTGCGGCGGTGGAAACCGTTTTCTCCTGAAACCTGCGGCTGCTGTCGTATCGGCAAGACGCGCCGGAACTACTGCAACATGGGATCAGATCAACAAATATTTTGCTCTGATGCAGATGCCCATTATCTCATCACGATACTGGAATATCGTTCACGGTGCCAAACCGGAAGAAGTGAAGAAAGATCTGGAAGGGATGCAGACCATGAGAATTTTGGGAAAAAATATGGCATTCTTCTTGCATTGCAAGGATTTAGCTATAAAAGCAGGTCTGACTTTACCAGAGCAGGAGCAGGTGACATTTACAAATTTTATTCGGGAATAAAAACAACTCTTCCCTATCCGTTGTATCACTGTACAATAAAGAAAGAGCGTGTGAAGATCGCTTCCGATATTCTTAGAATTTCCGATGAACTTATGAGATAAGGAAATAGAAAGCTCTGTGTTAAGAAAAATAACACAGATAACGAACTGCTGCAATTATCAATCCCAGCATGGGATGAAAATTGCAGCAGTTTTGTATTTTCTGAAAATGGTGTCAAACTGCATTTTTACAGTTTGGGTACCACCTGCGAAGAAAATATACAGGTGTCCAGAGGGGCGCAGGTCTCGCCTGCCGGCTCGGTCGGCGCTGCTGCCTGCGGCAGCGGTTGCCACCGGCAACCCGCGCCCCTTGGCTCTGGGTTTCCAATAGGGGCGAGAGCATCCCTTTTGGCACACGACTTAGGCTGATAATTGTGCAGACGGCATCTGCACAATTTGCAACAAAAAAGAGGAGCCGGTCAAGGCTCCTCGAAGATACGTTATTTCAAAAAGTTGCTTTTATGTTCCAGTGCGTGCAGATTATAGCCAAGTGTGGCCAGGTGTGCTACCTTCAGCGCAACCAGATTGATGTCAGTGGACATCGCGCTGGCGATCTGCTCGGCTGTGTATCCATACTCATAGATGTAACGAAGGACTTCGTTGCTGTCCATCAAGATCTCCGCTGCTACGATGTTCGCTTCATATTCCGGTTTGGATTTCATGTCGTAGAGCATGAACTCATGAATCGGGGTGGTTTTCGCCATATTCCGGTGAAGCT
>ERZ1106973.1028-NODE-1028-length-28361-cov-4.819897_pt1 | contig 28361 bp, 15 predicted proteins | sample MGYA00403686_ERZ1106973 | MGnify/ENA primary metagenome ERZ1106973 (study PRJEB35170, sample SAMEA104062408) | human gut metagenome | biome: human gut; feature: human-associated habitat; material: faeces | place: Denmark | collected 2012-11-06 ...
GCGTTTCTGAGCCTCTTTTTCGGCTTCTTGGAAGTGCTGCTTTTTCGCGGCTTCCTCAAATGCCATAGCATCATCAAAGAACAGCGCCGTCACATCGAAAATCCGCTGCAAAACAAACAGTTTCAGCGTTTCTTCCCGGATGAAGTGCATGGTACAGTCGCCTGTATTGCTCTTATACCGGGAACACCGATAGCAGTCTTGCTGCGGCGTCATGTTTTTGCCTGTGGCGAAATGCAGTTTGCTTCCGCAATCGGCGCAGTACAGCAGGCCAGAAAACAGCCCTTGCCGTTCAGCTTGCTTGGCCGGACGGCGCTTGTTCTCCCGCAATTCTTGTATCCGCACAAAGACTTGTTTATCAATAATGGCAGGCTGAGTATTGGGGAAAATCCGCTGATTCTCCGGGGCATTGTGCAGCCGCTTTTTCAGCTTGTGGGACTTGGAATAGGTCTTGAAGTTCACCGTGCAGCCGGTATACTCTTGACGCTCCAATATCCCCGCAACAGATTTTGGGTCCCAATGATACGGTTTTTCAGGCAGCGGTGTTCCGGCACGCTGGGCATAATGTGCCTTGACTGTAAGGATGTGTTCGGCAGTCAGCAGCTTGGCAATCTGCATGGGGCCTTTTCCCGCAATGCACAGGTCAAAAATACGCTTGACGATCTCGGCAGCTTCCTCGTCCACAATCCACCGCTTTTTGTTTTCCGGGTCTTTCGTGTAGCCGTATGGTGGGTTGGTACAGAGATGTTCCCCTGCTTCTCCCTTTGACTTCATCACCGCGCGGATTTTCTTGCTTGTATCTTTCGCATACCACTCGTTGATGATATTGAGAAATGGGGTAAAGTCGCTGTCCTGCTGGTTCGCACTGTCGATACCGTTATTGATAGCGATAAACCGCACGCCCTTTTCCACAAACAGGACTTCGGTGTAAAAGCCCACTTTCAGATAATCGCGCCCATGCTCATGGACTGCCTTCACTGCCGTCTCTGCCACTCCCGGAAATGTCCGCACCGCTTCTTCGACCCGGAGGGATGACACTTTTCTCCCATTTATGTTGCAGATATCATCATCCCGCCCATCAAAATAGAAGAGTCCCTCTGCATCTGTGTGACCGCAATCCCCAATCACCGCGTCATTTCCAATTCCAAGGATTCCATACCGCGTTTTTACATGAAAATGGTCGTTTTCAATCCAGACATCCACCTCTGGAAATGCACGACCAACCAGCGTCGTATCTTCTTTCATTTCACTTCCATGGATATAGGTAATATAGTTCAGCTCGCTGGCGCCATAATACAATGTAATCTCCGCTTCGGGAAATGCCTTTTTAAACTGCACTGCCTCCGCACCGCCCATACTCTGGGAGCCGCTGACAAAAGAAATAATCCGGTAATTGACCGCCTGTTCCCGCTCATAGATACGCCGCAGCGCCCGCAGCTTGACAGGAATCAGATAGACGCAGGTCGCCTGTTCTGCCTCGATCATCCGCTTCCAGAGGCGCGGATCAAAGGAATCCGCCGCAACGACGCTTCCGCCGGACGCAAGCTGCGCCATATAAAGGTTCAGGTTGCCCGTAAACGCCAGGCTCCCCTGCATAAACGTAATGCTTCCCTCTCCCATTTTGAAAATTTTATTCTGAAGCTTAAAAAAATCGTGCCAGCTTTCAAAGGAGCGGAACAATACTTTCTGACGACCGGAGGTTCCCGACGTCATCACACCCATATATGCCCCTTCCGGAGGTGTCACGTCACGCAATTCATCGGAAATTTTTACATCGGACGGTGCAATCACCGGAACCGTATTTCCGTCTCCATATGCCAGAAACTGAATGAGCTGATGCGCGATCGTCGGTTCCTGGATCCAGTGGATGTGACGTTTTCCCTGTTTTTCTTCTATCTCTTTCGGATGTTTCCTTACACGTTCTGCCGCCTCGATGAGCTCCCCGAACGTATAGCGCTCTTTCTCCGTGATCAGGGCTTCCCACTCTGACGGGTATGCCCGGAGCGCATCCAGATATGTATTTATACGTTGTGTCTGTATTTCTTTCATGATTAATTCCTGTCTTTTACTTATTTTTATATAGAACTTTTTACCAATCTGAGCTTTTAAATTTACCACATTTACTTTTTATATCATTCAAGCACTGTCTTCATCTACTTCATTACTTTCTCCACCAGAATACTGCTTCCGATCCCTCCGGCGGCTGCCACGCAGCACATTCCCAAATGCCCATTTTTATGTTCCAGTGCTTTCATCAGATGCAGCAGAATCGTTGCGCCGGAGACTCCATATGGATGCCCATAGGCAAGTGCCCCGCCCCAGATATTATAACGGTCTTCAATCCCCGGAAATGCACGTTCAAATAAAACATCAATAACGGCAAACGCTTCATTGACCTCAAAAGCATCGATCTCCTGATAAGAATGCCCCGTTTTTGCAAGTATCGCCTTAGCAGCGCTGACGGCTGATTTTGGGCTCATCATCGGATCATCCCCGATCGCTGTACCAAACCGGAAACGGCATTCTGCTTTCCGTCCCTGTTCCCGCAAAAACCGTTCCGAACAAAGTACCACAAATGCCGCGCCATCGTGCATCAGGCACGCATTTGCCGCCGTGATTTTCGTGCCATTTGGAAGCAGATACGGCAGGCGATCGATCAGACGCTGGCTCATTGTCGGACGGATTCCTTCATCCCGGCTGCTGCCGTCGATGGAAACCGTTATATCCTCCAATATTCCCTCTTTGCGCGCCTGCGCCGCCCTCTTATGGCTCCGGAGCACCCAGGTGTCCATCTCTTCCTTAGAGACATTTTCCCGGATCGCAGTCTCCTCCGCGCCCTCTAACATAACCTGCTCGCCGCGCTTTCCCGGCACAAACTGTGCAACCGTATACACCTTTCCACCGTCATACTCCGGATGGTTCGGGGACATCATGCGGTACGGCTGTACCGAAGAACTCTCCATTCCCCCGGCAATGACCAGATCCGCCATCCCGCTTTCAATCTTGGCTGCTGCCGCGCTGATCGCCTCCAGCGCCGACCCGCACTGCAGATCCAAAGTAACCGCCGGAATCCGCTCCGGAAACCCTGCCGAAAGTGCCGCCAGACGCGTGATATTGCCGCCTCCCCCGACCGCATTTCCTCCTATTATATAGTCGATCGCATCGGTTGGAAGCTCAAATCGCGAAACCACCTCCCGCAGCACCTCCGCCCCCAGCTTTTCCGCCGGGATATGACGGTACATTCCATCTTTCACCCCGATGTAACTGCGCAAACCGCCCAGAATATATACGTGATTCATACTTTTCTCCTGTTTTTCTTCTATTCCTAATTAAAATTAAAGGGATGCGGCAACGGACTCCTCATGCCTCCTGGCTGCATTTCTGCACTAAAAGGCTGATTCTGTTCACTACCACATCCCATCTTTATTTTCTATCTAATTTCCAAATAAGCCCGTCCGCTTCAGCGCCTTTCCAAGTGCTACCGCTGCCACACACTTAACGATGTCCAGCGGAATAAACGGAATTATCGACTGCACGATAACTGCACCCCACGGCTGTCCGGTCACGTGTTTCATCCAGCCTGCACCGAATGCGTAAATCACCGGAATACCAACTACAATCAGGAACGCTGTCTGGAATGCAACATTTTTCCATTTCCGGCAAAACAGGGAAATCAGGAACGCTACAACCAGAAATCCGATATAGTAACCGCCGCTCGGTCCAAGCAGTTTTCCCGGTCCTGCGCTTCCGCCGCTGAATACCGGCACGCCGCATAAGCCTAACAGCAGCCAGCTCGCCATAACTAAAATGGTATCCTGTGGTGCAATCAGCAGACCGATCAGGTTGACAATCATCGTCTGCGCTGTGATCTTTGCATCCGAAAACGGAAGCGGAATCGCAATATACGAAGACACACTGATAAGAGCCAGCATCATCGCCAAAAGTGTAAGCCGCTTCGCGCTCCATGCGCCGTGTACGTTCACTGCACTTGTCTCTGAACTCATTATATATACCTCCTCAGTGATAAAATTCTAAGCCGTGTAATGCATTTTCCTATGAATCACACACACAGAATCTTTGCTAGAAAAGAGTATATCGGAATTTCAGAGGATTGTCAACCTTGTTTTTATAAATGGTTTACATATGCATCCATAGCTCCTCTGCACCCACTTTATCATCGGCATCCCTATTTTTCTGTAATCGAAAGAATTTCCTTTCCCTCTTGCTTCGTTCTCAGATACACCGCGTTTCTTCCCTCCTGCCCCGAATCCGACAGATATACCTCCTCATCAGGACGAAGTGGGGCAAGAAAACGTACTTCCAGAGCGGTCTGTCCCTTCATCCAGCCCTTCTTCCACAGACGAAGCAGGCAGGCATTCATAACAAGAAATCCCGGCAGAACTGCCGCTTCTCCCTGATGGATCGGATTGGTATCTGCCGCCTCCCGGAGATATTCTTCCATCTGGCTGCGGCTAAATGCCAGCGTATCATCATCCTCACTTCCCAGTTCCGTAATTGCTTTCATGAGCGGCATTTTCTCTTTTTCCGGGACAAGGACGCTCTGGCGCGGTTTTACCAGCAGCACTTCCATCTCCTCATTTTCCCGTTCCTTTTCCTCCTCCGCTGCCGCTATGCGGACCCGGATTGCCGAGCGGCCTTTTTTGATGATTTCTGGAGTTAATTTGGTATGGCAAAACTCATTCTCCCCCTGTTTGGGCTGCCAGTCCATATGAAGTGTAGTTGTGCCTATCATCCATCCCTCGTATCCTTCCAATGTGGAGAGAGCGCGCTCAAAGCAAAGAAGCTTCTTTTTCAATCTATCATTCACGGTATTTTCGACCTCTTCGTTATAAATTGTAAATCTGACTCGCATGCACTTTTCTCTGCTCATTATACTAGTTCTGTTCCAGAATCACAATATCCGAATCTCCCGCGTCTTCCCCTGATCCACCGGAATAAATCGGTCTTTTAAGCCCGGCGTCAGCCAGATCGTGCCGCTCTCGTCAACCAGGACTGCCTCATAGTCCTGATGCGCCGCCCAGTGTGCTGCTGCCTTTTCCCGTCCCATGACAAACAGAGCGGTCGAAAGCCCATCGCAGCGCAGTCCGCACGGTCCGATGATTGTCACAGAAATCAGCCCGCTATGCGCCGGCGCCCCAGTGGACGGATCCATGATATGCCAGTAAATTGTTCCGTCATCATCCGTGAAATAGCGCTCATAGCCGCCGGAGGTAATGACCGCCTCATCCTGCACTCTGACTCCGCCCAGATAGCCGTCGCTCTCCGGATCCTTGATGCCGACATACCATTTCTCGCCATCCGGTTTTGTTCCGATCGTCTGGATATTGCCTCCAAGACTGAACAGTGCGCTCGTCACGCCGTCCCCCTTCATGGTTTTTACCACCTCATCCCCGGTAAATCCCTTTCCGACACCGCCTAGATCCACCATCATTCCCGGCTCGATCGATGCCGTATCTGCTTCTAAACCGACCAGACGATAATCGACCGATTTAAGCAGGCTTTCCCGCTCGCTCTCACTGGGGACCCGGTAATTTCCCGTTGTAAATCCCCAGCTTTGCACAACCGGGTAAATCGAAATATCGAGCGCACCATCTGTTTCTGCTCCCAGCGCCAGCGCCTCCTGCATCAGATAACGCGTATCCGCTGAAAGTTCCGCTGTTTTCTTCTGGTTCAGATGAAAAATATCGCTGTTTTCCTGCGTTGTCGAAAGCTCCCCTTCCAGCTCTTCCACCCGCCGTTTCACTTTTTCCTGCAAATTTGCACTTCCGCCGTAGGCGTCAAACTGCATCACAGTATCCATCGCAAACACTGTCCAATTCTGCCCTTCTCCCGGATTCTGGTTTGAATTTGAGGGATTTTTCTCTAAATTTTTGTTTTTTTCTACTGCTTCCACATTTTCTGCCGTCTCTTCCATAGACGCAGATAAACGAGGACGGTCATTCTGGACCGCCCCCGTTTGATCCGGCTGCGATGAAGCACCGCAGCCACACAGCAGCAGGGTTAATAAAATCCACCACTTCTGTTTCAATTTTTACTCCTTTAAATACAACTACTCTTCTTCAGAAACAGACTCTTCTTTCTCAGAAGCATCGCCTTTACCGCCGTCGGATTCTTCCTTATCAGAAGTATCATCTTTTACGTCACCGGTCTCATCCTTCTTGGAATCGTCACCAGTTTCGCCGGATTCATCTTTCGAATCATCCTTGTCAGCATCGCCTTTATCTGAAGTTTCGTCTTTCTTCTCATCCGAAGTATCCTTGGACTCGTCCGAATCCTCTTTCTTGTCCTCGTCTACTTCCGGTGCCTTGTTCGCATCGTCTGTCTCGTTCTTCTTATCGCCATCCGGTACATCTGCCTTGTTTTCGTCATTCGTCTTCGGCTCTTCCGGTGTCGCGTCCTCTGACGGTGTTTGCTCCGGTGTGGTTACTTCCTCGGTTGGGGTGGTGACGATCTCGCTTGGGAGGACTTCGTCGGCAAGAAGCGTTTTGGATTCCTTGATTAATTTCCAGTTTTTATCAAGTTTGCACTCAATCGTTCCGTTATTCTTAGTGTAGATAAGAATTTCATTATCCTCTTCTTCACTCAATCCGGACGCTGAAACCTTTAAACGATCATAATTATCATTGCTATAAGATGTATCCGTTGCATGCGGTGCAAACTCACCACTTCCAAGGAACGAGGAAACGGATGCCTTGCTATACTCTGTTCCATTTACCGCAACCGAATCAATCTCCTTTAAGAAGGTTTTTAACTTTTCTCCCTCAACTCCATTGAAGCGAATCAGTAAATAATCTCCTGTCCAACCACTCTCTTTTACAACACTGGAAACCTCAATTTCTGTATCTGCTTTCTGGCTCTCAACTGTAACCGTGATCGACTGATTCTTGTAACCTTTTGCTTCGATCACAATCTCATTCAAGCCACTATCCAGTGTGCCAGTCTGAATTGTCAATGTTGTACCATTTACTGCAAATTCAAGTGCAACATCTTCCTCCTCATCATTGCCAGTTACTTTTACAGACTTAATTGCTTTCAGATACTCTTCATCACCAGTCAGAACCAGCGGTTCTCCCTCATCAACCGTAGTGCTGCCTGTCAGCTTCGGTGCTGGAAACAGTTTCTCTTCGTCACCCGCTAACTTCATATCCTTTGTAACTGTAAAGGTAAGCTCTTCGTATCCTTCTGCCTGGATCGTTACATCGGTGCTTTCTTCGGTGCTGAAACCGTCTAAAGTGAAATCGATGCAATCAAAATCCTGTACATTGTTATCTGGATCATCTGCATCTGTCATCTTCCATGTAGGGTTATACGAACTAAGGCTGTAAGTTGCTTTCGTATACTCTTTATTTCCAACTTTCACGGATGTAATCTTAGCCAAGTAATCTTTTACACTCGTTCCCTTTGAAGCTTTAAAAGAAGCACGTCCAAAATCCGGATCAAATGACCAGCTGGCTTTATGTTTGCTGAACTCCACTACTTCTGGAGCTGCCATCTCTTCCTGAATTTCTTCCTCTTCCTTCTCAACCACAAATTCACATCTCAGCGCCTCTGTGTAGTAATTCGAACGAAGAGTCAGCTTATAGCTTCCCGGCTGAACCTGATGGAGAATCAGCTTCTTGCCATCCCCGGATACTTCATAGTAAACATCGTTGCTGCTGGACACGCCCTTCGTGTAGATATTTCTCTCAACCGCATCTTCCTCGTCAGAAAGCAGGGTAACAGATTTCAGGTTCTTCAGGAAATCTCCCTTGCTGCCATTAACGGTAAATTCAGCATTTGCAAAATAGTAGGTCTTATTAGAATCTTCTTTTTTCTCAGCTGCAAACGCCTCTTTATCATCCGCATAATCAACGGTCAGCGATAAATCGTTTTCCAGCACCTTATCGTATGTAAATGCGATACTCTGGCTCTTATATCCCGTTGCATCGACAGTCAGCTTATACTCCTCACCAGCCTTGAATACATCCGCATCAATGGTAATGGTGCCAGCTTCTTTGTCGATGGAATATTTATCCTTGCTGAGTGCCTGCCAGTTTCCGTTGACAACGATACTCTGAACCGCCTCGATATACTCTGTATCCTCTGTCCGCAGGACTACCGGCTCGCCCTCTTTGTTCTGTACAACTGTAATCGCCGGTGCATCCTGACGGGAGAAGTTTCCATTGTACTGGATATCGCCGAGCAGACCATCTTCAAGAACCTCTTTTGCCGTTGCCGGATGGTTCGGATCCAGTGCTCCATTTTCACGGTAATCTGCAAATGGAAGCATTCTGTTCTCTTCGTATTTCTGATTCTCGCTCTTATTTACGTAGTCTGTCCATCTGAAGAAATCATCATCTCCAGTATCAAAGACTGCATCCGGAATCGCATTGTACCACCACTCCATCACTGCCTTGGACGCATCATTTTCCATCTTGGTCTGTTCAAGGAGATGTGCATTTACAAGCAGATCTGAATCAAAAATCAGGTTTGCAGAGATTGCAGAGCTTCCTGAGCTGCTTCCGCTGGAGCTTCCACTTCCGCTGGAACCAGTCGATGCGGTGCTGATACCGTCGAATCCGTATACCGACATTTTCTGACCATTGGTCTGTTCCTTCTCTTTTACCGGCTCTGCACCCGTTGTCACCTTGAAGCTCTTGGAGAATGACCGGAAACCATTTGCATATACAGTGATCTTGTAATTGCCCTTGTATGGCAGATGGTCTGTATTATCATTGTACAGAACAAATAAATCCTGGCTGTAGAGATACCAGTCATCGATCATCTTAAGGTCGCTTACTGTTCCGTTCGGAGCTTCCAGTGTCACACGCTCGATCGGTGTCTCAATTGCGTATACCAGATCGCTGACTGCAAAATGGAGATTCTTACCGGACTGCGGTGTTTCCTTAAGCTCCAGCGTCGGTACTGTCTCATTGACGACATGAATCGGGACGAGCGCGGAACCGCCTGCCGACGATACAACCCGCACATAATAACGTCCATTATTAAAGAAATTGCTCTGTCCTGTCTGGATAGTCAGCTGTCCAACGCGTCCCTGTCCGTGCGCCACATTCTTTTCACTGTCAAATACGAGGCTTGAATTGATTGTGTTCTTCTGCTCATCGTATTTAACCAGTTCCAGCTTGCGGATGCCGTCAAACCACTCTTTTTCCTCGTCTGTATTATAGTTAAACAGAATGGTAACGGCTGCTTTTCCATTTTTGGGAAGAACCGCATCCGGCGAATAGCTCGGATGAGTCTGCTTCTCTTCATTCAAGTTATACGTAGTCTTTTTCGGAGAAATGCGGGCATTTCCGTTTTCATCGTAATTGGTCAGATAATAGTCCCAGTAAGCAACTGACTCATGCGTCAGAATCTTCTCAGGCAGATAGCCGTCGTTTTCCTCATATACAGCATCTTCCTGGCTCTCATTGCTCAGAACCACCGTCTCTTCCTTTGCCGCATCTTCTTTGCTGCTGACGGTTACTTTGCCCGGTGTGCCAAGAAGCGCCAGTTTTGCCATACGTCCGTCATCTGTGATCGGAGTTAAAAGATTGGTTACATCTTTTCCATCGACCTTAACGACCGTATTGCCTGCATTGTATCCCTCATCAAATGCGATCGGAAGCCACCAGCCCAGAGAATTTACTTCGGTAAGCTTTGTCTTCGTCTCATCTACCAGCGAAACCATCTGCGGCTTGTCTGGATTTTCAGTGTTTCCGTTATCTCCGGCATTTCCGCCATTCTGGTTTCCGTCATTCCCGGAATTACCGTTATTTCCAGAATTACCGTTATTTCCAGAATTACTGTTGCTTCCAGAGCCCCCCGAATGGCTGCCGCCGGAACCGCCGGAACTTCCTGAACCGCCTCCTGATACGCTGCTTCCGTTGCCGTCTGCTGCCGGGCTGCTCGCGTAACCTCTATCCGCACGGGTCTGGACCTCTCCATTTTCATTGACCCACTGTCCATCTGCATTGATGCTGTAGCCGTCCGGCGTCCGACCTTCGGTGTGCATCTGACCATAGTTTTCTGCACTCGAGTTATCAAAATAATAGCATTTTCCATCAATCCACTGCCATCCTGTCACGGTCATACCTTCCGTTCCATCGGATGCAGTGCTGAAGAAATACCATTTTCCTGCATTATCTTTCCACCAGCCGCGGCGCATCTGTCCTTCCACGCCATCGGCAGTTGTGTTCATATAGTACCGCTGTCCATCGACTGTGATCCATCCAGTCATCATCCGTCCGGTCTGCGGATCCAGATAATACCAGCCGCTCTCGGTCTTGACCCATCCAGTCTTAAGCGTTCCGTCCGTTCCCTGATATTTCCAGTCCTGTCCTTCCTGAATCCAGGCGCCGGTCTGTACTCCGGACTCCGATGCCGGTCCGGTTGAAGCATAAGCAGTACCTGCCTGCGCCGCCGCTAACACGGTCACCGCCGCCAGAATTGCCTGCCGGGATCTTCCCTTACCTTTCATACATATTCCTCCATATAATCTTTTGTAATATCTTACTCTCCGCACCGGATTAGTCATCCCTAACCCAGGCAGCCGAGGAGGTTAGTATAAACTAATCCAATAAAATCTGTCAATTATTTAAATCTGTTTAAAAACGAGAATTTTTATCTATTTTTAATTGAATTTTATTCTCAATAAAGCATTACTTTTTTAGTTGCTAAAACTAACATGCAAATTTCATTTTTCATTCAGCACATGTTAAGTCTCATTTTGCAGCGATTTTTCCGCCTTTTTCCCTGATATTGCCTCGCTTGCCATGAATTTTAAAAAAACATATTTTGAGAATTTTTTTCTGTTTGCTTCATTTCGTATATTTTTATCCTTTTCGCACATACTCCATCTGTAAACATTTTGTCCCATTCCAGTCCCTTCGCGGTCACTGATATTGGCTTCTCTGATAGGAGATTTACACGATGCAGATTTCTTCATCCATTGAAAATAACCGGACTTTTTTTCAAAAAAAGCTCCGACCGGACATCAGTTTTGATGTCGTAGATCGAAACCTGATGATCGGCGGGCGCGATGCCTGCCTCTACTGTATTGATGGTTTTACCAAGGACGATACGCTTTTAAAAGTGCTGCAGGCGATGAGCAGCATTGAAACCGCCCAGATGCCTGACAATGCAAACGATTTTGCCGCCCTCTACCTCGCCTACGGCGAAATCGGGCTGGAAACGGATTCGGACGCGCTGATTATCCAGCTTCTCTCCGGTGTTCCTTTTCTTCTGATCGACGGGTATGCACAGGCACTCACGATAGACTGCCGCACCTATCCCGCCCGCGGAGTCAGCGAACCTGAAAAGGATAAGGTATTGCGCGGCTCGCGCGATGGTTTTGTCGAAACGCTTGTGTTCAATACGGCTCTGATCCGGCGGCGCATCCGCGATCCGAAGCTGCGGATGGAAATCATGAATATTGGGGAAAGTTCGCACACCGATATCGCCATCTGCTACATGGAAAACCGGGTGGACACCGAACTTTTAAACCGCATCCGCACCCGGATTCAAAAAGTGCATGTCGATGCCCTCTCGATGAACCAGGAAAGCCTTGCCGAATGTATTTATCCGCACAAATGGTTCAATCCGTTCCCAAAATTTCGTTTTTCAGAGCGTCCGGATACCTCCGCTGCCTCGATTCTGGAAGGAAATATCATCATTCTGGTGGACAATTCGCCATCCGCAATGATTCTGCCATCCTCTGTCTTCGATATCATCGAGGAAGCCGACGACTACTATTTTCCACCGCTGACCGGCACCTATCTGCGCCTGTCGCGGACGGTCATCTTTTTCCTGACCTTATTTCTGACACCGCTGTGGCTGCTTTTTATGCAGAATCCCGGCTGGATCCCGGAATGGCTCGCTTTTATCCGTGTCACCGACGAGATCCATGTGGCGCTGATCTATCAGCTCCTGATCCTGGAATTTGCCATCGATGGTCTGCGGCTCGCGGCAGTCAACACCCCCAGCATGCTGACGACACCGCTCAGTGTCATCGCCGGTATCGTGCTTGGAGAATACTCGGTCAAATCCGGCTGGTTCAACAGCGAGACGATGCTCTATATGGCGTTCGTCACGATCGCCAACTACTCGATGACGAGCTTCGAACTCGGCTACGCACTCAAATTCATGCGCGTCCTGCTCCTGATTCTGACCTTTTTCCTCAATCTCTGGGGCTTCATCGCCGGAACACTCATTGCCGTCGGCTGCCTCGTCTTTAACCGGACGATCGCCGGAAAAAGTTATATTTATCCGCTGATTCCATTTCACTGGAGTGAATTAAAAAAGCGGCTGCTCCGGAACCGGCTGCCACATGAGGAGAAAAACGGGTAAGAATGTCGCATAAAATGTCCGCATACCCACAACTGCCCGGATGGTTCCGGGTACTGGCTGTGGTTTATGCGGACATTTTGATTTCTATATCTATCTTCTATTTTTCTTTCTTATACACTACCTCTTTCAGCACCTCCAGCGCCTCCTCATACCGCTCTGCCCCCAGCGAAGCACAGGACAACAGGAGCTTCGGATATCCCTCTTGAAAATGATGCTCCTGTTTTTCCAAAAGACTCCCGACCGACTCCACCGGGCGGACGGCGACGCCTGCCTGTGCCGCACGCCCGGCAATTTCCACCGATGTAAGCGGGCTGTCAAGCTCCATGAGAACCAGAAAACCGGCATCGCCCAGATGCGTTCGCGCTTTTTCTCCAAAAATGCGCCGCACCGCATCACACAGACACTTTGCCTTTGCCGCGTACAATTTCTTGGACTTTCGGATCTGGCTTTCCAGATGTCCGTCCCGGATAAACTGGCAGAGGGCAATCTGCTCTGCCTTGGACGCCGTCTGGTTATAAAAACGCCCCCGCTCCTGATACCGTTTCAGCAGATCCGGCGGCAGGACCATGTAGCTCATGCGGATCGATGGCAGAAGCAGCCTTGAAAATGTCCCCAGATACACGACGCCCCGCCCGCCGGAAAGCCCCTGCAGGGACGGTGTCGGGCGGTTATAATAGCGGAACTCACTGTTGTAATCGTCCTCAATAATCAGCATATCCTCGCGCGCCGCATCCTTTAAAAGCTTCATCCGGTCGCCCACCGGCATGACCTCGCCCCAGACTGTCATCTGCGATGGGGTCAGATAGCAAACACTTTTCCCTGTATGTCTCATCGCCTCTGACATCTGTTCGGATAACCCTGTTTTCATCTCTCTTGCACATACATCTGGCTTTTCTATTCCGCACAAATCCTTTTTTGAGGACTCAATCCTCCTATCATTATTTTCCCAATATTCTCTTATATCTCCGGTCCGAAACCCATAATCCTCAAAAATCTGGCGTCCCTGCCGGAACGACGGATTAAAAAACCATGCGCTGTCCCGCTCCCGCAGCATCGGGCACAAAATATGCAAGAGACTCTGCACACCCGCCCCTACTACGATACTGTCCGGCGTACAAATCACATTGCGGTGGCGCCCCAGATACGCACAGAGCGCCTCCCGGAATTCCCGCTCTCCCTGCGGTTCGCCATAAGAAAGCAGCCGCTCATCCTGGCGCAGGGCGCTCTTGACATAGCGCCGCCATAAATCAAACTGGAAGCTCTCCCGATCCACATTTGAAGACGCAAAATCATACCGGATTTCCGGGCGTTCCTCCTGATGCGGCACACCGTGCTCTATTTCCTCCCGGTTTGCAGCCGCCAGCACCGCATCCGTTACATAAAAGCCGCTCTGCGGACGCGAAATGATATAGCCATCCGCCGCCAGCAGCATATACGCCGTCTCCACCGTCGTCCGCGAAAGCTGCAGCTGCAGGGAACATTTGCGGATCGACGGCAGCTTCGCTCCCGGCTTCATCTGCCCGGACACGATCAATTCTTTGTAATATTCATATACTCTCAGATACCGGCTCTGTCCCGGTTCGCTTAAATTCAGTTCCATCGTATTTCCTCTATCTATTTATGTAAACGGCGATGCACCGCATCGATCATCCGCATCATCCCATATCCCAGACAACCGCCCATCTTTCCGTCTTCACAATATTTTTCATCTCCACCACTTGTCCCCCTTATACCCAACTGCCTTCCTCAATTATACCGTTTTCTCCTGCTTATAGGCAATCCCCAAAATTGAGTACTGTTACTGTTCACGCATACGTGCCCAGTAACGGAAATTCCGAGGAAGAAATCAAAGAGCCGCTTCTTCCTAAGAAAGAAGAAATCCCCCGCATGATTCCGGCTGAAGTTGGTCTGGCATACTGCAACAAGCTTTTCTTTTTGGAAAAGCAGTTCCGTGACCTTACTCCGGAAGAGCGAAAAGACAGACGTCTGGAAACAGAAGTGCCGATATGGGAAAACTTTTATGCATGGTTAGAACAACTCAATCCTGTAAAAAGAAGTAAGCTGGAAAAAGCTGTGATATACGCAAAAAACCATAAAGAAACACTGCGTAATTATCTTCAGGATGGAAGTTGCGAAATATCGAATAATGCAGCGGAACCACTGCCTGTTTAAGGCGAAGGATATCAAGGGGGCAGTGGACAATACGATGGATTATTCATCGCTTACGATTTACTAATTTCCCTAAACCATCCCACATCCAATCAAATTAAAAAGAGACACGGCATAAATTATTCTGATAGATTTTACATCAGATTGCTTTATGCCGTGCCTTTTATGTTATTATAATGATTGCTACATACATATAGCAGGCTTCACCCTCCGTTATACACCGGATTCGAATTGATTTTCGGTACGAAGGCAACAGCCGTTCCGCAATTTTCACCATCCTCCCCATACTTCTTCATAGATCTGTCCGGCAGAAAATACTCAGGATGGATGTTTTGCCAAGTATACCAATGTTTCAAATTCCCGACGAGTCATAGAAATCAACTCACCGTTTCGGTATGCTGTTCTCTCCTTCAGCCGAAGCTCCAAGCCCGGAAAAACAAGAGTGTTACAAAGGTGGGATGTCACAATATGGTCAAATCCTGGCTCGACCGCAATAATCTCCATAATTCTACTGAGTATATATTCTTCATGGTCGGTAAGCGACATTACCAGAAACTTGCCCATATTGTTCACATCCCTCTTTATTGATATTATTTTTGCATTACATTACGGGGTCATTTTTCATCTGTCGGATGCGGTATTCACCGCCATCGTCCCGTCTGCATAGAAGTAGTACCACTTACCATCGATCTGCTTCCAGTCTCCGGCAAACATTATTCCGGTGACCTTGTCCAGCCAGTACCACTTCTGATCCTCGGAGAGCCAGCCCTTCACTGACTCCCCGTTTCTGTAATAGTTCCACTGGCCGCTGTCATTCTGCTGCCAGCCGTTTGCGGCCTGCGAGTCAATGACGATTTCCACAAACCGCCGCAGAACCGTGGCGACCTCGGCGCGGGTGGCGGTTCCCTTAGGGTCAAACTTATTTTCATTCTTCCCAGCCAGGATGCCCGCCTGCTGCATGGACTTGACCGCATCCTTCGCCCAGCTGCTGATCTGTGTGTTGTCCGCAAAGGTCACAGCCTTCAAGGTCTGGGGCAGGTCATAGCCCAGCTTTGCAGCATAATTTTTCATAATCACCGCCATCTGTTCCCGGTTGATGTTGGTGTCCGGTGCAAAGGTGGTGGCGGTAACGCCCTCCACAATGCCGGTCTGCGCCGCCCAGTTCACATAGGGGGCATAGTAAGCGTCGGCTTTCACATCGGTGAATTTCCCGGTCTGGTAACTGTCCGGGTTGATGCCCGCCAACCGCCCCAGAGCTGTCACAAACATTCCTCTGGTCATGCCGGTGTCCGGGCTAAAGGTGGTGTCGCTGGTGCCGGAGAGCAGTCCCCGGCTGGCTGCAAAGAGGATGTTATCTGCTGCCCAGTGGCCGGTAATATCGGTAAAGGCCGGGGCAGGGTTCTTGTAGCCCACGCCGTAAACGCTGAAATGACCGGTTTCAAAAACCACCGCTTTCAGGCTGGCATTGTAACTGGATTTGGTGATCCATTCCACCTTGCCAGCGTCATCTACATAGACTGCATAGAGATTACCTGTCTGCTCACCATTTGCCGGTGTGTAGGGCAAACGCACCGATATAGTGTGACCATTTAAGTTGGCAATCGGTGTTTCTTTGCCGCCGGAGAGGTAGACCAGCGACAGGTCATAGGTCGGTCTTGTGCCGATGGTGGCTTTGGCCTCGGTGGAACGCAGTGCATCCACCTTATCTGCCCGGAGAATGATGTCCCCTCCAGCGGAGGCGGCATCCAGCTGCTTCAGAGTATCCATGCCGATATTGACTGAAACCAGATGGTCTGTTGCAACGGTAAACTGCCGGACATTTTCTTTGACCAGCAGATCCAGTGTCTGCGCCTTGATGGTCACGTTAAAAGAGGTCTGGCCTGCCGCCGGGGTGATGGGAACAGTAACGCCAATCCCGTTCTCTGTGGTGCCGTTCTTTTTCGCATCCTGTTTGGCCTTGTCGATGGCGGACTGGACAGAGCTGTTATCCACTGCCGCATTGCCGTTTTTATCCGGCTGTATGGGTTTGGTTTCACCGGTGACAGGGGCTTCCGGCTGGTTGGTGTTATCCTTGCTTCCGGAACCGTTAGAACCGCCGGAGGATGAGCCTCCACCGCTGCCCGAACCACCAGAGGAGGAACCGCCGTCGCTGGAAGATTGCTTGGAAACAGTCAACGTTCCAGAAACATAGGTGATCGCATAATTATCATTTGACAGCGTACCAGTAATGTTGATCGCAGTTTTGCCGGTTTTGCTCATATCCGGTGTCTGTGCGTAATCCAGTGTTACCGTGCCGCTCAGGGTATCTGCACCAACCAGACCTTCCACCTTGTAATCCTTATCTGCTTCCGGGCTGCTCAGATCGGGCGCGGTGCTGCCGGTGTAGGCGCTCTTATCAAGCGCCGTAACGGTAACTGACTTTTTCGCTACGGTCACAGTCACGTTCTGTTCTGCCACATCTGCGTACTCTGCGTTTCCCTGAACCTTATACCAAACAGTGTATTCCCCCGCGTTTTTCGCTGTGGGGATCTGCTCACTCCACTCAGAATCGCCAAGCCGGTAGAGCATCGTGCCGCCAGTGGTCTTGCCTGCTGTAACCAGAGCCTGTTCTGCACCGTTATAGGTCAGGGCGTTTGCCGTAGGTGCCGTAACAGTGGGGACAAGCTTGTTGGTCGCATTGACATTGACGGTCAGCGTGATGTCCTCATAGTTTGTGCTCTTGATTACCACGGTCACTGTGCCCACAGAGCCGGTGGTTTTCACGTCATTTTTCTGAATGGGCAGGGTCAGCTCGCCGTTTTCCACCTTCGCGCCGCTGGTGTAGTAGCCGTCATTGAGTTTGATCTCACCCAGCTCATAGGTGGGTGCACCGTACTCTTTGGGCGTTTCCAGCTTGGGCAGGGCGGGGAGCGTCACAGTGTAGGTCTTTTCGTGGCCGTTTACAATGGTAAGCGCAGTTTCCTTGACGAAGTCAGGCGCAGCGGCCTTGATGATGCTGCCAGTCGTGGTGAAGCTGCTCTGCTCCAGGGAGTAATTCTTCGCGGCCTGCCCCATCAGGGTCACTGTGGCAGTGACGTTCTTGCCGTTGCCCACGCCGGCATCGTCAAAGCTGGCGGCCACGGTGTAGTCTGTGCCTCGGTTCAAGTTCATGCCGTCGAAGGTTACGCTGGTAATGCCTGCGTCTGTCGTGCCATCATAGGGCTTGGACACAGCCGTTACCCCGCTGATCGTCAGCGGTTTCTTTCCAATGCTGACCTCCACGCTGGCGGGTGCGGTATCATTGTGGTTTGCATCGCCAATCACCCGATACCACACGGTATACGTTCCGGCATCGGTGCCGGCAGGGATGTCCTGGCTGTATGTACCGTTCTCGGTCAGGCTGTACTGCATGATGCCACCGCTGGTCACGCTGCCCGCGGTAATCAGCGCCTGCTCCTGGCCGGTATAGGTCAGGGTTTCCTGCGCTGTGGGAGGCGTGATGAGGCCTGACCTGATGTCGGCCTTTTGTACCGTCACAGCAATATCCTGGCTCATCTTCTTGTAGCCGTCGCAGGTGGCCAAAAAGCGGAAGGTGTGCTGGCCTGCGGACAGCTTTAGCGCAGAAAGATCAAATTGATTCTTTGTTGTCGCACTGCCGACCGCTGTGGCCTTGCCGTCCTCCACCTTGTACCACTGGAAGCTTACAGCGCCTGTGCCGGTTTCCTTCTTTACATTGACAAGAAGTGTCCCCGCACCGCCATAAGTCATGCTCATCTCGGTGGGATAGTTCATGCTCTTGATGGGGATCTTGGCCACAGAAACATTGGTCAGCTCCGTGCCGGTAAGGTCGGTTATCCATGTACTGCCGCTCTTGAACGCGCAGCCCTCCGGCAGGAGGGATGCCAGCGTGACATCTCCGGTGACGGTCAGCTTTGCCGCCGTCTTACCGTTCAGATCCAGCTTGAGCGGGCTGCTGATGGTGATCGCGCCTGCATCCGCCAGCAGCTTCACCGTACCGTCGCCGGCTGCCGCGATGGCCGCGTCTACCGTCCGATGGTAGGAAGTGCTGCCGTCCGTCTTTGTTACCTCAGCGGCATAGCCGCAGTATGGGCAAACATTCCCGCCGGAAGGGTCATCCGGGTGGCTGCACTCCACAACAGTGACGGCAGTATTCGCATTCATCTCTGACAGCTTGACCCATGCGCCGTCTTGCTTCTGATAGGCATAGCCCGCTGCCAGCAGGGACTGGTAATCTGCGCCATTCTCGATTTTGATGCTGTCAAAGGAGCCGCCGGACAGGATCACACGAATACCGCTATTATATCCCAATTTCAGCAGATCCGCGCTACCGCCGGACATGGTCAGCGTTCCCTCCGTGTAGATGCCGCCGGTGAACGTGCCGCTCGTTACCACGGCTTCGTTCCCGGTAAGGATGAAAAGCCCAAATCCACGGACGCCAGTTCCGCCGCCTACGCTTCCCTCCAGGGTGACATTGTCCAGCGTCAGCTTTGCGCCTGTGTGGTCAAATTTTCCAACTTCCACCGCATTAGCGGACTTGGAGACACAGGTGCTTTGCACCTTGCCGTTTGTTATGGCTACATTGGAGCCGAGGATACGTAGAGGCGCCTCCTCACGGGATTTACTCAGGGTGAATCCATTCAGGTCCAGTATAATATTTTTGCTGATCTCGATAGGCTCTGCGTTCTCGATCGCCAAAGGCCCCCGCAGAGTGATCGTGTCACCGTCCTTCGCGGCAGTCAGCGCGTTTTCCAGACTGGTGTATCGTGTGCCGCCGATTTCAAATGCCTCCACCAGCGCATGGCAGAAGGTGCAGTAACCATCCTTGTCCACCTTGCCCACATGGTCGCAGATTCTGCCACAGGCACATTTGCCGTTCTGATATTGGCAGGTATGCGCGACCACCTTGACCACTCTATCCGGAATATCTACATGGGAAACGTTCAAAATTTCGTCGCTATCAGCGTCTGCAAAGGCATATCCGTCCGCCAGCAGAGCCAGGGCCTCCTCACCAAGTGCTACATTGATTCCACCTTGGAACATGCCGCCCTGGAGCTGGGTTTTCCCGAGGAAATTCACCTGACGCTCAAACACGCAGTTGCCCTTTACCGTCAGGGTAACCAGGTTACTAACGACATTCCCGTATGTTGTTGTAACGCTGTCTAATATCAATACCGTGGGGCCTTTGGTGGTAATGACATCTCCTCTGCCCTCTATCGTGCCGTTTTTGATGGTGACGCTGTTGTACGGGCAATTTTGCAAATCCAGCGCCTTGACCTTGTGGCCCTGCAGGTCCAGCGTAAGGTCCTTTTTGTTCGTCCCATCGTCTCCCGTTGTCCCCGCTCTCAAGATTACGTCAGTATCCCGCACAAAATAAAAGGTTCCGCCGGAGACCAGAATGCCCCCAACCTGAGAGCCATCGTTATTGCGTTCAAACGAATAGGGGATACCATCTTCGTCAATAAAGAGCACATCCTCGCTACACGGTTCGCCGCACCGTTGGCATTTGCCGTCGTGGGTGTATCTTTCATGGGGGCAGGTGTTAAAGGTAACGGCGACCGTGTCTGTCTTTACGGTATAGCTCTGATAGGACAGCTTGCAGTAGACCTGGCCGCTGTACTCCCAGTCCTTGCTCTCCGTTGTGGCCAGGTCGGATTGGGTCAGGGTGATTCTATTGCTGCCGCTGCCTGTGCCTTTAAATTCCTTTCCGTTCACATACCACTGATAGGTGATATTACCATTCGTACCGCGGTCCAGCTGGGCCCTTACCCAGACATCCGCCTTAAATTGGCCATCGCCTTTCTTATAGCTGACCTGCGGCTGCGTTCTTATGGTAATGGGGTTTCTGGGCGCGGCGGCGACGGTGACCGTTGCGGTGGCGGTCGCCTTGGCAGGAGAGTATCCTGCTTCGCTGTTTGCGGTCAGCTTCAGCTTATAGCGGCCCTCCTTGACATTGTTGTCCGCGGTAACGGTGATGGTCTGGTTGTCAGCGGATTTTGCCGCCGTCAGACCAGTGTGGTCGCCCACCCATTCCACGTTCAGGGTATCCATCTTGACCTTGCTGCCGGTCGCGGAGAAGGTCGCCGTCTGACGGCCTAAGCTTTCCTGCAGGGTTCCCTGCTGTGCGCCGACGATCAGGCTTGCGCGGGGCGCCATCTTGGCGATGTAGATGGTCTTGACGTCCCCTTCTCTTGTCGTATCGGCCGCTGTGCCGACCGACATATCGTCTGTTTTTGCATTCTGACTTTCCGAATACAGAATGGTCAGGTTGTTGTTGATGTTTCGGGCGTTTCCATACCTACTATTCGAAATCGCACCATATTTTCCGGTGGCGTAAAGGGTTCCTCCGTTCATGGTCAGGGATGCAGTGTCAATACCGTAACCGGAATCTAGATGCAGCGTTCCATTCTCAATCACGATGGTTTTAGCGCTCAAGCCGTTCCGACCGCCGTTGGTGGTTATCTTTGCCCCGTCTTTTATGGTAAGCGTCCCGCCGGCGGTGTCGCTCCAACTGCCGTCCTCAATACCACCTTTCCCTTTAGGAACATTGACTGTCAGACTGCCGCTTCCCTGAATGGTCAGATTGGCGGAATACATATCCAGAGCGGCGGTATATGCGGTCTCGGTAATCGTAATGGTATTCTTGCCTTTCAGCGTGATTGTTGTGTCGCCCTGCACCACCACCGGGGTAGTTATGTTTCTGTTATCCCAAGTAACCTCGCCGGAGATGGTTTCATCGTCTGCTGCAGCTGCCATCAGGGGCGTTGCCTGCTCTGTTCCCTTGCAGGCAGAGAGATCTGCATCTTCCGCAGAGCAGACCGGACAGTCGGGATTGACCGCCTCTTTCTCACAGCGAGTTTCGCAGATGCACTCTGCTGGAGCATTCCCGGACACGCCGGGAACAAGCCCACTGTCCTGAGAATTACACTGCTCACAGATATACCCGCAAGGCGTCCCCTCTGTGGCCGGGATGTAGCCGCAGCTATCGTCATGCTCGCCGCGTTCATGAAGACAGCTTAATTTTTTTGTTTTACAGCCGCTTTCCTCACTGCATTCATGGGTACACTCGGTCGGCTGGGCCTCCTCTACTTCAGATGAGGTCGCCGTATTTTCTGATACGCTGCCTTCCAAAACAGGGTAACAGCTTTCGTCATGTTTATGGATACACTTCTTCACAAGGGTGTAGCAATCCTCAGTATGCTCATGTTTACAGGCTGCCCCTTCGGTTCCTTCCGTATATCCGCAGTCCTCTGTATGTTCCGGGTGATGCTTGCACAACCCCGTATGGACGGCGGATACACCCGCTTCCACCGCAGATGCCGGAACTCCCGGCATCGTAAAAATCATTGCCGCCGCCAGTAAAAATGCGGCCGGCCGTTTCCATTTCCATATCATTTATTCATCCTCCTCACGCGGTTCGTTCCTTCTCGTTGTTTTCTGAAGCAGCTGGGATACCGCCTCCCGCAGCTGATATTCTGTCACAGGCTTTACCAAAAAGGTGTCCGCCTGCATCCTGCGGCTTTGGGGTTCAAACTCTGCCTGGTCGCTGATCCACAGGAGAGGGACATCCCTGCTGTACCCTCGTATGCTCATGCAGAAATTCATCCCCCTGGCTCCGTCCTCCATGACCACCACAGCATCATAAGGCCCATCCCGCTGCATGGCATAGACGCAGAATACGCCATTGTCAAAGCGGTCTACTTTGCCAAGCTTCATCAGTAACGCCGTTTCTTTCTCCTTCTGACTATAACTGCACAGCGCAATTCGCATTTTCGCACCTCCATTTTGTGATGGGTTTTATCGCCTCATATAGCTCCTGATCGGAGCAGTCTGCCGAAAGGAACGCAGGGATACGCAGGTGATATGCGATCAGGGCAAAGTTTTCATCATCGCTCCACCAGACAAGCGGTGTTTCCGGTGCCAGCTGCTTTGCCTGAATGGCAGCCTCCAATCCCCTTGCCCCGGTCATGGCGATGACAACCGCATGATATCGGCTCCGCCGCAGTGCCTGAGATAGCTGCTTCTCATTCCATAGCTCGTCGATGACAAGCTGTCCGTCCCCAGCAAAAAGGGAGCGCAGCCTGCTCTCAAACCATTCTGCATTCCTTAATTCCGTACAAAGTGCGATTTTCATGCTGAGCCTCCTTTCCTGAAAAGAAAAACAAGAAAGAATGTGCCTTGGCACATTCTTGCGCCTTGCGCGGTCGCTTGCAACAATCTACATCTTCGCGCAAGTGCGCATCTTTGGCACGTTAGTGCCTTTTTTTATGTGACAGGGAATTCTTCGGAATTTCCTGTCGCATAAAAAAACCAGACCTTCTCATCGGAAAGTCTGGTAGTATAATTAGGGTAGCATCTTGTCAAGGGAAATGCAACCGACTTTGTTTAAGACGCAGGTTTCCTGTTTAAGACGCAAGTTTTTTCCTGCGGTTTTATGTTATACTAATATTGGATTATTGTGCAAAGGAGATGGCACGATGCAGATTGCGATTGTGGATGACAGAGCAGAGGACAGAGCAGAACTGTCTGCCTGCCTGGAAAATTATATGAAAAAGCATCAGCTGGACTATACGCTGACAGAATTTGAGGACGGAGAGAATTTTCTGAAAGCTGCCGCCCAGGTCAATTTTCAGCTTGTCTTTATGGACATCTATATGGAGAACATGGATGGAATGGAGGCCGCCAGAAGGCTGCGCCAGAAAAACAGGCTCTGTAAGATCGTTTTTCTGACCATTACAGAAGATTATGCCCGGATGGGGTACAGCCTGTCCGCCAGCTATTATCTGCTGAAGCCGCTTTCGCTCCATCAGGCAGATTTTGAAGAAGCGATGGAGCTGTGCCAGCTAAAACCGCCCTATGAAGTGATGACACTTTCGGTTATGGCTGACCGTCAAAAGCTGGAACTTCCCACAGAGAAGATTCTATACATAGATTATCAAAACCGTATGACACGGATTCATACGGCGGAACGCGTGATACCGGTAAGCGGAGGCTTTCAGGAGGTTACTGCCGCATTGCAGAAGGACAAGCGTTTTTTGCCCTGCTACCGGGGCATTTTAATCAACATGGATTACATCAGCCAGGTTGACAGTCAGACCTTCCGTTTGATAAACGGGGAGGAACTTCCGATTGCCCTCCGCAATGGAAAACAGCTGCGGGAAACCTACCGTCAATATGTTTTCTCTGGAATGGGGGGTATCGTATGAGAATGAAGCAAATGCACAGGCGTATTCTGGAGGGCTGTCTGGCCTGTCTCCTCTGCTTCACCGGCAGTATCCCCGCATTTGCCGCTGAAACCGCAACCCCAGCCAATGCTGATGAAAGAAGGGAGAATCCGCCGGGTTTAGAAAGCAAGGCTTCGGAGACACTGGAGATCGGAACCCCGGAAACACCGGAAGCATCGGAAGAAGTATCCCTCGTCCTTGTCACAGAAATACAAAAGGAAGACGAACTGCTCTCCCTGCCAGATTTCACCCTGCCCCTTAGAACCACACCGTCTGACGATGACCTGGAGGAAATTTATCAGCTGGCCCTTCGGTATCAAACCGTCTGCGCCACTGTAACAGCAGGTGAAGAAATCCGGCAGGAAACATTTTCTGTCGCATGGGATTTTTCGGCCATTGACCAGACCACTCCAGGCGAATATACCGCAGCAGGCCGGATTGAACTGCCGGAGGGGTATGCCTTTGGTGAAGCTGTCTTGCAGGAGCTTCAGATTTCCGTCCGGGTGGAAGAAATGCCGCCTGCTGTCATCACCTCCATAGAGCAATGGTATCCTTATACGGACGCGTTTGCGATTCAACAGGGCAGCGAAACCGAAACGCTGGAAAATTTGTTTGCCTTTTCCCCTTACTATCTGGAATGCTATGCGGAAAATGGAACCAGCTACACCGCTGTGGTGGAATGGGATTTTTCTGGTATTGATTTGAATACTGTGGGACTGTACCATGCAGCAGGAAGGCTGACTGCACCGGAAAATACCATATTTGCGGATCGTGTCGATTTCCCTGAAATTTCAATTCCTGTTTCTGTTCAGGCTCCGGGCAGCCCAGACATCAACTGCTTCCTGGTTCGCAGAGGAAGCCTTTATTTTCCCTGGGTCACACCGCCGGGGAATCTGGACAAGGTCAGTATATGGCTGTCCAAAAACAACGGTTCATGGAACCGTCTGGAAAGTGGCGTTTATGTGGGTCAGGAAATGCTCTCGATTGCCACCCGTCTGCTGGCACCGGGCAGCAGTTACCGCCTTCAGGTGGATTATGACGGCGGACAGACCGGCATCCTGTCCTTTACCTACGCAGATGAAATTGTCCTTGAAGGGTATCACGATGGCGACCGGGATGGAGGGGATGCAGGCGGAAATCCACCCGACACCATCATTCAGCCGCCTCCTGAAGATACCGACGATCAGGATGATGGTTTTACAGACAGGCCCTCCACAAAGCCTCCAAAACCGCCTGCAACAAATGGCGGCAGAGTGGATTCCAACGATTCTGAAAAAACACCACCTGTCAGTGAAGAAAATGATCCTGCGGATCATGAACCATCCCACAAGTCTTCCGAGCCATCCTGGGAGGGAAAGGATGATTCCATAGATATAGATAAAGACGATTTCCCATCGGAACAGGCAAACGGTGATACAGAGGAAAATACCGCTTTACAGCAGCCCCCTGAAGTGCGGACGATTGCCGGCGCTTCAGAGCTTACCGTACCCGATCCTACATGGAAGCTTTCGGAAAACAGGAAAGATTCAGTGCAAAGCGCTATGACCGTTCCCCAGGAAGTCGCAGATTCCCAAAACTCTGCTTTTTCAGAGTTCTTCGATGAAACCACTGACCGGATTTCCGGCACGCGCTTTTTGATGATGCTGCAAACAGGGGAGCAAAGAGCCGTCTTTTCCAAACAGGGAATCACCATCAGCATACCAAAAGACGCCTTGCCGGAGGGCATCCAAAACGAAGATCAGATTGAAGTCATCATCCAAACGGATACGGACGGCGGTTTTTCTTTTTCGTTTTCCATCAATGGAACTGCACTCAGCTCCCTGCCGGATGTTTCTGTCATGCTGCCCTGTCCAAATGACCCGGCAGCCGGCACATGGTTCCTCTGTGATGAAAGCGGCGTGGAAATTCCCATGACCGGTTATGACGATGCGGCAAAAGCCGTCTCCTTTCAGATCAGCCATACAGGGACATACACCATTGCAGTAAAGGAGGATGCCGTTTCCCTGGCACAGGCCGCCGACACAGAGCATAGCCGGTCGCCCATACTCCTTTTGATTCCGGCCTGTCTGCTTCTTCTGTCTGCCGGTGTGTTTTTCCTAAGGAGGAGGCGAAAATAAGATGGTATCTTCTGCGGTAAGAAAATATGCTGCCTTATGTATGGTCTGCCTGTGCTCATCCCTGTTTTTTCTTGGCCTGTATCAGTTCAATAATAAATATAGCCAGAACACAATCCAGGCGGCAAATGGGATTCTGGCGCTTTCTGAGGAAGAACTTCAAAAGTCACCGGTGCGCTTTCTGGTATCCGGCTGGGCATTTTATCCTGACGCGCTTTTGACCCCGGAAGAAATACAAGATGAAAGCCATTATATGCGCTACCTTTCCATTGGAGAGCAGACCAATTTCTCCAGCCCTGCAAACCCTTCTCCCTATGGCTGCGGGACTTATCAGATGACATTCTTTCTACCGGAACGGAAGGAAACATATGCGCTGGAAATCCCGGAAGTGTTTTCTGCTTACAACCTTTATCTGGATCATGACCTGATCCTGCAAATGGGGGAACCGGCACAGGGGACACCATTGGTTCAAAACCGCATGGTCACTTTTCATGGCGGAAAACCGGTCGCACTCACCATAGCGGTCAGCAACTATGACCACTTTTACGGAGGGATTGTTTATCCGCCTGCTTTCGGAACGATGCTGGCGGTCAATACAACCAGAGGAATCCGGTTTGCATTCTGCCTGTTTGGCTGTACGGTTACCTTTGTCTGTGCGCTGCTGTCCTTTTATTTCAGCCGCCGGATGAAACAGAAAAATACATTCCTGTTCGGACTGATCTGCCTTGCCATGTGCGGCCTGTCATCCTATCCTGTACTTCATATGCTGGCTGCGGTTCCCGTATTCCCCTGGTACACGATTGAACTGTTCTGTATCTATCTGGTTACCTGGCTGATCGTAGTTCTGCAAAACCGGATATGCAGGCCGGGCTTCCTGCCTGCGGCCATCAGTAATGGGGTGGGCGCTGCCTTCCTGGTATATGCGTTTTTGTATGGCATGATGGCTTCCCATCTCTCCCTTGGAGCGATTCGTTTCTTCTCTGCATCGGTCTTTTGTTATAAGGCGGCATCTGCGCTCTATCTGCTTATCATCGCTGTGCTTGCCATTCACAGAGGAGAAAAACGGAGCAGGCCGATCTTCTATGCTGCGGCAGCCGCAACCTGCGCCTTTATATGGGATCGCCTTCTGCCGGTTTATGAGCCGGTTATCGGCGGTTGGTTTTTGGAATGGGGCAGCTTTTTCATAGCAGCAGCCATCGGTTATTCCCTCTGGCGCGATGTGATAGAAGGATATGGAAACAGCCTGATTTTTCAGGAAGAACGCAAGCAGGTCATCCGTCAGCTTTCTATGCAGACCGAATACAACCGTCAGGTTTCTGAAGCAGCGGCAGAAAACAGAAGGCTGATCCACGACATCAAACACCATCTGCGTACCATAGACCGCATGGCCTCTGAACATGGACAGACGGAGATCTGCTCCTTCCTGTTACAGGTAGAGGAACAGGTTGCGGCATCATCGGGTCACTCCCCTGCCCAGTTCTGCAAAAATCCCGTCGTAAATGCGCTGATTGAATACTACTACGGCATGGCGCAGACACAAGGGACAGAATTTCAGGTACGGCTCGATCTTCCCGATCAGATGCCGCTTACCGATGTGGAACTGTGTACGGTGCTGGGCAATCTTTTGGACAATGCCGTTGAGGCGTGCAGCCGCCAAAAGCAAGGGGTGCGCCGCGTTTTCATTGCAGGCGAAACCAGAGGCAATATGTACTTTTTGAAGATTGAAAACACTTACGACGGTCTGGCCTTGCAAGAGGGAAAAACATTCCTCTCCCGAAAGGGTACATCTGATGATCATGGAATCGGGCTTTCCTCTGTCCGAAAAATCATTGAAAGCCATGGCGGTGATCTCGATCTTGTTCCCGGTGAGGAATCCTTTCTTGTTGGAATTACAGTGGGTTTATAAACATTGCTCAATATATAATATAATGTTAATACTTATCGTTTGCACACTGTTTTACATACGATGAATACATCTTAGCCAAAAAGCCCTGACAATCTTCGACTGTCAGGGCTTCTTGATTTGAAAATAGATATGTTTCCATAATTGTTCTAATTGCTGTAATATCCGTAAAAGTGAGTTTTATTCCACGATTATGCATAGCCAGCACTTCATTCAGATTTTCAACAAGTAATTTATCCAACTTTTTATGTATTGTCACAGGTTGTTCCTGAATCGCATAGTAATGTGGGCGATAATTTCCTTGTTCCCTATTGCTCATCAAATACTTATCCTGCCAACCAAGACAAGTCGTTAAATCGCCCTGCGGGTCTGCGTCTATGAGCAATACTTTCTTGCCCTGCATTGCAAGCCCGACTCCGAGATTAACTGTTGTGGTGGTCTTTCCGACTCCGCCTTTCTGGTTACATACGGAAATCGTTTTACAGTTTGACACTTCTTTTTGCCCTCCTTTCTGAAAATTCATAGCCACCGCATTATGGCTATATGAAGTTTTAGCTTTATCTTGTAGTTTGCGAATATCCGTATAAATAGAAAAAGCCCTTTGAGAAA
>ERZ1106973.1045-NODE-1045-length-28061-cov-4.912626_pt1 | contig 28061 bp, 30 predicted proteins | sample MGYA00403686_ERZ1106973 | MGnify/ENA primary metagenome ERZ1106973 (study PRJEB35170, sample SAMEA104062408) | human gut metagenome | biome: human gut; feature: human-associated habitat; material: faeces | place: Denmark | collected 2012-11-06 ...
GACAGAGGGCGTTGTCAAACGCGGTACCACCTCTGGTTAACCATCCCCTCACGGAGACAGCCTCATGGAGTGCCAACACACTCCGGCGCGGTAACGGGCGCACCCGACACACCCCTACTGCGCGCCTTCACGCGGTTCGGGCGGCTGCTCCAGGGTGTATTTCCCGGCCTGTCCCCTCCCCCTCACACCAAGACGGGGGCTCTCTGGGCGGGACATAAGACGGTACTTCTCCCTGTCATCGCAGTCTCATATTGAGTTGGATTATAGTACGGGGCAGCCAGTTTGTCAAGGGAAAGATTTAACTCAACAAAAGATTACTTTTGTTGGGTTAAAGCCCGCTTGAACCGTTCCGCACTGTCCAGCAGTTCCCCCGCCGCCGCCAGTGTCGCGCCGGTGATGCGCTCACCAGAGGTCAGCCGGGCCAGCTCCTCCATGCGCCGCTCCCGGCTCAGGCGCTCTACTTCTGTGAAGGTTCTCCCCTTTCGCTCCCCCTTCTCCACGGAGAAATGGACGTCCGCCATGGCCGCAAGCTGGGGCAGATGGGTGACGCAGAGCACCTGCTTGGTGCGGGCCACGCCCGCCAACTTCTCCGCCACCTTCTGGGCTGCCCGGCCGGACACACCGGTGTCCACCTCGTCAAAGACCAGGGAGCCCACGTGGTCATTCTCCGCCAGCACATTCTTAAGGGCCAGCATGATGCGGGCCAGCTCACCGCCGGAGGCGATCTTCTGGATGGGCTTCAGATCCTCCCCTACATTGGCGGACATAAGGAACTGCACCTCGTCCAGTCCGGTTTCGTCCATAGCGTACTCCCCCGCTTTGGGCCGGAACTCCACCTGGAACCGCACTTTCGGCATGTCCAGTTGGGCCAATTCCGTTTGAATACGCTCCTCCAGCGCCTTGGCCGCTTCACGGCGCGCCCGGCTCAGCGCCTCACCCCGCCGCCGGACCTCCTCCATCGCTTTGCCCAGATCCCTTTCCAACCGGGCGATGGTATCGCTGGAGAACTGAATCTCGTCCAGCTCCTTTCTGCACCGCTCCAGGTAGTCCAGCATATCCTCCACGGAGTCCCCGTACTTCTTTTTCAGCCGGTAGATCACATCCAGACGACTCTCCAGCTCGTCCAGCTCACCGGGTTCAAAGTCGAAACCATCCCGTAAATCCCGCACCTGCTCGGCCAGATCATCGGCCGAGCAGCGCAGCTCCGTCAGCCTGTCCACCAGCTCCGCCACCTGCCCGCTCAGCCGGGCCGCCGCGTGGAGTGAACTCTCCGCCGCGCCGATCAGGCCGGCGGCCCCCTCACGCTCCTCATCGCCTGAGAGGGCCAAATGGGCGCCCTCTACCGCCTCAATCAGCTTGCCCGCATTGCGCAGCAAATTGCGGCGCTCGGTGAGGGCCTCCTCCTCCCCAGCCTTCAGTCCGGCCCGCTCCAGCTCGGCAATCTGGAACTCCAAACTGTCAATGCGCCGGGCTTTCTCCGCCTCGTCCATCTGGAGAGCCGCAATCTCCCGGCGCAGGACCGCAAAGCGGCCAAAGGCCGCCCGGTATTCCTCCTGCAGCGATCCCGTTTCTCCGAATCCATCCAGATACTCCAGGTGGCACCGCTCGTCCAGGAGCTGCTGGCCGTCGTGCTGCCCGTGGATATTGAGGAGCTGCCGGCCCAGTTGCCGTAGCTGAGCTACGGTGATCAGCCGTCCATTCAGGCGGCACACATTCTTGCCGTCCGGCTGGATCTCCCGCTGGATCAGCAGATTTCCATCCTCGTCCGGCCCTCCGCCGTTCTCCTGGAACCAGGCCAGCGGAGGCAGGCCGGTAAAGACGGCATTGACGAGGGCGGATCTGGCCCCTGTCCGAATCAGATCCCGGCTGGTTCGCTCTCCGATGATGGCGCCGATGGCATCCACTACAATGGACTTGCCGGCTCCCGTTTCCCCCGTCAGAGCGTTGAATCCCTTGTCGAACTGAATGTCCGCCGATTCGATGACTGCGATATTCTCAATGTGCAACAGTGAGAGCATGCCGACCCCCCCGCCGTTTCCGCTTTATTTCAGCATTGTGTGGATCTCGTTGCAGAACTCCTGCGCGTCCTCGTTGGTGCGCATGACCAGCATCGCGGTATCGTCCCCCGCAAGACTGCCCACCAGTCCTGTGATCTCCATGCCGTCAATGGCTGCGCAGGCCGCCGATGCCACTCCCGGCATGGTCTTGAGCACAATGATGTTCTGGGCCAGATCAAAGGAGATGACCCCCTCCTTGAAAATCGTGCGCAGCCGGCTGGCGACATTCAGCGACGCCTTGCGCTCTGACACCGCGTAGCGGTAGGTCCCGTAGCCAGTAAGCTCCTTGATCAGATGCAGCTCTTTGATGTCCCGGGAAATGGTCGCCTGGGTAGATTGGAGTCCGCGGGCCCTCAGCTCCGCCAGAAGCTGATCCTGTGTATCAATATCCTGTTCCTCAATAATGCGCAAAATCTCCTGCTGACGTTTTCCCTTCACGCCTTGGCACCTCCCAGTTTCTGACTTAGTATATCATAAAAGCTCCGACCTGTCACCCGTACCAGACGGGTCTTGGAGCTGGACATCTTCAGCTCCACCACATCGCCGCTGCCCAGACGAAACGCCTTGCCGCCATCTACCGACAAATAGGCAGTCTTGCGTGACTGCTTCCCCATTTTAATGGACACCGTACGCTCCCGTCCCAAGACGATGGACCGGGCGGAGAGGGCATGGGGACAGATGGGCGTCACAATCATATTCTCCGCCGTAGGCTCCACGATGGGGCCGCCCGCCGACATGGAATAGGCTGTAGAGCCGGTGGGCGTACTTACAATCACGCCGTCAGCGGAAAAATTGGCGATCATCACCTTGTCGCCATATACCTCCAGATCCACGACCCGGGCCACAGCCCCTTTCGTGAGGGCTGCGTCGTTCAGGGCGATGTCATTGAACAGCACCTTTCCATCCCGGCGGACCGCTACATCCAACATCATACGGGATTCGATCGTGTACTTCCCGGCCGCCAGCTTGGACAGCATGGACAGCTCGCTCTGCTCCAGCTCAGCCATAAAACCCACGCTGCCCAGATTGACCCCCAGTATAGGCACCTTGTGGGCGTTGGCGTCCTTGGCCGCGTGGAGGATGGTTCCGTCTCCTCCGAAGCAAACCAGCATGTCCGCGTTTTTCAGCTCCTCCTGGGTGTCCTTAAACTGGATATGCTTTGGGAATTCCAGATTGCTGCCCTCCAGGAGGAAGGGCAGACACATGGCGGTCTCCACCCCCACGTTCCGCAGAATCTTTTCCGCGGCCTGGGCCGCCCGCAGGCCCCGGTCCCGGTATGGGTTTGGACTCAATACCACTTTCATTGCCCGGTTCCCTCCAATGCCCCGTGCGATGCCTCGACCAGAGCTGAAAGGTCGCCGTTCCAGGGCTCGCCCGCCCCGACACACAGGTGTCCCAAATATTCGATGTTGCCCTCCGGTCCTCGAATGGGCGAAAAGGTCATTTCCTTTACAGTAAAGTCCGCCTCATGAGCGTTCTGCAAAAACTGCCGCAGCACCTCCAGATGGACAGCGGGGTCCCGCACAACCCCCTTCTTGCCCACCTTCTCACGGCCCGCCTCAAACTGGGGCTTCACCAGACAGACTACCTGTCCGTCCGGCTTTAGGATACCCCGTAGGGCGGGTAAAATCAGCTTTAAGGAGATAAAGGACACATCCACTGTACCGAAGTCCAGCGGCTCTGGAATCTGCTCCGCCGTCAAATAGCGCACGTTGGTCCGCTCCATGCACACCACCCTGGGATCACTGCGCAGGCTCCAGGCCAACTGTCCATAGCCCACATCCACTGCATACACCTTTTCCGCCCCATTTTGGAGCATACAGTCGGTAAAGCCGCCGGTGGACGCCCCGGCATCAATGGCATGTACTCCCTTTAAGCGAATGCCGGAAAAAGTCTTGAGGGCTTTCTCCAGCTTCAGCCCGCCCCGGCTCACATAGGCCAAAGCCTGTCCACGCACCTCAATCGGGGCGTTCTCCTCAACCTGCGTCCCGGCCTTGTCCACCTTTTGTTCCCTGACATAGACTTGACCGCTCATGATCACCGCCTGGGCCCGCTGCCGGCTTTCAGCCAGACCTCGTTCCACCAGCAGGACATCCAGCCGCTTTTTTACATTAGCCATGACGGCAGACCTCCAATGCTCTGTGATATAGGCTCGCCCCGTCCAAACCGCACAGCCTTTGAAGCTGGGGCACCGTTCCATGGGTAACAAAGGTGTGTCCGGTATTCACCAAGGCCAGCCCTCGCACCTGGATGCCAGCGTCAAACAGGCCTGCGGCGATGCGCTGCCCCACACCGCCCGCCGCCGCGCTGTCCTCCGCAACCAGAAGCCGTCCTGTCTTTTGAACAGAGGCAGTCAGCCGCTCCAGTGGAATCGGTGTAATGGTATTTAACTTCACAACCTCTGCCTGGATGCCATTCCGTGCCAGACGGTCAGCGCAGTCCAGAAGCTGGTTAAGCATCATACCATAGCCCGCCAGGGTAATGTCCGCTCCCGTCCGTAGCAGGGTAGCTGGCTCCACCGGGGCGCTGCCCTGGTAGGCGCCCTCCCCTCCCCTGGAGTAACGGACTGCCACTGGACCCTCCACGTCATAGATGGCATAGCGCAGCATCTCCCGCAGCTCCTGAAAACTGCTGGGGCAGAGCACCGTCATGCCGGGGATGGTATCAAGAAAGGCTGGATCAAAGACGCCGTGGTGGGTCTCGCCGTCCTCCCCCACCAGCCCGGCCCGGTCCACCGCCAACACCACATGGAGCTGCTGAAGCGCCACGTCGTGGAGCAGCATATCGTAGCTGCGCTGGAGGAAGGAGGAGTACACTGCAAAGACCGGGCGCATCCCCTGCTTGGCCATGCCCGCTGCCATGGCCACCGCATGGCCCTCGGCAATGCCCACGTCAAAAAAGCGCGCCGGAAACTGACGGGCAAAGCGGTTCAAGCCGGTTCCCCCCTGCATGGCGGCCGTAATGGCACAGAGCTTGCCGTCTTGCTCTGCCAAGGAACAGAGGGTCTCTCCAAACACGGCGGAAAAGCTCTCCCCTGAACCATGCACCAGCTCCCCTGTCTCTACACAGAAGCGGCCAACACCGTGAAACTGATCCGGATTGCGCTCCGCTGGTGTATAGCCTTTTCCCTTCACGGTTCTTACATGGAGCAAAACAGGGCCGTTCAGCTCCTTCGCATAGCTCAAAAGCTGCGTCAGATACTTGACATCATGCCCATCCACTGGTCCCAGGTAGGTAAAGCCCATATCCTCAAACAGGCTGCACGGCAACAGACTGTCCTTGATGGCCGTCTTGATCTTGTGGGTTGCATGGTAGATGTGACCGCCCAGCGGCAATACGCTCATGACCTTACGGTAGCCCTTCTTAAAGCGCAGGTACTGGGGCTTCAGCCGCTGGCGCGCCAAATGCTCCGCCACGCCGCCCACGCTCTTTGTGATCGACATGCCGTTGTCGTTGAGAATGACGATGAGCGGTTCCCCGCTGTCCCCCGCATCGGACAGGCCCTCATAGGCGAGCCCGCCAGACAAGGCGCCGTCGCCGATCAACGCCAGAACATGATAGTCCGCATGTTGTAATGTTCTTGCCCTTGCCATTCCAATGGCCACCGATACTGAGTTAGAGGCGTGTCCCGCGACAAAGGCGTCGCTTTCACTCTCCACCGGTTTGGGGAAGCCAGCAATTCCGCCGAAGGTACGCAGCGTTTCCATCGCCTGATTGCGGCCGGTGAGAATTTTGTGGGCGTAGCACTGGTGTCCCACATCGAACACCAAACGGTCCCGTCCGGTGTCGAACACCCGGTGGATGGCGACAATCAACTCCACCGCTCCCAGGCTGGAGGCCAGGTGGCCGCCGGTGCGGGAAACCGTGTCGATCAGGCGCGCCCGCAGCAGCCGGCACAGCTCCACAGCCTCACCGTCGCTCAGTTCTCCCAGTTGATTCGGTACGTGATTCAGATCAAAATTCAGAATGGTTCCACCTCCCGGCCCACAGAGGCCCGGAATTCAAAATTACGTCCACAGCCAAGCGCCCAGCAATCCTACACTGATACCCAATAGGCCGCCCATCAGCACCTGGAACGGCGTGTGCCCCAGGAACTCCTTGAGCTCCTTACCGAAAATGGCGGGCTTCATCTCAGTCCAGTGTTCCATGATATAGTTCAGGATCTTGGCCTGCTCCCCCGCCGCCTTGCGGACATTGGCCGCGTCGTACATCACCACAATGGCGACCACGGCAGAAATGGTGAATACGGGCGACGCCCAGCCGTACATATAGCCCATAGCCGCCGCGCAGGCGCAAACAAAGGCAGAGTGGGAGCTTGGCATTCCCCCGCTGGAGAGAATATGGCGCCAGTCCAGCTTTCCCTGGGAAATCAGCGTGATGACAAACTTGAGCACCTGGGCGATCGCCCAGGCCAGGATGGACAGGTTTAAAATCAGATTTCCGGTCAGAAAATCTACGACATTGCTCATATAAGTCCTCTCATTTCTCGCGGCCGGCCAGCGACTGCGCCAGACCGCGGAGGCTCTCCGCCTCCGAACCGAAGGGCGCCAGGGCCTCCACCGCCCGGTCGGTCAACTCCGCCACCAGGATGCGGCAGTCCGCCAGACCTTTGAGCGCCACAAAGGTGGTCTTGTCGCTCCTGACGTCTGAACCGATGGGCTTGCCCAAGGTGGCCTCATCACCCACCACGTCCAGGATATCGTCCTGAATCTGGAAGGCCAGCCCCAGGCAGTCGGCATAGCGGCACAGGGCCTCCCGCTGTTCCTCCGCTCCGCCGGCCACGGCGCAGCCCATCTCCACAGCCGCTCTAATCAGCGCACCGGTCTTGAGGCGCTGAAGCTCCTCCACCTCGGTCAGGCCAAGGGCGCGGCCCTCGCCGGCCATATCCAGCACCTGTCCGCCCACCATGCCGCGGCCGCCGGCGGCCCGGGCCAGGATGCCCGCCGCCTCCAACACACGCTCCGGCGGAAGCTTCTGTCCCGGGGCCAGCATGGTCTCAAAGGCCGCCGTCAGAAGGCCATCGCCGGCCAAAACCGCGTTGGCTTCGCCAAACACCTTGTGGTTGGTAGGGCGGCCCCGCCGCAGATCGTCATCGTCCATGCAGGGCAGATCGTCGTGGATCAGGGAGTAGGTGTGAACCATCTCAATCGCCCCGGCAAAGGGCAGGGCATCCTCCACCGCTCCACCGCACAGGCGGCAGGCCTCCAGCACCAGCACGGGCCGGAGGCGCTTTCCGCCGGCCAGAAGGCTGTAGCGCATGGCGTCATACAGGTTCCCACGGGGCGCACAGTCCTGGAAACAGGCGTGCAGCCAGTCCTCGATCCGGGCCCGGTGCTCCTCCAGCCGTTCCAGCTCCGCCATGGCTATCCCTCCCCCTCAAACGGCTCCTCTACCGGTTTTCCATCCGGCCCGGCCAGGAGCTTGGAGACCTTCTGCTCTGCCTTGTCCAACTGTGTGGTGCATTTCTTCATCAGTCTGGTCCCTTCTTCAAAGAGGGCCAGCGCATCCTCCAGAGGAGCGTCACCCTGTTCCAACTGTTTTACAATCTCCTCCAGCCGCGCCATGGCCTGTTCAAAGGTTACTTTCTTTTCCGCCATCTATTTCGTCCTTTCCCTATCCGGCAGGTTCAATCACTTTACAGGAAACTTTGCCATCCGCCATGCGCAGGCGCAACGTCTCGCCCGGCATGGCCTCCTTCGCGGAGCGAAGTACCGCCCCGTCTGACCGCTGGGGAATGGCATAGCCCCGGCCCAGTACCTTAAGGGGACTCAGGGCGTCCAGCGCCGCCGCCAGTCGGGCAAAGCGCTCCCGCTCCCGGCCCATGGCCTCGGTCAGTCCGTGGGCCAGCCGGTCCCGCTGGTAGTCCAGCAGCATCCGCCGGTCGTTGATATAGTTCATGGGGTCCTGCAGCGCCCGGCAGCGCCCGGCCTGCTCCAGTTCACGGCGGGCCCGCTCCAGTCGGCGGCCCATGGCCCCAGTCAAGCGGCCTTCCATCTGCTCCAGCCAGCCATAGCACTCGTTCTGATCCGGCACCGCCAGCTCCGCGGCGTTGGAGGGGGTGGCCGCCCGGAGATCCGCCACAAAATCCGCAATGGTCACGTCGGGCTCATGGCCCACGGCGGAGATGACCGGAATCTCAGAGGCATAGATGGTACGGGCTACGTCCTCGTCGTTGAAGGCCCAGAGATCCTCCATGGAGCCGCCGCCCCGTCCAGTAATCAGCAGGTCGGCCACCCTATGCAGGTTGGCCCAGGCGATGGCCGCGCAAAGCTCCCCAGGGGCCTCCGCCCCCTGTACCCGCACCGGCAGCACCAGCACCTCCGCCAGCGGCCAGCGAGCCCCCAGTATGCGGAGCATATCCCGCACCGCCGCCCCCGCTGGGGAGGTAATGAGGGCGATTTTTCGGGGATAGCGCGGGATGGGCTTCTTGTGGGCCGGGTCGAACAGCCCCTCTTGGTAGAGCTTCTGCTTGAGTTGTTCAAAGGCCACATGGAGGTCCCCCACGCCGTCGGGTGTCAGCTCACTACAGTAGAGCTGATACTGCCCGTCCCTTGAAAAGACCGTTACCCGGCCAAAGGCCACCACCTTCATGCCGTTTTCCGGACGGAACCGCAGGCCCATGGCCTCCCGCCGGAACATGACACAGCGGATGGCCCCCTCCGCGTCCTTCAGGGAGAAGTAGTGGTGTCCGGAGGGATAGGCCTTGTAGTTGGAGAGCTCTCCCCGCACAAAAAGGCCGGCCAAAGCACCGTCGCGGTCCAGCAGGCCTTTGATATATTGGTTGACCTGGGTTACGCTGTAAATTGGGGCGTTCTTCATGCCTCGGCCTCCTGTCTCAGACTGCGCCAAGCCAGAATGGCCGCCCCCATGGCGTTGTCGGTGGAGTACTGGGGCGCGGCAAAGGCTGCGTCGCTCATAACAGTACGCAGCAGGCGGTTGGAGGCCACGCCGCCGGAGCACAGCACCGGCAGGCCGGGCCAGCGTTTCCGGGCCGCGTCGGTGGCCCGACGTACTGCCGACGCCACCGTCTCCAGGGTAAAGCGGGCGATCTCCGCCGGCGGCTTTCCCTGCTCTGCCAGCGCCTTTACCTTATTTTCCATCCCGGACAGGGAGAATGTCAGGTCGTTCAGCTTTACAGGAAATCCCCGTATCAAGTCGCTCTCCGACGCCAGGACGTCCAGCGCCTTTCCCGCCGGGAAGGGCAGGCCCAGGAGCACGCCGGTGCGGTCGATGAGCTGTCCGGCGGAGATGTCGCTGGTGCCGCCCACACATTGCGCCCTGACATTGACCCCGTCCGGCTCCACATAGAGCAGCTCTGTGGTGCCGCCGGACAGGTGCCAAGCCAGCATGGGCCGGTCCAGCAGCTCCAGCCGTCCCGCTGACCAGGCGGCGGCGGCGATGTGGCCCTGCTGGTGGGACACGGCGTAAAACGGCACGCCCAACGCATCCGCCAGCGTCTGCCCCTGCCCCTCTCCCGCCAGAAAGCAGGGCATATAGGAGCCCTCCACCGCCCTCGGCCGGGTACTGGCCCCCACGGCGGACAGGCCGGTCAGCCAGCCTTCCGCCCGCAGCTCGGCAAAGCGCCCAGGCAGGTGTTTGATGTGCTGGAACAGCGCGTCGCTCTGCCGCAGACCCAGCTCGCCGGGGCGCACCTCCAGCAGCCGGCCGGCGTTATAGCCGCCGCTGCCGTCAAATACCGCTGCCGAGGTGGTGTAGTTGCTTGTGTCGATGCCCAGTGCGCGCATATTACGCCTCGTCCTGCGGCCGCTCCGCCGCTGGCTTGAGGCCCACCGGCTCCGGCGGGCACTCGTTGCGGACGAAGGAGCCCAGGATGCCGTTGACAAAGGACACGACCTCCGGCTCCTCATAGTGCTTGGTCATCTCCACCGCCTCATTGATGGCGGCGGCGTTGGGGATATCCTGCATATACAGGATCTCATACATGGCCACCCGCATGATCGCGATGGCCACCCGGTTCAGACGGGAGTATTTCCAGCCGATGGCATACTTCGAGATGTATTCATCCAGCTCGGGGCTGTGTTCATACACGCCCTTCACCAGCTTGGAGATATACTCCCGCTGCTTCTCATTGGGGAACTCCGCATAGAGCGGCTCCTCCTCCCCAATCTGCTCAAAGGTCTTGCGGTTCAGCGCCTCCGCCAGCAGTTCCTCTGCCGTCTGGTTGGTAAAGCCCAGCTCAAAGGCAAAGTGGACGGCAATCTCTCGGGCAGCAGTTCTGGTCATTCTGGTTCCTCCATGGCGGGATAATCCCGCGGCTTTTTGTCATAGATGATTGTATTATACAACAACCATGCATAAAAAGAAAAGAGCAAATTCCACGCAACGTCAAAAAGCCCAGGGCACGCCCTCCGCACCCCGGGTTTTCCAGGAAAAACATACACAGACGCGTGCCGGAACCCGGCACGCGTCTGGTGCTTCTCCCTTTACTGGGCCTTCTTTCCATCCCGGTCGAAGGCAACGCCCAGCACATGGACGTTGACACACTCCACCGTCAGGCCGCTGGTGTTCTCGATGGCACTGTATACTGCGTTTTGGACCTCCTTCGCCACATCAATAATGGTATAGCCATACTTGATGAGTAAAGAGACATCCACGCGGATGCTCTCCTCCTCCACTGCGATATGGATGCCCTTGGACAGGTTCTTCTTTCCGCCCAGCAGTTCGGCGATGTCACTGCCCAGATTGGCGGCGAGGCTTCCAACCCCCTCCACCTCCATGGCAGCGGCAGCGGCGATCACCGCCAGAACCTCCTCAGAAATATGGATGTTCCCAAGCTCGTCAGGGCGGGAGACATATTCCTTTCCATCCGCCATTCCGGTCACGCTCCTTTTCTCTACTCGGTCGTTTTCATTGTACCACAAAATAGAGAAATTACAACTGGTTTTTCTCCGCGCGCTCCAGAACCACCTATCACTCGGCCTCGATAATCTTCACCTGGCTGGCCTCCATCCCGGTCTCGTCGGTGACAATTTCAGTGATTTTTGCCACGTCCGCATCGGTGAGGCCGCCCTCCCGGGCCGATACCACCACGCTGACGCTCTCATCGCCGATAAAGGCCACGCAGTCGGTGTAGCCCTTGGCCGTCACCAGGTTCTCAATCTGCGCCTCGGAGACGGTATAACTGGCCAAGGTCTGGATTGCCTCGCCGTTGGCCTCCTTCATGGTCTCATCGGCGCTCTCATTGGCGATGGAATCCTGGAGGATCGCCAGGGCGCTGTCCCGCGCCTGCTGCCGGTTCAGACGGGCCGAGTCGAAATAGCTCCCGCCGCCGGTGGTCCCTGCCTCGGGCGAGGCGGAGGATGCCGGGTCGGGGCTCGCTGCCGTTCCTCCCACCAGCGGGTCGCTGGTCTGGCCGTTCACCAGGGCCGCCTCACCCAGTGTCTTGCCCGCATCCGCCGTCTCTCCACTCTGATACGACCAGTTCAGATAGACGGCCACACAGACAAAGAGCACGATCGCGGCCACCACGGCATTTCGTTTCCACACTTTCATCTTTGCTTCCTCACTTTCCTTTACAAACTGATATCTTGTCCGCGCCAAGTCCCGTTAACGCGGAAACCGCCTCCACCAGACGAAGCTGGACCGTCGGCTCTCCGCCTCCCGAGCATACCACAAGAGCCCCCTGGAATTGGGGCGAAAGCTGCTGTAACGTCACCGTTCCCTCTACGCCGGAGCCGGCTGAAATCACTACATTGGTTACCTCCGCCTCCGTCCTCCCCTCATCTACTGTGCTCTGGGAGTCCTGGGCCAGAATCCGGCGCGGGCCGCTCTGCAGGGTCAGCACCACCCGTACCTCCCCAACGCCGTCGATCTGGGCCAGGGCCTGTTCCAGCTTCCGCTCCAGCTCCTCCACCTGGAAAGGGTCGGAACCGGATTCCTGACTGCTTTCAACCGCCCCGCCGCCGCGCTTCTCCCCGCCGAAGGAAGGCAGCAGCAAAAGCACCACTCCGGCCAGAATCACCACAAGTACAAATTTGTACCGGTCAAACAGGCTGCGCAGCTTGCTGCCCCATACCCCGAAGCCCTCTGTTTTCATCCCTCGTCCCCGCTTTCGTACCGCTGCCGCTCCGCCGGGATGGCGAAGTCTTCCTCAATGGTCCGCTCCAGCGCCTCCTGCTGCTCTGCCGTCAGGCTGCCCATGACGGTAACCGACTGTGGAATAGGCCACTCTTCCTCCCCGTCCGCCTCCACCGTAACTTGGCAGTCGATGCCCAGGGCGGCCGCCTTGTCCTGAATATATGCGCCGGACTGTTCTTCTATGATGTCCTTCATCAAGATTTCGTTCTCCTCCTCCAGATCCGCGCTGTATGCGCTCAGCTCCAGCTTGTACTCCGTCAGTGCCCGGGTCAGCGCCGTGGTATCCAGCTTTAGCAGGGGGTTCAGGATAGCCGCCAGCAGCACCAGCCCCCCGGTCAGGCGGGCAATGCGCCTGATACTCCCCGCCGGAATCAGGCTCTCAGCCAGAGCCACGAGCATAGCCGCACAGGTGATCCCAACCAGCCAATGTCGAATCAGTTCCAGCATAGCCCCTACCTCACCACCGCCGTAATGGCGGAAACCATGGAGATGAGCAGCAGCAGGGCGCTGGCTCCGGTCATCCCAAGTACCAGCCCGAAGGCGCCGCCGATCTGGTCAATGAGCCCCGCCACCCGGCCGCTGGAAACGGTAGCGCTGAGGGCGGAGGTCACTTTATACGTCAGGTAGTGGATACCGAGCTGGAGGAAGGGCGCCACGCACATGCACAGCACCGCAAGCATGCCGAACACCCCCACCGCATTTTTCAGTATTCCGGCCCCGGCCAATACGGTTTCCGCCGCGTCGGACAGGATACCGCCTACCACCGGAACCAGGCTGGACATGGTAAATTTGGCCGCCTTGACGGTTACCGCGTCGGTAGAGCCCGCAATCACACCGCTGACGGTCAGATAACCCACAAAAACCAGCAGAACCACGGTCAGTATACTGGTCACCACCCACTTCAGGGTGCCTGCGATGCGCTTGAGCCCCTCGTTCCCCACCGCCGCATAGGCCACACAGGCGGCTATGTAGGTATAGACCAGGGGCAGCAGCAGGCGGTTGATGAGGGTAATCAGTATGTCGGAAAAGAGCATGGTGGCCAGTTGGCGGGCCACTGCCCCACTGGGAGAGCCTGCGGCGGCGGCCGCCGCCGTAATCGTGGGCAGGAGTATCTTTGAAAAGGTCTCCATCTGTTCCAGCGCCTCCCGTCCCATTCCGATGAGGGAGTTGGCGTCCGCCACCGCCACCGCAGTGATGGCCAGTGCGCCCACAATGGCCACTACATCGGTGGTCTGACTCACCCCCATGCCGCCATACAGCCCCTCGGCCAGGCCGCACAGCAGTACCACCGTCAGCAGCAGCACACCGCTGCGCACAGCCTTGCGCACCACACCGGAGATCTGTCCGCTGCCGGTATCCAGAATGGTTTGGAGCCCTTCATCCAGACTGATGCCCGCCTCCAGCGCTCCGTCGGGCAGATAGCCCCCCGCCGCGTCCTGGAGCGCATCCAGATCCAGCGCCTCCGACTGGGCGGCCAGCACATCGCTGGCCGAGGCCGCCCCCATGCCCGACAGCAGAAGCAGGACCGCCAGGCACATCAGTATTCTTCGTCTCATTCGTATCCCCTTCGTCTTTTACAGCAGTCCCGTCACAGTGTCCAGCACCGCCCGCAGCAGCGGAAGGGCCACGCACAGGGCCACGGCGGCCCCCGCGGTCTCCACGAAGGCCGCGATGCCGCTCTCCTTCGCGTCCCGGCACACCTCGGCGGAAATGTGGGTCAGGATTGCAATACCCACGGTCTTGAGCACCGGCGCCAGCACTGCCGGCGACAGGCCGGCGGCCTCGCCCAGCTCGTCCATCAGGGCGCGCACGCTCTCCACCGCCCCCAGGGCCATGGTCAGAACCAGCGCTCCGGCGGCCAGAGAGAGAACCAGACCCACCTCCTGCGCCCGCTGCTTCACCACCACGGCGCACACAGCGGCGGCTACGGCGGCGGCGGCAATCTTCAGAATATCCTCCATGGTTCACAGCCCGAACAGGTTTTTAACCAGTTCAAACAGGCCGCTGATCTGCTGCACCACCATCATTAGTACCACTACCAGCCCGGCCAGGGTGGTCATGGTGGCCTGTTCATCCCGCCCTGAGCGGGAGAGCACCTGATTGAGCACCGAGACCAGAATCCCAATGGCCGCAATCTTGAAAATCAAATCCACATCCATATCGCACGCTCCCTCACAGCAGCAGGATAACCAGGAATGCCCCGGCCGTGATACCGAGCACCTGGTACATCCTCCCTTGTTTTTCCCGGGCCTCCCGGGCCTGCTCCAGCGCCCGGGACAGCTCCGCACGGGTGTGGGCGAGTGCTTCCCGCTGCCCGTCCCCGTCATAGCGGCCCAGCACCTCCCCCAGCTCCTCCAGGGCCAGCCGCCCCGGACCGTCCAGCCCCAGGGGCACCTGCTCCAGGGCCTCCCGCCACAGCTCCGCCATGGACCGCTCTCCCAGCTCGTCCAGCAGGGTCCGGCAGCGGGCAAACAGCGTGCACACCGGCGGAGGGCTCTCCGCCGCGGCGCGCTCCAGCAGCTCCGGCATGGGCGTCAGGCGGAAGGCAATCTCCCGCTCCATCCCCTCCAGCGCCCCCAGCAGAGCCCGAAGCACCGCCACCCGGCGGGAGAGCTGGGCGGCGGCGGAGCAGCCCAGCGCCCCCGCCCCGCCGGCCAGCAGCAGCGCCCCGATCAGCTTCAGCATAGCTCCACCACCTGGTAGCGCCGTTCCCTCCCCGCCCGCTCGATGATCGCCAGCCGCCGGAACAGCCCCTCGTCCAGCAGGCGGCGGTACAGGGGACGGGCCTTCAGCTCCTCCAGACTCCCCGCATGGGCGGTACACAGCAGCGACACGCCGCAATTGGCCGCCATCTCCAGCGCCGCAGCGTCCTCCGGCGCGGTGATCTCATCCGCCGCCAGCACTTGGGGGTTCATTCCCCGCAGGAGCATCAGCAGGGCCGGCCCCTTGGGGCAGCCGTCCAGCACGTCGGTCTGCCGCCCGATGGAGAACTGCGGCTCCCCCTGATACATGGCGGCCAGCTCACCCCGCTCGTCCGCCACCCCCACACGGAGGGCGGGGCCGCCCTCCCCGTCGGAGACGGCACGGATCAGATCCCGCAGCAGGGTGGTCTTTCCGCCTCCCGGTGGCGAGAGGAGCAGTGTGCTCTGGAGCACGCCCCCACTCCACAGCCTGTCCAGGACCGCCGCGGAGAGCCCCGGCACCTCCCGGGCCACCCGGATGGCCAGCGAGGAGAGCTGCCGCAGATTTCGCACCTCCCCATCCCGCACCACGCCGCTTCCACAGATGCCGATGCGGTGCCCGCCGCGTACGGTAAAAAAGCCGTTGCGCACCCGTTCCAGCGCCGTATGGGTGGAGGCCTGAGTGGCAATCTCCAGCACCAGGCTCAGATCCATGGAACGCACCGGCGCCTCCGCACCAGGAACCGTCCGCTCACCCTCCGGGCAGACCAGAGTCAGTGGACGCCCCGCCCGCAGGCGGAGCTCCTCCACCCGGGCCTGGCTTGTCCCATCCAGCCGTTCCACCGGCCGCCTGAGATGGGGCGGCAGCAGAGCCGCCGCCTGGCGGAACCGGACTGCATTTCGTTCTTCCGACATACCCTCACGTCCTTCTTTTGTACTTGACACATCCTATGAACGCCTGTCCCCGTTTATGCCCCTTCTATTTATATTCACTATTCCTATCTATTTTGTATATTTTCCATAGATTGGCGGTCATAATTTTGTCGGAATCACCGCTTGCACAGTTCTCCCCGGATATGGTACCCTATGGACGAACTCAGTTTGTTATTGCTAACCACTTTACTGAGTCCCGAGCGACGCGCAATGTGATGCGGCATGTAAGTCCAGTTTGCTCACAAGGTGCGCTGTCTTTTTTTGCCCAAAAGTTAGTTATAGCTAATTACAACCTTGAGAGGAGGACCTCCCATCAAACGACATCTTTCCACCCTGCTCTTGGCACTGGCCCTTCTGGTGCTGTCGATCTGGTCACTGTTTCTCGGCGTGATCGATATAAACCTGTCCGGGCTGCTGTCGGGAGAGCTCGAACAACTGGAGATTTTTCTGATCTCGCGTCTGCCCCGCCTGCTGGCGATCCTGTGTACCGGGGTCGGTATGAGTGTGGCCGGTCTGATCATGCAACAGCTCTGCATGAACAAATTCGTCTCTCCCACCACCGGAGCCACCATCTCCTCGGCCCAGTTCGGCATTCTTCTGGCCCTCCTGTTCCTGCCAAACTCCACTCTGTGGGGACGGGCGCTTTTCTCCTTCGTCTTTGCCGTTCTGGGTACCTGGACCTTTGTCTGGTTCATTCAGCGCATCCAGTTCAAGGACGTGGTCATGGTTCCCCTGGTGGGCATCATGTTCGGCAATGTCATCGGCGGCCTCACCAACTATCTGGCCTACCAGTATGAGATGACTCAGGCCCTGTCCACCTGGACCGTGGGCCACTTCTCCATGGTGCTCCGCGGCCGGTATGAGCTGGTCTACCTGATCGTACCGCTGGTCACCCTGGCCTTTCTGTTTGCCAACCACTTCAATATTGTCGGTATGGGGAAGGACTTCTCCAAGAACCTGGGCGTGCCCTACAACTTGGTGCTGTTCCTCGGGCTGACCATCGCCGCGATGATCACCGCCAGCGTGGTTGTGGTCGTGGGCTCCATCTCCTACATCGGCCTGATCGTCCCCAATGTGGTGGCCATGTTCAAGGGGGACAAGATCCGCGGCACGCTGATGGACACGGCCCTGTTCGGCGCCGTCTTCGTGCTGGGGTGCGACATGATCGGCCGGGTGGTCATCGCCCCTTACGAGCTCCCCATCGAGCTGATTGTGGGCATACTGGGCAGCCTTATCTTCGTGGTGCTGCTGCTCTACCGTCTCCGCCACGGCCGCAAGGCGATCCGTCTCACGGGAGGCGGCGCCGGCTGCGGCTGCGCCCCGGCGGCCCATCTGGATGGAGGTGACGCCGCATGAACCGGACAAGCACAGCCCTTCCCTCCGCCTCCTACCGGGCAAACGTCCGCAAGGTGACTCTGCTGGCCCTGCTGGTTCTGCTGGCCGCGGTGTGCTACATGGTTGTGGCGGTCAACTTCGGCAGCCAGCAGTTGATGCTCTACTCCATGAAAATCCGCACCCCCAAGCTGGTAGTCATGCTCATCACCGCCTTTGCCATCGGCGGCGCCTCCATCGTGTTCCAATCCATCATCAACAATACCATCGTCACCCCCTGCCTGCTGGGTATGAACTCCCTCTACACCCTGATTCACACGGCGGTGGTCTTTTTCGCCGGCTCGGGCAGCCTTCTGGCCCGCAGCGCGAACCTGTCCTTCGCGGCGGATGTGATCCTGATGGGCATTGTGGCCACCATTATCTACAGCTATCTCTTTCAAAAAACGAACCACAATGTACTCTATGTCCTGCTCATCGGCACCGTGCTCTCCTCCTTTTTCTCCAGCATCCAGACCACGCTGACCCGGGTGATGGACCCCAATGAGTACGACAGCCTGCTCTCCACCCTGGTGGCGGACTTTGAAAACATCAACTCCGAGATCATCGTCTTCGCCCTGGTGCTGCTGGCGGGGCTGATCTTCGTCCTGCGGCGGGATCTGGCCCTGCTGGATGTGCTCACCCTGGGCAAGCACCAGGCCATCAATCTGGGAGTGGACTACGACCGGAGCATCCGCCGCCTGCTGCTGGGCGTCACCCTGTGCATCGCGGTGGCCACTGCCATGGTGGGCCCCATCTCTTTCCTCGGCCTGATTATCGCCAACATCGCCCGTCAGCTCTTCAAGACCTACCGCCACACCTATTTGATTCTGGGCTCCGCCCTGGTGGGCATGGTGGTGCTGGTGGCGGGACAGCTTGTGGTGGAGCGTATCTACCACTACGCGGTGCCCATCAGCGTGTTCATCACCGTGGGCGGCGGCGTCTACTTTCTCTATCTTCTTTTGTCCAACAGGAGGGTGTAACCCATGCGTGTCAAGGATCTGACCAAACAGTACGACGGCAAGACGGTGGTGGACTCCGTCAGCTTTGAAATCCCGAAAGGCAAGGTCATCTCCATGATCGGCCCCAACGGCGCGGGCAAGTCCACGGTGCTCAACATCATCTCCCGCCTGATCGCCCGGGACAGCGGCCTGGTGGACTTCGACGGCCGGGACATCGGCAAGTGGAAGAGCAAGGAGCTGGCCAAGCGGCTGGCCATCCTCACCCAGAGCAACAACATACAGATGAAGCTCACGGTTCGGGAGCTGGTGACCTTCGGCCGCTTCCCCTACTCAGGCAGCCATCTGAACGAGGAGGATCAGCGCATCATCGACAAGGCCATCGCCTACATGGAGCTGGAGCCCTTTCAGGACCGGTTCATTGACGAGCTCTCCGGCGGCCAGCGCCAGCGGGCCTATATCGCCATGGTCATCGCCCAGGACACCGAGTTTATCCTTCTGGACGAGCCCACCAACAACCTGGACATCTATCACGCCACCAACATGATGAAAATCGTCCGCCGCCTCTGCGATGAGCTGGGAAAGACGGTGATTCTGGTCCTCCATGAGATCAACTACGCGGCCTTCTATTCCGACTACATCTGCGCGTTCAAGGACGGAAGGATCGCCAAATTCGGAACCGTAGAGGAGGTGATGACCAAGGAAACGCTGTCGCAGATCTATCAGGTGGACTTTGAAATCATGGAGATCGAGGGTCGCCCCCTGTCCATCTACTATTGACCCTGCCGCTCAAACAACCGCGAACATTCGCTTAGAAATGGAGAACACACATGAAAAAAGGAATCTCTCTTGCACTCGCCCTGGCCCTCGCACTGGGCCTGACCGCCTGCTCCACCGGTGGAGACGACACCCGGTCCACCGGCAGCCCCTCCCCCGCCGTGGAGAGCCCTGCGGCTGGCACCGAGGCTCCCTCCGCCCCCGAAACCGTCACCATCACCTCCCTGAACGCCGACAAGGAGGCCGTGGAGCTGGAGGTCCCCTACGATCCTCAGCGCATCGCCATTCTGGACATGGCCTCCCTGGATATTCTGGATGCCCTGGGCGTGGCCGGGGGCCGCGTTGTCGGCTCCGCCGACACCTCCCTGGACTACCTCCAGAGCTATGTGACCGATGAGAACGTGGCCAATCTGGGCACCATCAAAACCGCCGATCTGGAGGCGGTCATGGCCGCCCAGCCCGATGTGATCTTCATCGGCGGCCGCCTGGCCAAGTCCTACGACGCCCTGAGCGAGATCGCCCCCGTGGTCTACCTCGCCACCGACAGCGAGCTGGGCGTGGTGGAGAGCGTCCGCCAAAACGCCGCTACCATCGCCTCCATGTTTGGTCTGGAAGACAAGGTGGACGAGCTGATGGCCGGCTTTGACGCCCGCATCCAGACCCTGGCCGACTTCGCCGCGGACAAGACCGCCGTTGTGGGTATGTGCACCAGCGGCGGCTTCAACGTGCTGGGCAACGACGGCCGCTGCTCCATCATCGGCCGGGAGATCGGCTTTGAGAACATCGGCGTGGATGCTGACATCGACACCTCCACCCACGGCAACGAGGCCTCCTTCGAGTTCGTTGTGGAGAAGAACCCCGACTACATCTTCGTCATGGACCGGGACGCCGCTATTCAAACTGACGGCGCCCAGCTCGCCCAGGAAATCATGGAGAACGAGCTGGTCATGGGAACCGATGCCTACAAGAACGGCAATATCGTCTATCTGGCCCCCCCCGCCGTATGGTACACCGCCGAGGGCGGCATCACCGCTCTGGACATTATGCTCCAGGATCTGGAGAGCAAGCTGCTGGGCTGAGCCCGGCAAACAACAGGAAGGGGCGGGATACCCATGGGCATCCCGCCCTTTCCTCCTCTTCCCCTCCCCGCCGCCCCGTGCTATAATGGGTTATCATGACACAGGGAGGACATATCATGGCGGCCGTTCTGCTGATTCCATTTCTGAGCCTGCGCTTCGGAGTGCTCTCCATGCTGGACAGCAGCGCACTCCGGCGGGCTGCCCACTTCCCCCCGTTCCGCGGGTCCGAAAAGCCTGCCTACTAGCTCTATCAGCTCTCCAGCGCCGCCCTGCTGCTGGGCCCCTTCTTCGCGTCGGTCCATACTGCGCCCGCCCCCCTCTTCTGGAGCGGAGCGGCCCTCTACGCATTCGGCCTGCTCCTTCTCCTGCTCTCCGTCATCGGCTTCGCGGCCCCCTCGGAGAGCGGCGTCCGCCAGAAGGGCGTCTACCGTATCTCCCGCAATCCCATGTATGTCTCCTATTTTTTCGTTTTTCTGGGCTGTGTCCTCCTCACCCAGTCGCTTCCGCTTCTGGCCGCCCTTCTCGTCTTTCAGCTCACCGCCCACACCGTCATCCGGGCCGAGGAGCGCTGGTGCCGCCAGACCTTCGGCGCGGCCTACGAGCGCTACTGCGGCTCGGTCAGACGCTACCTATAAATAACAGAGGCGGCGGACAGGATGTCCGTCGCCTCTGTTATTTTTTATCTGCCCGCTTTTGGCTGGCGTACCTCGCTGAGATCCTCCCGGGCCTTGAGGGAAGCCACCAGCTCCGCAGTCTCCTCCGCCGGGGTTCCCTTAGGCAGTGCATACTCCTCGGTCTTGGCAAACTCCTGCTCCAGGCTCTTCTTCTGGGCCTTGAGCCACTTCTCCGCCGCAGGCACTCCAGCCGGATACACCAGCGCCACCCGGCGGGCCCGCCGCTTCATCTGATTCACCCACAGCTTGGCCGGGTCATGGTTGCGGAAGCCCAGGTTGATCACCAGCAGCACGATGGCGATGGCCGCCGTGGCAAATCCGAACAGTTGAGACACCCGGATGGAGGTGCCGAACAGGTACAGGCTGTCGGTGCGCAGGCCCTCGATAAAGCCCCGGCCCACGCCGTACCAGGCAAAATAGCTCAGGAACATCTGGCCGTCAAACTTCCGCCAGCGCCGGGCAATCTGCACCAGAAGGGCAAAGCCCAGCAGATTCCACAGAGACTCATAGAGGAAGGTGGGGTGCACCTCCATGTACTGCCGCACTCCGTCCACATAGGCATAGATGCCCATGCGCCAGGGCAGCTCTGTGGGGCCGCCGTAGGCTTCAATATTGACAAAGTTGCCCCACCGGCCGATCATCTGGCCGATGAGCATACCGAACACCCCCAGGTCTGCAAAGGCCAGAAATCGGATCTTCCGCACCTTGCAGAACACCAGCAGGACGACGACCGCCATGATGACGCCGCCGTAGATGGCAAGGCCCCCGTCCCAGATGCGGACCATGGCTCCAAAGTCCAGGGAACCGTCCTCCCGGCGGTAGAGGTCCAGGTAAAAGAGGATGTAGTACAGCCGCGCCCCTACGATGGACAGGGGCACGGCAAAAAAGAGCATGTCGATGATGTCGTCCTGCTTGATGCCGAAGCGCTTGGCCGCATGGCAGCAGTACAGGACGGCCAGCAGGAATCCGGCGGCAATGATGATACCGTACCAGTAGACCGGCCAGCTCCCGATGTGGAAGGCCACCCGGTTCAGGTGGAACTCCAGGCCAAGGCCGGGAAAGGAGACGGTTCCCATCATGCCTCCTCCCCCGGCCGGACCACGGCCAGACCGCACCGCTCCGGCGTTACCCAGCGGCGGATGCAGTCCTCCACATCGGCTTTGGAGATACCGTCGAACACCTCGGGGAAGGTCAGGTACTCCACACCGGCAAAGTGGGCCTGGGCCAGCTCAATGCACACGTTTTCAAAGGAGTTGAGGCCCCGCACCTTGGCGCCGTACACCCCCTTTTTCAGCCGGCGGAACAGGCCCTCGTCCACACCCTCCCGGGCGATGCGGGCCCCCTCGGCCAGCACGGCGTCCCGCACCGCACGGGGATCGCAGCTCTCGCCGCCCGCCGCCATCAGGGCGCAGCCGGGATAGAGCTCAAAGCCGTAGCCAAAGTTCTTGTTGATGAGGCCCTCGCTGTAGAGCCTGGCATACAGGGGGCTGGAATTGCCCAGCAACGCCTCGCAGGCCAGCTCGCCCATGAGCTGGCGGCGCAGGTGCTCCTCCCCGGCGGGGGCGGGCTCGGCCTTGAAGCCCAGTTGGAAGATGGGGGTGGACACCTCCATGCGCAGCTCCTTCTCCGGCGCGGCCGCGCCGCCGTCCTCCTCCCCGCCGTAATCCCGCTCAATGTGCCCGCCCGGCTCCTTCGGCAGGATTTCCCGGGCAATGCGCACCACCTCTTCCGGCTCCACGTCCCCCGCCACAGTGAGCACCATGTTGGAGGGGGTGTAGAACGCCTTGTGGCAGGCATAGAGGGTGTCGGCGGTGATGTGGGAGATGGACTCCTGGGTGCCGGCGATGGGCACCCGGATGGGGTGGTGGTCAAACAGGCACTCCATCAGGCCGTAAAACACCTGGTTGTCCGGATCGTCCTCCACCATGCGGATCTCCTGGCCGATGATCCCCTGCTCCTTGTCCACGCTCTCCTGGGTAAACCAGGGAATGGACACGAAGGAGAGGAGAATCTTCAGGTTGTCGCAGAATTTCTCCGTGCTTTCAAAATAGTAGCCGGTGAGGGCCGAGCTGGTGAAGGCGTTGGGGGAAGCCCCGTTGGCCGCCAGATCCTGGAGGGCGTTGCCGTCCTCGGTATCGAACATCTTGTGCTCCAGGAAGTGGGCCACCCCCGCCGGGGTGTCCCGCCACTGGCCGTCCAGGTGGAACTTCATGTCCATGCCGCCGTAGTTGGTGGCAAAAAAGGCGTAGCTCTTCTGAAACTCGGGCCGCCGGTCCACATAGATGTGCAGGCCGTTGGGCAGCTCCGCGTGATAGATCTTTTCCCCAATGCGGGGGTATTCTTTGCTTACCATGGGCTCACTCCTTGCCTTTCAGGAAATAGACCGTGTCCAGCGTCAGCTTCTGGGCCGCCGCCTGTACCTGCGCCCGGGTGGTGCGCTCCACCCGCTGGGCCAGCTCGTCGGGCGCCTCGGTGAGGCCGGCGGCCGCCTGACCCAGCCAGTAATCCTCCAGACGGCTCTGGGCGTCCAGGGTGGTCATCAGGGTGCTCACCACCGAACGGCGGGCCCACTCCAGCTCGTCGTCTGTAAAGCCGCCGTCCTTGCAGGCCTGAAGCTGGGCAAGGATCTCGTCCTGCGCCTGGCCCACCTTGGAGAACTCCACGCCGGAGGAGACCAGCATCACGTCCTTGTACTTCATCAGGCCGGAGCTGGCATAGTAGCACAGGGAGAGCCTCTCCCGCACGTTGAGAAAGAGCTTGGAGGTGGTGGTTCCGCCGTAGACCGCATTGAGCAACATCAGGGCCGGGTAGTCCTCGTCCCAGGCATCAATGCCGGTGCGGAACCCCATGGCCAGCTTGCCCTGGGTCACGTCCAGCGCCTCCTCCACCCGGCGGGGCTGGGCGGGAGCGTTCCCCTTTTCGGGGCGCGCGAGGGGCACGCGCTCCCCTGCGGGCAGGCCGTCCACGATGGCCTGAACCGCCGCCCGCACCCGCTCCAGGGGGGCGGAACCGCAATAGTAGAACTCTATCGGGGCAGTGCGAAGCACCTGCTGGTAGCAGTCCCACAGCTTTTGGGGTGTGATGGCCGCCGCGGACGCCTCATCCCCCAGCTTGTCCACTCCGAAGGGCTCTCCGGCGCACATCTCCGCCACCACACGCACCTGGGCATACTGGCGCTTGTCGTTGACCTGGGCGCGGATACGGGTGACCAGGTTCTCCCGCTCTTGGCGGGTATAGTCGGGGCAGAAGGCCCCGTCCCGGGTGTACGGGCGGAGCACCAGCTCCCCCAGCAGGGCGGCCGACGGCTCCAGTACGGCGGAACCGTCCAGAGTATAGGCGTCGTCCAGGAAGCTGCCCACAAAGCCCACGCACTGGGTCTCCCCCTTTTTGCGCACCGTAGGCTCCAGGGAACCGCCGTACAGCTCGTCCAGAACGGCGGAGAGGGATTCCATATCCGGGTGCTCCGCGGTGCCCCGGCGGAGCACCATGGGCAGCAGCGCCTGGAGCGCGGCCTGTTCACGGGCCAGGGGCAACAGGAACTGCATCCCCAGCACGCTGGATTTGAATTTCTGCGTCTGCACCGCCGTCAGATGGACGCCGGGCAGAAGCTGTGTCCGGGTGACCTCAATCACAGCTTTACCATTCCTTTCCTTATGGGAACTGCCAAAGTATCAACATCGGATATTATACAACGTTTTGACGGTTTTGACACTAGGAAAACGAAAAAAGATTGGCGCCGCGGCGGCTTGCTCCCGACCCTAACCTCCGGTAAAATGAAATTACCTATATTTTATAAGGAGGCCACACCATGACACGAACCGTTGTGGAACAGATCACGCAGGCCGGAGTGCAGAAGCTCCGCTTCTCCGGCGCCGCGCCGGGCCGCTACTTGACCCGGGCCGCCCTGGCGGGGGCATTTATCTTTGTAGGCGCCCTGCTCTCCAGCCTCTGCGCCGCCTGGTTCTACGACACCAATCTCCCTCTGGCCAAGCTGCTGGGGGCCCTGGCCTTCTCTGCCGCTCTCACCCTCATTGTCCTGCTGGGTGGTGAGCTGTTCACCGGCTGTATCCTGGTCATGAGCGTATCCCTCTACGACGGCCGGGTCCGCCTGGCCGGAACCCTCCGTGTCTGGGCGCTGGCCTACCTGGGCAATCTCCTGGGCATTCTGGTGCTCTGCCTGCTGCTGGCCGGCTCCGGCTCCAGCGGGGAGCTGTTGGGGGCCTATCTGGCCCTGATCGTCCCGGGCAAGCTGTCCGCCCCCTGGTATCTGCTCCTCCTCCGGGGCGTGCTGTGCAATTTTCTGGTGTGCATCGGCGTGTTCGCCGGCTTCCGCCTCCAGAGCGAGACCGCCAAGGCCCTGGTGATCACCCTGGCCATCACCACCTTCGTCCTCACCGGACTGGAGCACTCCATCGCCAACATGGCCTATTTCGCACTCCATGCCCTGCTGAACGGCGGCGCGGACTGGGCCGCCATGGGCTGGAACCTGCTGTGGGTCACCTTGGGCAACCTGCTGGGCGGCGCGGTTTTGCTGGGCCTCCCCCTCTGGTACGCCGCAGAGCCGGAAAAGACGCAATCTTTCTCTTGACAATCCGGCCAATTTATAGTATCATCACTTCTGTTGTAAAGCTCCGTAGCTTTACCACCTTTACAGAAAACCGGCACACGGGAGGAGGCGGCAGCGATGAAAAACCAGGCATACCGCATGGCCCTGCTCTATGATTTCTACGGCGACATGCTCACCGACCGCCAGAAGGAGTTCTACGACCTCTACTACAATGAGGATCTCTCCCTGGCCGAGATCGCGGAGAACTACGGCATCACCCGCCAGGGCGTCCGGGATGTGATCGTCCGCGCCGAGGCCATCCTCACCGAGCTGGAGGACAAGACGGGCATCATCCGCCGCTTCCACAGAATGCAGGAGCAGTTCGGCCAGATGGAGACGGCGGTGGACGCCATCGCCCAACGCAACGAGGCCCATTGGCAGGACGACGAGCTGGAGTCCCTGTGCGGACAGCTCAAGGGCGTTCTGGCCCAGTTGAAACAGGAGTAACCCATGGCATTTGAAGGACTGACCGAAAAGCTCTCCGCCGCCTTCAAGAAGCTGCGCGGCAAGGGCCGCCTCTCCGAGGCCGACGTGAAGGAGGCCATGAAGGAGATCCGCATGGCCCTGCTGGAGGCCGACGTGAACTTCAAGGTGGTCAAGCAGTTTGTGGCCACCGTCACCGAGCGGGCCATCGGCTCCGACGTGCTGGAGAGCCTGACCCCCGCCCAGATGATTGTCAAAATCGTCAATGAGGAGCTGACCGCCCTGATGGGTGGCGAGAACACCAAGCTGACGATCTCCCCCAAGCCCCCCACGGTGGTGATGCTGGTCGGCCTCAACGGCGCCGGCAAGACCACCAACGGCGCCAAGCTGGCGGGCTTTATGAAGAAGCAGGGCAAGCGGCCCCTCCTGGTGGCCTGTGACACCTTCCGCCCCGCCGCCATCACCCAGTTAGAGGTGGTGGGCCAGCAGGTGGACGTTCCGGTGTTCCAGATGGGCCAGATTGACCCGGTGGACATTGCCAGGGCGGGCATCGAGCACGCCAAGAAGCACGGCAACGATATTGTGTTCATCGACACCGCCGGCCGGCTCCACGTGGACGAGGAGCTGATGGAGCAGCTCAAGGTGATGAAGGCCGCCATTGACCCCACCGAAATCCTGCTGATTGTGGACGCCATGATCGGCCAGGATGCGGTGAATGCCGCAAAGACCTTCGACGAGGCGCTGGACATTACCGGCGTCATGCTCACCAAGCTGGACGGCGATGCCCGGGGCGGTGCGGCTCTCTCTATCAAGGCGGTCACCGGCAAGCCCATCAAATTTGTGGGTGTGGGCGAGAAGCTGGACCAGGTGGAGCTCTTCTACCCCGACCGCATGGCCTCCCGTATTCTGGGCATGGGCGACGTGCTCTCCCTCATCGAGAGGGCCCAGCAGACCTTTGACGCCAAGAAAGCCGCCGAGTTGGAGCAGAAGCTCCGCAAGAACAAGTTTACCCTGGCTGATTTTTACGATCAGCTGGTTCAGATCAAGGGCATGGGTTCCCTGTCCGACATCGCCGGGATGCTCCCCGGCATGAACGCCAAGGCACTGGAAGGGGCCAGCGTGGACGAGAACGCCCTGGCCCGCACCGAGGCCATTATCCTGTCCATGACCCCGGCGGAGCGGGAGAACCCCTCCCTGCTGAACAACAGCCGGAAAAAGCGCATCGCCGCCGGCTCCGGCACTCAGGTCGTGGACATCAACCGCCTGCTCAAGCAGTTCGATATGATGCAGCAGATGACCAAGCAGTTCTCCGGCAAGCAGATGAAGCGCATGGGCAAACTTGGAAAAATGGGAAAGCTCGGCAAGCTGCCGGGACTCCCCTTCTGACCGGTTGGTAAGCGCGCTGCGGCGCGTTTCCATAGATGTGCAACAATTACATGGAGGTGAAGATACAATGGTTAAGATCAGACTGCGCCGGATGGGCGCCAAGAAGGCTCCCTTCTACCGCATCGTGGTGGCGGACTCCCGCTATCCCCGCGACGGCCGTTTCATCGAGGAGATCGGCACTTACAATCCTCTGACCCAGCCCGCCGAGATCAAGGTGGACGCGGAGCGCGCCCAGGCTTGGATCAAGACTGGCGCCCAGCCCACTGAGACCGTGAAGGCTCTGCTGAAAAAAGCTGGCGCCATCTAATGGAGGTCACGGCTGGCATGAAGGAATTGCTGACCTATATCGCCCGGAACCTGGTGGATCACCCCGACGCGGTGTCGGTCACCGAGCACAAGGGCGAGAGTGAGACCGTTCTGGAGCTTCGGGTGGCCCCCGAGGACATGGGCAAGGTGATCGGCCGCCAGGGCCGCATCGCCAAGGAGATCCGTGTCCTGGTCCGCTCGCTGGCTCAACGGTCTGGAAAACGTGTTTCCGTAGAGATCGTCGACTAAAACAAAGGCGCAGGCTTTTCCTGCGCTTTTGTTTTCTTTCCATTTTCCTGGCGGCTTTCCGCCGCCTGTGATATAAAATTTTCTGCAACGGAGGCTATGCCATGCCGGCACAATATTTGGAAGTGGGCAAGATCACCAACGTCCACGGCGTCATGGGAGAGGTGCGGGTCCAGCCCTGGGCTGACTCTCCGGAATTTTTGTGCAAGTTCAAAACCCTCTATGTAGATCAGTCCCATTGGCCTATCCAGGTGGAGCGGGCCCGCGTCCATAAAAGCATGGTTATCATCAAGTTTCAGGGGATCTGTGACGTTCCTTCTGCCTTGGCCATGCGCAACGCCATCTTGTATATTGACCGTAAGGATGCCCATCTCCCTCAGGGAGCCTTTTTCCTGGCCGATATCTATGGGCTAGAGGCCCGTGACGCCCAGTCTGGACAAGTCCTAGGCAAGGTAGAGGACATTCTCA
>ERZ1106973.1064-NODE-1064-length-27644-cov-3.949726_pt1 | contig 27644 bp, 30 predicted proteins | sample MGYA00403686_ERZ1106973 | MGnify/ENA primary metagenome ERZ1106973 (study PRJEB35170, sample SAMEA104062408) | human gut metagenome | biome: human gut; feature: human-associated habitat; material: faeces | place: Denmark | collected 2012-11-06 ...
GGTGTACGATCATTTTGCGGATGAAAAGAGGTATTACGAGGAAATTTGCGAAGAGTTTGATAATGCCGGAGGAGAATGAGGTCGATGATTAACGGAGAATTGATAGTAGATAACTTTGCTGGGGGCGGCGGGGCAAGCACCGGCATCGAAGAAGCGACAGGGTACTGTGTAGATATCGCGATCAACCATGATCCAGAGGCGATCAAGATGCATAAGGCAAACCACCCGTACACGAAGCATTACTGTGAGGATGTGTGGCAGGTTGATCCGGTCAAAGTATGTGGCGGGCATCCGGTGGCGCTGGCGTGGTTTTCTCCAGATTGTAAGCATTTCAGCAAAGCAAAGGGCGGGAAGCCCAAGGACAAGTTTATTCGCGGTCTGGCGTGGGTTGCCTGCCGCTGGGCAGGACTGGTACGTCCGCGCGTGATAATGTTGGAGAATGTCGAAGAGTTTAAGACGTGGGGACCGCTGGGGCGTCGGAAGCATCCGATCAAGGCAAAGCAGGGAAAAACGTTTCATAAATTTATCCAGCAGCTTACTGATTTGGGATACGAAGTGCAGTTCCGGGAGCTGGTGGCGGCAGATTATGGAGCTCCTACCATGCGGAAACGGTTCTTCCTGATTGCGCGATGCGATGGCAAGCCGATCGCATGGGCGCGACGTACCCACGGACCGGCAGACAGCCCGGAGGTAAAAGCTGGCTTGCTGAAACCTTATGTGGGGGCGTATACACAGCTGGATTTTTCACTCCCATGTCCGAGCATCTTCGATAGCGCCGAAGAAATTAAAGAAAAGTACGGAATCCGGGCGGTGAGACCGTTGGCACAAAAGACGATGGACAGGATAGCAAGGGGATTAAAAAAATTTGTTTTGGACAATCCAGAGCCTTTTATCATTCAGTGCAACCACGGCGGAGAGCGCAGACCGATCGACATTCGGGAGCCAATGCCGACTATAACGGGAAAACACGGATATGGGATTGTAGAGCCGTATATGGTACAGATCGGTCAGACCGGATTTGCAAAAGACCGGAGTAAGGATGTACGGGAACCGCTTACGACGATTGTGAGCAAAAATGAGCATTGCCTTATTGAGCCTAAACTTGCACCATATATGGGGACTAATATAACCAATCATCCGGGCGGAAGCTGCGAAGATCCGTTGCATACCATCACAACCGGCAATCAGCAATGTTTAATCAGTCCAACATTGATTCAATACCATTCTGAAACAGCGCAGGGAGAAGTCCGGGGGCAAGGCATTGACGATCCGCTTATGACCGTGGATGGTTCAAATCGATACGGTCTTGTCACATCGTTTTTGAGTAAATATTACGATGGTGGATATAAAGGCGCAGGAGATACATTAGAAAATCCATTACCTACAGTGACAGCGTGGGATCATAACAGTGTTGTCACAGCAAATCTTATTCAGATGAATAATCATTGTGATGGAAAAGACATTAGACAGCCATTGCCAACAATCACAGCAGGAGATGGACATTTCGGGGAGGTTAGGGCGTTTCTGATTAAGTACTATGGTCAAGGAACGGGACAGGATATTAATGAACCACTTGACACGGTAACAGCACGGGACAGATTCGGATTGGTGACGATTGAGGGCGTAGACTATCGGATTGTGGATATTGGATTGAGGATGCTGGAACCGAAAGAGCTGTACGGCTGCCAGGGATTTCCAGACGACTACATCATCGACCGGGATTGCGACGGGAAGCCTTATCCGAGAGCGGAGCAGGTGCGGCGCTGCGGGAACGCTGTGTGTCCGCCGATACCTACGGCGCTGGTGCGGGCGAATCTGAAAGAGTTATGCGTTGCAAAGAGGCTGCCAAACTGCCGCGCGGATCGCCTGGGAGAAGATGCAGGAGGGCAATTAAGGTTTGCGTAGGAAAATAGAGGGAGGTGGTACCGTTGGACAAGCGGATATTGGAGCAGTACATAGATGCCTGCGCCCAGGTCGAGGAGACAGAAGCAGAGCTGGAAAAGATTAGGAGAGCAAAAAAGCGGCAAGAGCAGGATGCTGTCAAAGGCTCATCACATGATTTTCCATATACGATGCAGACGTATCGGATTGAGGGACTTGCGTATGCATCAATGCAAGAGCCAGGTGCAGAGGATCGTCTGGAAGAAGTGTTAAAAGAGCGCCTGCGGAATGCGGCGCGGATTAAACAGGACGTGGAAGTGTGGATCAATACGATTCCGGTGCGGATGCAGCGTATTATCCGATATCGGATTTTTGAAGGAATGACATGGGAGCAGGTAGCTATACGCATGGGGCGCGGGGCGACTGAAATCAGCATGAAAAAAGAGTATTCGAGATTTATGGGATAAAAATAAATTTTGTCACGAATGTCACACATGTCACGAATTAAAGTGGTATAGTGTATCATGAAGCTAAAGGCTTATAGCTGACAGCTTCAACGGACACGCTTGCAAGAGCGTTGAATACTCCTCCGTATGTACGTCAATCCCCGCTGGACAGTGACCCCGGCGGGGAACCCCCTGGGGCGTAGCTCAGTCGGTTAGAGCAGCTGGCTTATATCCAGCGTGTCGAGGGTTCGAGTCCTTACGTCCCGATTTGGCGGTTGTTTGGCGGAGCAACACGCCGATCCACTTGTTTTGTGGTTCATGGTAATAAAATATCCTTTCGAGAATGGCACCTGTCGCGAGATGGGTGCTTTTCTTGCATCTGTTTTTGTAGGGGGAGAAATCGTGATTTTGATATGTTATAATGCATCAAGAAGGAGGAAAAAACGATGGAAAAAGGACAATTTAAAGCATACAAGAAAAGGTGTGAGAAACGGGTGGACAAGTTGCGAGAGTTAATTTTTATAGCTTACGCAGATGAGAGGCACTGCACAGAAAATGGAGTGATTGATAACTTAGATCGTCGTATCAGGGAAGAGCGGCGAAGACTTGAAAAAATTTCCGGAAGATGACGAGTAGAAAAAACAAACACGATTGAGAGGTGGTGGTATGGCAAGAGCGCCGGATGCCAGAGTAGATCAGGCGAAAGAATTATATCAGCAGGGCAAGAAGCTGGTTGAGATATCGGCGCAGCTTGGAGTGCCAGAAGGAACCGTCCGCAGGTGGAAACACACCTACGGATGGGATGGCGAACGTTCGGGAAAGAAAAGCGAGCGTTCGAAAAAGAAGAACGAACGATCGGAAAGAGTAAAGAAAGCGGTTGCAGAGGAAGTGGGACAGGTTATAGAAAACCCTGACTTGAACGACAAGCAACGGCTTTTTTGTTTGTATTACGTTCGATGCTTCAACACCACAAAAGCCTACCAGAAAGCGTACGGTTGTGATTATGCAACGGCGGCATCTGTCGGATATAGATTGTTGGCGAAAGATGGAGTTAGAGCCGAAATCCAGCGCTTAAAGCAGGCGCGCCTTAACCGTGAGCTTCTGGATGAGTCTGATATCTTCCAGAAGTACATGGATATCGCATTCGCGGACATTACTGATTATGTCGAGTTCGGGCGGGAAAAGGTTCAGGTCATGGGAGCGTTCGGACCAGTTATGATAACGGATGAGGAAACAGGGCAGAAGGTACCAGTTACCAAAGTCATCAATACAGTTCGCTTCCGGGAGTCCTGCGATGTGGACGGCAGCATCATTGCCGAAGTTAAGCAGGGTAAAGATGGGGCGAGCGTAAAGCTGGCTGACCGCATGAAAGCGCTGGAATGGCTGGCGGCTCATATGGACTTAGCCACTGACGAACAGCGGAGCCGAATGGAACACCTGAAAGCCCAGACCGATAAGATAACCGGACAGGGGCAAGAGATAGAGGATTTGGATGAGATAGAGGGCGAGATTTATGGCAAGTAAGACGGTTAAGAAGAAAACCATAGAATTTAAGTTCTCGGAAAAGCATAAGGAGTATATTCGGAAGTGCCATGAATGTTCCTACAATGTGGTGGAGGGCGCTGTTCGTGCCGGTAAAACGGTGGACAACATATTCGCGTTCGCTCATGAACTGAAAACGGCTCCGGATCGAATCCACCTGGCAACCGGATCGACGGTCGGAAACGCCAAGCTGAACATCGGGGACTGTAATGGTCTGGGGTTGGAGTGGATTTTCCGCGGTCAATGCCACTGGGGCAAATACAAAGACAATGAGGCTTTATTTGTCAAGGGACCATCGACGCGCTGGCAACAGAAGATAGTTATCTTCGCAGGTGGCGGCAAGGAAGACAGCTATAAGAAGATCCGAGGCAACTCTTACGGTATGTGGATTGCCACGGAGATCAACTTGCATCATGATAAAACCATCAAGGAGGCGTTTAACCGTCAGCTGGCGGCGAAACGCTTAAAGGTCTTTTGGGACTTAAACCCGGATAACCCGCGTGCTGCCATCTACTCAGAGTACATCGACCGATACCAGAAGCAGCAGGAGGCGGGGGAGTTCCCGGGCGGGTACAATTATATGCACTGTACCATCTATGATAATATCAACATCACGCCGGAACGTCTGCATGAGATTGAGAGCCGATACGATATTAATTCGATTTGGTATCTTCGGGATATCAAGGGGATGCGCGTGGTGGCAACGGGTCTGATTTACCGTCGCTTTGCAGATGCTATCAGCACAGGTTCCAGCACGTTCGGGATTCAGGGTAAGCCAACGGACCTCATGGAGATCAATCTGGGGATTGACTTCGGTGGCAGCGGGTCGGGGCATTCATTCACGGCTACCGCCATTACAAGAAGTTACCACAATGTGGTGGCGCTTGCATCGGAGTGGATTCGATGCAAGGATGAGTCGGGCAACCAGATAGAGATAGATCCTCAGATGCTGGGAGATATGTTCTGTAACTTCGTCCAGAAAGTCTTAGGGCAGTACGGCTATATCACGACGGTGTATGCGGATAGCGCAGAGCAGACATTAATCGCTGGCATTCGGAGCAGTCTCCGACGCAATGGTCTCGGATGGATAAGGGTTGAGAATGCCCTGAAAGCTCCCATCAATGACCGTATCAACGCGGTGCTTATTCTGATGGCGCAGGGGCGCTTTTGGTATGTTGGGGGAGAGTGCAACAGTCTGGTAAATGCGCTGTGCACAGCAGTGTGGGATCCAAAAGAACTGACAAAGAATGTCCGGTTGGATGATGGTACCAGTGATATCGACTCACTGGATAGTTTTGAATACACGTTGGAGCGGCGGATCAGCCAGCTTATTAAATATGGGTGATGAAAATGAATTATACGAAAATGTATGAGGCATTGCGGAAAGTCCTCGGAAATGAGCAGATTGATTTTGCCATGTCCGGACGGAGCAGTGCCTTGATTGAATTGTGGTCCCGGATGTATGAAGAAAAATCGCCGTGGCTCCATGAGATAGATAACGCGAATATCCCGGCAACGGTGGCGGGAGAGATTGCCAGACTTACGACTCTGGAATTACAGAGCAAGGTTGAGGGCAGTCCGAGAGCGGATTTTCTAAACGGCATATATCAAAGCGTTCTTGGAAAGCTCCGGGTTCAGACAGAATATGCCTTTGCGAAAGGCAGCATGGTCTTCAAGCCGTATGTTTCCGAAAACGGTATCGCGATCCAGTACATTCAGGCAGACATGTTCTTCCCACTGGATTTTGACTCTGAGAAAATGACGCGCTGTGCCTTTTTAGATCAGTTCCGGAAAGGCAATGCCATTTATAGCCGAATTGAACTGTATTCGCTGGATGGAGACACGCTCTCAATTAAGAACCGGGTCTTCGTGGCGAGGACAGGGGGAACTTTAGGCTCGGAGATTCCGATCGGAAGCGTTCCAAGATGGTCGGAACTGGCGGAAGAAATGCAGTTTTTTGGTGTCAGCAAGCTGCTGATTGGATATTTTGCGGTGCCGCTTGGAAATAACAAAGATTCCGGCAGTCCGCTGGGCGTTTCTGTTTATTCACGGGCAATTAAACAGATTGAGGACGCAGATCGGCGATATTCGCAGATTAACTGGGAGTATGACAGCAAGGAAACGGCGGTGCATATCGCTCAGAGCTTGCTTAAATACAATCCAGATACAAACAGCTATGAGTATCCGGGCGGCAAGGAACGTTTGTACAGGGGCGTCGAATATGCCGCTGGCGCGCAGGACAAGCCGCTTCTGGATGTCTTTTCTCCGGCTATCCGCGACACAGCGTACTACAATGGCTGGAATCAACAGATGCGCCTGATTGAGTTTCGCTGTAATCTGGCTTACGGTACTCTGTCGGATCCGAACAATACGGATAAGACGGCGGAGGAAATCAAAGCCAGTAAGCAGAGATCCTATGATTTCATCTCAGACTGTCAGAGAGCCCTGCAGAAGGCACTGACGGATTTGGTGGATGCGATGGCATTCTGGTGCGACATTTATTCTTTATGTCCTGCCGGAGACTATCATCTGTCCTTCCAGTGGGATGATTCCATTGTGGTCGATGCGAAAGTCGAACGAGATAATGACCGCGCAGATGTGGCGATGGGTGCGATGGCTCTGTATGAGTACCGGATGAAATGGTACGGAGAAACCGAAGAGGAAGCCAAAGCCGCAATCAGTGAAATCAGCAGCACAGGGGAAGTGATTGGGTGACGCAGGGAGAACTTGAAAAACTGGCGCTGAAAACTGGAAATCTGTTTTCAGAATTGGAGATCCGGATCATGTCGGATGTTGCCAGGCGAATCAAAGACGCAGGCTTTTCGACCGCTTCGTCTGACTGGCAGATCCGGAGGTTGGAGGAACTCGGAAAGGCAGAATCAGAAATAAAAGACTGGGTGCAGGAAACACTGCAGAAGAGTGACGAGGAAATGGAACACATTTTTTCAGATGAAGTGTATGAGCAGTATTATCAGCACTCCAGAGCCTACAAAGCATCCGGCGTCAAGATGCTGCCGTTCGAAAAGAACACGCCGCTCATCCGGCTGACCGAAGCGGTCAAGTCTCAGCTTTCGGGAGAATATAAGAATATCGCCGGTTCAATGGGCTTCGCGATTCGCGGACCCGACGGGCACATCCAGGCATCGCCGCTTATGACGTTTTACCGATCCACGTTGGATAATGCAGTGCTGGACATACAGTCTGGCGGTTTTGATTATGGCACTGTCCTCAAACGGACTGTTAGCCGCATGACAAATTCGGGGCTGCGTTGGATTGATTACGACTCCGGTGTCCACAGCCGCGTGGATGTGGCAGCCAGAAGAGCAGTTATGACCGGCTTCCGGCAGGTACAGGGTAAGATAAATGAGCAGGTGGCAGCAGACCTCGGGACAAACACTTATGAGGTGTCCTATCATGTAGGTGCCCGTCCGTCGCATCAGCCCTGGCAAGGGCGTGTCTGGACGATGGAGCAGCTTCAGAGCGTTTGTGGACTCGGTACGGTGACTGGATTGCATGGAGCAAACTGCTATCATGATTACAGTCCGTTTATCCCTGGTGTGTCCACGCCGACATATACCGACGATCAGCTGCAGGAGATGCTGGATGAAGAAAATACTCCGAAAGATTATTACGGCAAGTCCTATACCACTTATGAGGCGTTACAGGAGCAGCGCAAGATGGAGAGGAATATGCGTGCGACCCGGCAGCAGGTGAAGCTGTTGCAGACGGGCGGCGCGGATGAAAAGGATGTTATTCTCAAGAAAGCCAAGTACCAGGGACAGCTGCAGAAATATGCAGATTTTTCGAAGACAATGCATCTGCCGGAGCAGAAGCAGCGGATCACGCAAGATGGTCTGCGCGGGCGGTTTACGCCGACAAAGACCGAACAGAAAAGGCTTGAAGAGTCGGAGAAAAATGATAGAATAAAGGCAGAGCTAGCAGAAGCGAAGATTCGAGGAGTTCCGAAACTGAATCCAGATAAAGTGGATGTCTCTGGATTTACTTACGATACGGAGCATATCAATGATGAACGCCTACACGGAGTTACCAGAGCCGACGCAGAAAAGTTTATCCAAGAAGCGGATATTTCTCTTACAAGATGGAACGGTCAGTTTATAAATTATTACAGCCCCAACGGTGCGACGTATGTGGATGTGAAAAATAGAAATATAAGAACCGCATTTAAGAAAGAGCAATTTGATGAGCCAACACTGAAAATAAGGGAGGTGGCAGAACGATATGGCAATAAAAAAACTTAGCTGTCCGTTAATGGATGCGGAAATTGATGAAGGAATATGCTATGACATCCACATGAATGTGGAAGGGCTGGCACCAGAATGGACAATTCCCGAGAAGGTGTTAGAAACTCCAGATTATAAAAAAATATGCTTGCAATGTCCGAACCATAGGGACGATTAAATACCACCCGTCAGTAGATAGGTGGTATTTTTATACGCAAAATCAGTGATCAGCACGCAGAAATGCGTGTTATTTTTATACGCTTTTGGCGTGGCTGCCGTAAAAGCCTACTTTTAAGATGGACGGCTACCCATCGGAAAAAGCCGAGAAAGGAAATGACATGGCAATTTTTAAGACAGAAACACTCAAGGAAAAAGGACTGACGCAGGAACAGATTGATTACATCATGGCGGAGGCTGGAAAGCAGGTGAACTCCCTGACGGCGGAGAGGGATGGTTACAAAAACCAGCTTGCGACCGCGCAGGCATCCCTGAAAGCGATGGAGGGCATCGATGCAGCGGGACTCCAGACCAAAATCAATGAATTATCCGAGCAGATGAAGGGCAAGGATGCGGAGATCGAGAAAATCAAATCTGATTATGCGTTTGATGCGGCGGTCAAGGAGGCGATCCGGAAGGCATCCGGCAAGAACGAGCGCGCGATCATGGCGCTTCTGGATGTGGATGGCTTAAAGGCATCGAAGAATCAGACACAGGACATTGACGCGGCTCTGGCAGCGGTTAAAAAGGATAATGATTACCTGTTTGGCAGTTCTGCGCCGGTTCCGAGAGTGGTAAGCAGCACATCAGGCATCAATAACGATGCGCAGACAAAGAGAGAACAGGCGAACGAAGCACTGAGAAACCTGTTCGGAAAAGGAGAGTAAAATATGGCAGTAAATATCACAGATAGATCAGCAGTTGAAGCTTTAATCCGTGAGCAGATTGTATCTACCATCTTCCAGGATGCACCGAAGCAGTCCGCATTCATGGGGATGGCGCGCAAGCTTCCAAACATGACATCCAAGCAGACCCGTATCCGCGTTCTGGACTTCCTTCCGACCGCATACTGGGTGGATGGCGACACCGGAATGAAGCAGACCTCTATGCAGGCATGGGATAATGTATATCTGACAGCGGCAGAGCTGGCGGTTATCGTGCCGATCCCGGAGTCTGTATTTGATGATGCCGAGATTGATATTCTGGGCGAGATTACCCCAAGAGTCAATGAGGCAATCGGTCAGAGAGTCGATGCGGCAATTATCTTTGGCGATAACAGACCGAGAGAGTGGCAGGCAGATATCATTACCCTGGCGCGTCAGGCTGGGAACAATGTTTCCCCATCTTCCGGCAAGGACTACTACGATCTGACACTCGGAGAGGGCGGTGTATTCTCTAAAGTTGAGGATGATGGCTATGCGGTAACCGGAGCAATCGCCCCGATGACGTTCAAGTCCAAGCTGAGAGGACTGCGTGATTCAAACAAGCAGCCGATTTTCACACATAATATGCAGGATTCCAGCAAGTATGCGCTGGATGGCGTACCGATCCAGTTCCCGGAGAACGGTTCCTTCATGCCGGATATCGCACAGCTAGTTGTCGGCGATTTCTCCAAGGCTGTTTACGCGATTCGCCAGGATATTACCGTAAAACTGCTGACAGAGGGCGTTATCCAGGATCCGAATACGAAGGATATCGTTTATAACCTGGCACAGCAGGATATGATTGCGCTTCGTGTAGTATTCCGCATGGGCTGGGCGCTCCCGAATCCGGCAACCCGCCTCAATGAGGATCGTACCGGCTGCACATTTGCTTATCTGGAGCCGGGCACTCCGGCTGTTACCCAGAAGGTAACCTTTACGGTAACGGATGGCAAAGAGTCCAGCCCGACGGCCTATGAGGATGTCCGTATCAACGTAGATGGTGCGATCCTTAAGACGGATTCGGCTGGTAAATCGGAGTTTAACCTGAGAAAAGGCACCTATGCGGCAAAGATCACGAAGAAAGGCTTTGTTCCGGTAACGGAGACGTTCACGGTTGACGCTTCTGCCGTAAACAAGGCGATCACTCTGGTAGCGCAGGCCTAGTAAGGAGCTGATGCAATGGCTTATGCAACGCGGGACTATTACATTTCTGGTTATCTGCAGGGGCGTTCCCCTGCGGTGCCGGATGCGGATTTCCTGTTCTGGGAAAAGCAGGCGGAGCGGATCGTAGACAGCTATACATTCGACCGAATTAAGGCGAATGACAGCCTTTTGACGGATGATGTGAAAGATTGCACCTGTGAGCTGACAGAACTGCTCTATCGGGCGGACAAGGCTTCGCAGAGTGCATCTGATTTTGGCGGTCCGTTGACATCGTATTCCAACGACGGAGAATCCGGCACGATTGACCTGTCACGGTCGATTTACACCGAAGAGGGGAAAAGGAAAAAGTGCCGGGAGATCATCTGCCGGTATCTGGGAAATACGCCACTGCTTTATCGGGGGGTGTGAGAATGAACCCGAATTACAATCAGATAATTACAGTATTCCGGAAGGTTGGAACGGCGTGGAGCAAGAGTGTGTTCGAGCAATGTTTTTGGAAGTCTGGTATCACCGTGGTTCAGAATGATACCGAAGCATCGCAGACGAACACCTACACAGTACGTATTCCTCTGGAAACGGCCGGAAGCGATTTTTCGGCGTCTCCGGGGGATGTAGTAGTGTTAGGCGAATGTGCGGACGAGATCACTGGAAAAAGCCCTAACACGGCGACGGAAGTCCTGCGCCGGAATAAGCCGAATGCGTTTCTTGTCAGCGCATTTTCAGACAACACCGCCTATCGGATGGCGAAGCACTACAGACTGGGGGGCTGATGATGGATGTCGAAATCAAATGGAATAAAACATCGGATCAGATTGCCAAAGAGAAAACAAGGGGCAATGATGGCCTTCTGTTTCTCGCCAACGAGGCAAAACGGCTGATGGATCCGTATGTTCCGGCTGACAGCCTGGCACTTGCCCAGAATGTCAGCGTCCATGTAGAGGGAGACACTGGTGTGATTGAGTATCAATCGCCATATGCTCATTACCAATACAAGGGCGTGGCATACGGTCCGAACTATCCGTTGATGGATGGCGGCGCTGTGATGGGATATTATTCCCCACCACACAAGTCCTCCACCGGAAAGAAGCTGAAATACAGCCATTTCCGCCATCCGCAGGCTACATCTGAATGGGACAAGGCTATGATGAGGGCGCGCAAGGGCGATTTGGTGCGGGCACTGGAAAACTATCTCGGAGGTAAGTGACATGACAAAGCATGATGCAGTGACGGCGTTCTTCCAACCAAAAGCCGAGGAGCTGGCGGGTCAGTACCTGGAATTTAACTATTCGGATGATTACAGCGGCATTTCGCTGGTAACAAACTATTCGGACAAGCTGCTTAAAAAGTATCTTTGGGGGTCTGAAAAAGAATATGGTTTCTCGATTATAATTGTGCAGCCGTATTCGACCGATACGGACGATCTGAACCTCACGGCGATGAATTTCGCCCAGGCTTTCATGGATTGGCTGGAAGAGCAGAATAAAAAGCGCAACTATCCGGAATTTCCGAATAGTTGCCAGATAAAGAAGATGGAGACGCTCCAGAATATGCCAAATCTGGCGGGCGTCAATGTAAAGGAAGGAATGGCGCGGTACATGGTACAGTGCCGGATTGTCTATTTTGAGAAAGGAGACAAGCGATGAAAATTAGTGAATTAATGGCAGGCGTAACGCCGAACGCGTCCTATGAAGGCTGGGTAACGGCAGATGACTGGGTGCTGGCGATTGATACCAGGCCGTCGGCAGAAGCAGCCACGGAAGTAAAGGATTATGAGGTTGTACAGATGGGCGTTGAGGGTCTGGACGCGAACCTCAACCCGGTAACGTCGGAGAAAACCTATATCCGTGCTGGTAAATCCACGCTGAAATCGGGAACGGCAAGATCTTTTGCAGTGTCCGGCGACCGTTATATCGGCGATCCGGCGCAGGATTTTATGCTGTCCCATGCAATGAAATATGCAAGGGGCAACGCGGCAGTAACAAATTATGTTTATTTCTGTATGCTCAACGGTAAAGGCGAAAAGGGTCAGGTGTCCGTGATTGTCAATTCAGAGGGCGGCGGCAATGCGGGGGAATCATCGTCTATCGATGTCAACCTGCAGAAGATTGGCTCAGAACCGGAGGAGTACACATATTCGGCAGAATAGGAGGATGAAAGATGCAGATTAGAGGCAGAGAAGTAGATTTTAAGATCGGACGTTTAAAGGATGTGGCAGCGTTTAAAAAAGCGCTCGATAACATGGGTAAAGCTGAAAAGGAAATCAAGAAAATGAGTGACCTGGCACAGATTATTTCAGGAGAGATTGATATGTTTCGCGCCTTTATCAAAGAAGCGACAGGGGAGGATATCTTGGAAGATTGCGATGACCTGGAAGAGGCAAAAGGCGCTTATCTCGATATGCTGCGTGGCATAAAAGCACAGAAAGAAACGCTGATCGGGTTTTCAGCGGATGAACTCAAATGATGAAATGGTCTGTAACTTTTGACAGGCTCCCCAGTACAGCGTGTATCGGCGGTACAGTGTACGATGTGTCCTTTGGTTATAGGGCGATGATGGCGGCAGAAATCGAAATGTTCCGGCAGGATATTGGCGACGAACAGAAGATGCTTAATGCACTGAATATGTTCTATATCCGCAATATCCCGCCGGATCTGGATGCTGCGGTAGATTATATGCTGTGGTTCCATCGAGGCGGAGAACCAGCGCGGAAAGGTGGCGGTTCCAAACGCCGGACGACGCGGCGGGGATATTGCTTTTTGAAGGATGCTCCGCTGATTTATGCGGCGTTCCGGCAGCAGTACGGCATCAATCTCAGGCAGACACCGAATGACTCCCTGCATTGGTGGGAGTTTCTGGCGATGTTTGAGGCACTGGACGAAAACACCCGGATGGCGAAGGTCATGTACTGGCGAACCTGTGATACCAAAGGAATGGGAAAAGAGCAAAAAGCGTATATCAAGCAGATGCGGACACTTTATTCCCTGGAGGAGCCGCAGACAACGATGGATAGCCGGTTGAGACTGGCAAAACGTAATGCAGATATGCGGGCGTATGTGAAAAAGAGGATGGAAGAATGCCAAAACGGGTAAAGTGCCCTTATTGCGGCTACTCCATGCTTGTTTTTTTTACTGAAAAATCAGATTGTCATGGAGTAACCGTCCCATGTAAAGGGCGGAATTGTGGAAAGGAATTTGAAATCAAGATAAGGAACGGAGAGCAAATCAAGTAGAGCCATTATGAGCCGATGATTTCTCTCACTGAAAAGTGAGGTGGAATAAATGGCTTATGATGGAACTGTAAAGATTGGAACAGAGCTGGACGGCAGCGGGATAAAAAAAGGCATCGAAGACATTAATGGAACGGCAAAGTCTGGATTTTCGAAGTTTAGTGAAATCGGAAAAAATGCGTTGTCTGTTTTTGCCGGAAATATGCTGACAGAAGTGGTCTCCCAGGCGAAGAATGCTGCGGGAGCTGTCCTCGATATTGGTATGAGTTTTGAATCGGGGATGTCGAAAGTTGAGGCGATCTCCGGTGCGACCGGAGAGGATCTGGCAGCCCTGACAGATAAAGCGAAAGAGATGGGCGCAAAGACGAAGTTTAGCGCCACCGAGTCCGCCGAAGCGATGCAGTATATGGCGATGGCGGGCTGGAAAACCGGCGATATGCTGAACGGCATCGAGGGTATCATGAACCTTGCTGCAGCATCCGGCGAAGATCTGGCTACGACTTCTGATATTGTCACAGACGCACTTACTGCGTTCGGCTTGTCGGCACAGGATTCTACTCATTTTGCGGATATACTGGCACAGGCGTCCTCCAACGCAAACACCAACGTCAGCATGATGGGCGAGACGTTTAAATACGTGGCTCCGGTCGCTGGCGCTATGGGATATTCGGCGGAGGATGTGGCGCTGGCGGTCGGATTGATGGCGAACTCCGGTATCAAAGCCAGCCAGGCAGGTACTTCCCTGAAAGCGGCGCTGGTAAACATGGTAAAGCCAACGGATGATATGCGGGGCGTCATGGAGCGGCTTGGCATATCGATCCAAAATGCTGACGGAAGCATTAAGCCATTCGGAGAGTTGATCGGGGATCTGAGGGACAAGTTTGCGATTACCACGGATGCGGAGCGCGCCCAGAACTACGCGATGGCAGAACAACGCCTTACCGCGGAGGGGCTGGCGGACAGTCTGTCCGGGTTAAGCGGAGAGCAGCGGAATACACAGATAGCATACCTTGAAGGCATTGAGCTTATCAAGGATATGACCAAAGAAGAGATTAAGGCTCAGGCAAAGCAGAAGCTTGGAATCAAGCTGACGAAAGAGAGACAGCTCTCGGAGGAAGAGCTATATCAGCTTGCATCTTCCCTCGGTAAAGAATCGTTGGATGGCATGACGGCGGCGATGCAGGAGGAAGCGGCTGCGACCCTGTTTGGAAAAGAAGCTATGTCCGGAATGCTGGCGATCATCAACGCGTCAGATGCGGATTATGAAAAACTGGCAGGCTCGATCGAAAACTGCGATGGCGCTGCGGCGGCAATGGCAGAAACCATGCAGAACAATCTGGAGGGACAGCTTACAATTCTCAGTTCGGCAGCTCAAGGACTGGCGCTAGAAATATACGAATCCTTAAAAGCACCTTTGACGGATATCACAAGGCTAGGAATTGATGCGGTATCAAATCTGACAGAAGGTTTCAAAACTGGCGGTGTCATGGGAATGATCGACGCTGCCGGTCAGATGGCGAATGCATTTGCTGAGAATCTTCCATCGATTATCGAACAGGGGCTTACGCTGGTAGAGGGCTTTACCGAAAACTTACGTTCCAACGCCGGAAAACTGGTTGATGGCGGCATTGATTTGATATTAAAGCTGGCACAGGGTCTGATGGACGGGCTGCCCGCGATGCTTCAGTATGTTCCGCAGATCATCATAAACATTGCCGGAATCATCAATGACAACGCACCAAAGCTGTTAATGGCCGGCGTACAGTTGATAGTGGTTCTTGGAAAAGGACTGATTCAGGCAATTCCGGATCTTATCGCAGCCTTGCCGCAAATTATCCAGGCGATCGTAAGTACCTTGCAGGCATTTAACTGGGTTAATTCTGGAATATATATTATTACGTTGCTGAGAAATGGCATTATATCAATGGTAGGTGCGATTGCCTCAGCAGCTGCAGAGATACTCAAAGCAATTGTTGGAGCAATACAGAGTTTACCGCAAAAGCTTCTTGAAATTGCCAAAAAGGCAGGTGAAGGAATTTCAAGTGGTTTAAAAGGAATGCTCGGAGCGATTAAAGGAGCGGCTACCAGCATCCTGAGTGGCATTGTGAGTGCTCTCACATCGCTACCGTCCAAACTCTTAGGTCTTGCGAAAAATGGCGCTCAGAGCATCGTCAAGGGATTCACAGGGCAGTCGTGGAGCAATATCGGAAAGAATATCATCACAGGCATTACAGCCGGAATCACGGGTTCGGTTGGAAAGCTGGCAGAGGCGGCGAAGAATGCAGCGAAGAAAGCGTTTGACGCGGCAAAGGATTTCCTTGGTATTCATTCCCCATCGAAGCTGATGCGGGACGTTATCGGTAAAAACATGATCGCCGGATTTGAGAGCGGTATCGTGGCAGAAACACCGAATCTGGAAAAAACGTCGGCTGGCTCTGCTCAAAGGGCGGTGGAGAGTATGCAGGGAATTGCATTACAGAGATCCGGAACTGTGGTAGCAGGGAATCAGGTACCGCCGGCACCAACGCCGGGCGGCGGACAAGGAAGCACAGTGGTTGTCCTCGAAAAAGGCAGCATAACCGGAGATGTGACAATGGATGGAGAAAAAGTAGGCACACTTGTAGCGCCTACAGTGGATACCGAGATTGAACGAGCGCGGAAGGAGAGTGAACGATGATTTATCCAGATGTGCAGATGGCAGATATAAAAACCTTTACAGACTGGGGGCTGAAATTGGAATCGATAAATATTTCCTTCCCCGAAGCTAAGACGGATCTGTTAGATATTCCAGGAGCGAACGGGCTCCTGGATCTGTCTGAGGTAAACGGTCAGATTTGTTATAAAAACCGAACGCTGACCTTGAATTTTTCCCTGTTTGACGATTACACGGAATGGCATGATTTAAGCAGTAAAATCGCCAAGACGTTGCACGGAAAGGTTATCAAGTGCGTTCTGCCAGACGATCCGAACTATTACTATGAGGGACGTTTTTCATTGCAGACAACAAAAAGCAATGATGTGCTGGCGGATTTTGTGATTACTGGCGATGTGCAGCCATTTAAAATGGAACGGTACACAGCGGCGGAAAATTGGCTGTGGGATCCGTTTTCATTTGAGAGCGGCATAGTCAGAGGATATAGTGGCATATCAATCTCCGGTTCCCTGTCGGTTGATGTGACCGGATCTGATATGCCGATAGTTCCGGAGATCACCTGCAGTGCGGCCATGACGGTAGAGGTAGGCGGTAAGACGTTTGAGCTGACAGAAGGAGTCAATAAAAACTATGATATCATCCTGGGATCCGGAACAAACGTTATGAAATTTACTGGCACCGGCACCGTGTCGATTGATTTCAGAGGAGGTGTGCTGTAGATGTATAAAGTTACAGTGGTTACGGATGGAAAGGAATATCCGCTTTTGAACCAGGTTCTCCGGCTGGAGAATCCAACGCTGAAAGAATATGCCGGCAACTCTCCGGGGTATCTTAAATTTAAGATTACGCCGAAGCATCCGTATTATGATAAGATTCTGCCGCTGTCTTCCGAATTATTTGTTTATGAGGACGGAATGGAGATCTTCCGAGGGCGGAGCATGACGGCCGAAGAAGAGTTTAACCGGACACATCAAATCACTTGCGAATCGGATCTCGCATACCTATGCGACAGCATCATCCGTCCATTTGAGTTTCATGGCAGTATTGTGGAGTTTATGACTCAGGTGTTGAAGGTTCACAATGAACAGGTAGAGGCACGTAAACAGTATCTTCTGGGGCGCGTCAATGTGGTAGATAGCAACAACTACATTAACCGTAGCAACTCTGATTATTCGTGCTCTCTGGATTGCCTGCGGGATAAGCTGGTAAAGACCCACGGCGGATATCTCCGGACCCGGTGCGAATCTGGAAAGCGCTATCTGGATTATCTGACGGATGGCGGCGGGACAAACGATCAGGTCATTCGGTACGGTGTCAATCTTGCAGATTACAGCAAGACGCAGGATGCCACGGAGCTTTTTACTGCGCTGATTCCGACCGGCGCAGACCTGGCAGATACCTCCTCCAGCGGAGAGAGTACCACCAAAACAGTCGATATTACATCCGTGAATGGCGGCAAAGATTTTATTTACGATGAGGATGCGGTGCAGCGGTACGGCTGGATCTTCCGTCAGCACAAATGGGAGGATGTCACACTGCCGGAAAACCTCATCAAAAAGGCGCGGGCGTATCTGGAGCAGTCCATCTATTTGAGTGATGTTTTAAAGTTGACGGCGGTGGATCTGGCGAATGTGGATGTCGATATCAAGTGTTTGAAAACAGGGTACTGGACAAAGGTTATATCCCGTCCTCACGGTGTGGATGTTATGTATATCCTGGAAGATCGTACGCGAAACCTGCAGGAGCCAGGAAAAGACACAGTTTCTCTGGGCGGCACGATTGCTACGTTATCTGGCAGCGTGGCGAAATCCCAAAAGGAATTATCTGCGAAAGTGGAGCAGGTGGGACAGGCGGCGACAAAGGGCATCGACCAGAAGATTAATAATGCAACGCAGCTCATCAGCGGCGGACTCGGCGGTTATGTGGTAATTGGACGCTCAGAGAACGGTCAGCCAGAGGAAATTCTAATTTTGGACGCGCCGACGAAAGCCAATGCCAAGAACGTGATCCGGCTTAACAAGAACGGCATCGGATTTTCCACCAGCGGATACAATGGAGTGTATCGGAATGCCTGGACCATCGACGGAAATCTGATTGCGGATTTTATTACATCTGGAACTATGTATGCGGACCGGATTAAGGGCGGGACGCTGACTCTTGGAGGCAAGGACGATGCGAATGGTATTATGAATGTACTTGATTCAACTGGCGAAACTGTTTGCCTCCTTGATAATCAAAGCCTTAAGGTGTTCGGAAATATGGTAACGACTGATTTTAACATAGCTTATGATGCGATTGATAGATGGACTGCAATTCGAGTTATGGATAATAAGAAAGATTACAGCGTACAGATTACAGAGACATCAATGTATGCATTTGAAGGGCTCGGGGAAGATTTAAATGGAAACTATAGTGAGCAGGATCCCACTGAATTTTATATTTCTGAGAACGGCGAAACAGCTGCCCATGTTAACTCAGACGAAATATATACAAAAGGCGATGGTACCTTTGGGGGCGATTTAAATGTTACTGGAAAGAAACACAGAACAGTACAAACCCCTGATTACGGAAACATCAGCCTATCTGCTTATGAGATGGCTTCTCCAATGTTTGGTGATATTGGAAGTGGTCAGATTGGAGATGATGGTTTGTGCTACATCTGGATCGATCCGGTGTTTGTGCAAACCATCTTCGGAGAATACCAGGTGTTCGTTCAAGGTTATTCAGATGCTCCGTTTTATGTCGCGGAAAGGGCTTCTGATTATTTTGTGGTTAAAGGTCCGGCTGGAGGTTTGTTTGGTTGGGAGATTAAAGCAAAACAGGCAGGGCTTGAGCAGGAGCGAATGGACGCATTTCACCGGAGAGAAAAGAAAGAAAAAGAGACATATGGTAAAGATGGTGCAAGATACTATCAGGAATACATGGAGGGATTGGCGAAATGAAAAAAGTAACAGCAATTACAATCTTTGATACAGCGGTGGGGACAAGAGCAAGCATCGTTTACAGCGAAATTAATGATGATGGTGTGATTGTAAAGGACAATATCCGTTTGGATCGCATCATCGTGGATAAGACAGTCCTTAAGAGTGTGGCTGCGGTAACATCCTACGCACAGGAGCTGGTTGATGGATTGGAGGGCTAAAGATGGCGGTTGATAACATTGATTTAAGCGGAGAGATTAAAGCCTGGAAAGATGCGGCTTACGGCAAGGATGTCAGGGCGGCAAATGTGGCGGCATTTGAGAAGATACAAGGAACTGTGAACGATACGGTGCAGAATGTTAATCAGGCGTCCGAGGATGCTTCTAGCGCATCGCAGAATGCACAGAAAGCGGTTGATGATATCCAGTCCGCGATCGAAACTGCCACAAGCAAAGCGAGTGAGGCGGCCGGAAGTGCAACAGCAGCGGATACCTCGAAGAAAGCGGCGGCAAGTAGCGCAGCGGCAGCGGATAATTCAAAGACACAAGCAGCAGCATCGGCGGCGGAAACAAAAAGGATTGCCGAGGGGTTAGGTGGGTTTGACGGAACAGCTGCTAAAGTCAAGACCGCCGATACATACGGTTTGGTAGTGAGTGCCTTAGGGGAGAGTACCGCACAGGCGCTGATTGATGCGATTGCTAATAAGGTTGTGAATGAGCTTATCAATAGAAATAAGATTGTAAATAATTTGCTGGCAACAGATCCGACCACCGTTTTGGCAGGAACGCAGGGGGCGGCATTAGGAGAAAGATTGACGGCGGCGGAAAAAGCGGTTACTCAGTTAAATAGCGACCTGAAAGTTCTCTATTACGGTGCTATTGTCGGGACTGAGGATTCCGTGGTTCCAAGTAATACTCAAACTGTCGCTTATTCCTTTAATGTAGATGCTGGCGTATATATTGCCTTCGCTAATGTTCGATGGAGTTCGAATGCAAAGGGATCTCGGCACATTGGATTTGCAGAAAAAACAACTGAAGCTTTTGTAGACATGAACTCGCACTATAGTGTTGTTGCTCCGAGCACCGATGGAATGACCTTTCAGAATCTGGCCGTTATTTTGAAATATGAAAATCCGGCACATGTAGAAATCAGGGTTCAGCAGTTTTCAGGGGGTGATTTAAAAATTCGAACTCGTTTATCTTTATTAAAAGTAAAATGAAGATTTAGCTGAGTAATTGAGGGGGGGCGAAATGTTCACAGTAAAGAAAAATAAAATCGAAAATGGGTACGATTGCTGGGGAAGAAGTGAATTCGATAATGTGTATGATGTTTATCACAATAACGAATTTGTATGTCGTATGATGAGTGATCCAACAGAATTAATCAACAAAGTTAATAACATCGTAAAAAGGAGGAGAGTCCAATGAATAAATACATCGGAACAAAAATGATTGAAGCGGAACCAATGACGAAGGGAGTTTACAACGAAAGCAGAGGCCGAGCTGTTCCAGGGGATCCGAACGATGCGGGATATCTGGTAAAGTACCAGGATGGTTACGAGTCATGGAGCCCGAAGGAAGTGTTTGATAAGGCTTACATGAAAGTAGATGATAATACAGAACTTCCGTCTGGCGTCAGCATCGGCCAGAAGATGGTAGATGAGTTCATTGCATACACGGAAACGAAGACGATGGGAACGAAGACAACAGTAGTTCGCTGTGTGCTCAGAAACGGATTTGAAATTGTAGAATCAACCGGATGCGTGGACGAGAAAAATTATTCGGAGAAGATCGGATATGAAATCTGCATGGGTAAAATCAAAGATAAGATTTGGGAGCTGTTAGGCTTCCTGTTACAGACGGCTTGGAAGGGAATTCAGTAGGAGGAAAGAAATGAAAGCAATGTTATCACAGCCTATGGCTGGCAAAACGGATGAAGAAATTGTAGAAACAAGAGAAAAGGCAGTCAAAGCACTGAAGGAAAAAGGGTATGAGATTGTAAACACCCTGTTCACCGATGAATGGTATAGCAGGGAGAAGATGGAAGAGAGAGGAGTGGAACAGATTCCGCTGTGTTTCTTGGCAAAGGCCTTAGAGAACATGTCTTTGTGTCATGCTGCATATTTCTGCAAAGGATGGGAAAAGGCAAGAGGGTGCCGGATCGAACATGACGCTGCGGTTGCCTATGGTCTTACAGTGCTTTATGAAGAATAAGGAGGGATTTAACTGAGTAAATTTTACGAAATCTCTCCAATCTGGTACCTTTAAGGTGTTGGAAAGGAGAGATTTTTATGATCGAAGAATTACTAATGAATGTTGTGAACGCAATGAGTGGTAGCCTGGATGAGGAGCAATTGGATAAACTCCAAAACATCCTCTACATCAATTTTCACAATATAAAAGTCGTGGAGGAAAAGAATGAATTGCAGGCGACCGGAACAGACGGAGATGCCATGAAGATGCGGCTTTTTGTGGCGTCGAAAAAGGTGTCAGGTAGGCAAGACAATACATTGGCTCAGTACATCAGGGAGATCACTAATTGCCGTAATGCGCTGCGGAAAAATTTTGAGGACATAACCACGATGGATCTTAGATGGTACTTTGGTATGCTTCGGGAACGGAACAAAATCAGTATGGTTACGCTGCAGGGGCGGATGCGGTACCTCAATAGTTTTTGGACATTTTTGCAAAAAGAGAATCTTGTTAAAGATAATCCAGTGGCGCGTATCGAATCGCTACGTATTGAGAGCACTATCAAAAAGGCGTTTTCGGCACAGGAGTTGGAAGCACTTCGAATGGCTTGCGTCCGTCCGAGGGATCGGGCACTCATAGAGTTTTTATATGCCACAGGCGTGCGAGTATCGGAGTTGTGTAGTCTAAATGTGGGAGACATAGATTTATACAAGCAGGAGTTTAAAGTGATGGGAAAGGGTAGAAAAGAACGTCATCTGTACATATCGGATGCTGCGTGCTTCCACCTATACCGTTACCTGCGTTGGCGGATGAGTAGAGAGGGACTGACGATGGAAGAGTTGGCAAATAAGCCACTTTTTGTATCAGCCAAGAAGCCATACACTCGCATGACGGTGGCGGGAGTGCAGTATCTTGTAAAGACTCTTGGCAAAAAGGCAGGCGTTGGAAACGTTCATCCGCACCGGTTCCGTCGGACTTTTGCCACGGACCTTCTAAACCGCGGAATGAGAATAGAGGAGGTTATGGTGTTGATGGGGCATACCAAGATTGAGACGACACTGATATACTGCAATATAAAACAGGATAATGTCAGAGAGTCTTATCGTAAATATGCAGCGTAGGTAGGAGAGCGACACTGATTTTTTTAGGCTGGCAGAGATGGCAGCTTTTTTGTTGTACACAAAAATAGGAGAGAGGGGAGGATGGGAGAGTAGGCAACGGCGTGCGGAAAAAATAGGGTAGGTTTTTCACAATTAAATCTTCATTTTATAGCAACTATTATGTCGGGATAAAAGTAAACGAATATTTTGTAAATGATGTATTATTACCTTTGATTGTACATTTCCCATTGACTTTAACAACAAATTCTTGTCCTTTTTGATACTTGCCAATAACTAGTGCGTTTACAATGTGCTGGTTATTTTTGGTTCCATCCCATGATTCTATACCTTGTGCATATGCACCATGTACCATCCAATAAAGCCATGCATCGCTGTTTGATGACTCGCACCATAGTTTCCAGTTTGCAATCATGATACAATCGAATGGCGCCGCCGCTTCGCAGCTGTATAAATTTTGTTCGCTATTATCTAATCCTTGATCGCCTGTTGGATATTTCTCTATGTATACAATCTTATTTTGGAGATTAGGGATGAGATCGCTATTTAAAAGAATACTGAAATTGAAAATAATAGGCCGCAAGGCCTTTTATTTATATAAAAATCCATAGAAAGAGAGGAAAAGACATGGACAAAATGATTCTCAAAGACAACACAGAAATTGAGCTGCAGGCGGGGGGATCCTTGTCGGCAGTGGCAGTCAAGTTTGACAGCAAGGATGACATGCTGCAGGCTTGGAAGAAAATGACACCGGAAAACTTGGCAGAAGTCAAGTTCCAGAATGATGCCGGGACGACTATCGGAGAATATGCAGATCTTATTCTCATTTCAGAGACTTCGCAGGAGACATCTGACGGCGCCGTACAGACTGCATTTTCTTTTCGCGCGAAAACAGATACAGAAAAGCGTTTGGATGCCCTGGAAGAGGGACAGGTGGTGCAGGATGAGGCGATCAGCGACCTGGGGGAAGCCACCAGCGAACTGGCAGAGAAAGAAGGTGTAGAGTAATGGGAGCGTTTTACGGAAAAAGAATCAGAAGCGGGAAAATGACACTGGAAGAGGTGCCGACTTACTGGAAAAAAGCAACTGAAAAATGGCTGAAAGAACATCCGGAGGAGGTAGAAAGATGAGTAGAAATGCGTGCGTAACAATGCAGATGCTGGCGACCGGATTGGTGGCCTACCTCAGCGACAAGCTGGGAGTTACTTTTTATTTGCTGTGGTTGCTTCTGGCTCTCATGGTGATTGATTATCTGTCCGGTATGGCGGCAAGCAGGGTAGAGGCGTTGGAGCATCCAAACGATAAGACTTATGGGTGGAGTAGCCGCAAGGGGGCGATCGGGATCGCCAAAAAAGTGGCTTATCTGTTTGTGATCGCGGTGGCGATGGTAATTGATTACGTTATTATCCAGACATCAAGTGTGCTGGGAGCATCGCTGCCTAATACGATGCTGTCATTACTGGTAACGGTCTGGTATTTACTCAATGAGGCATTGTCGATTACTGAAAATGTCGGGCGCATGGGAGCGCCAGTGCCGGAATGGCTTGCAAAATACATAGCCGTCCTTAAAAACAAGATTGACAGCAAAGGCGAAAATGGAGACAACCATGCATAGAAGGAGGTGATCCGGATATCTCCCGCGGCAGCCTGGGTCATGGCTGCCATTGCGATATCGCAACAGGGCGGACCTAGTTCCGCTCCTTACATATTATAAAGAAAAGAGGACAAATCTATGAGAGATATCACATTATGCCATCCGCGTCTCCAGGCGCTGACTGCGCAGCTCGTTGATAAGTGTGTCGGTGCAGGTTTGCCGATTAAAATCGGGGAATCTTTCCGGAGCGTCGCCGAACAGGACGCTTTGTATGCACAAGGGCGGACTCAGCCGGGCAGTATTGTCACGAATGCTAGGGGCAGCAGCTATAGCAGCCAGCACCAATGGGGCATTGCAGCGGATTTCTACCGGGCAGATGGAAAAGGCGCCTATAATGAGTCTGGAGATTATTTTAAGAAAGTCGGAGAGCTTGCCAAAAATCTGGGGCTTGGATGGGGCGGCGATTGGAAAAGCATCGTAGACAAGCCACACGTATATTTGCCGGATTGGGGCAGCGGTACTGGGATTTTGAAACAGAAATATGGGACATTTGAGGCGTTTAAAAAGACCTGGGCGGCGGAGAACAGCACGGTACCAGAACAGTCAAAAACGGTGATCACCGATCTTAAAGAAATTAAGAGCGGCATACGCGGGTTGAGAGTCACTGCGTCCTCACTTATCGTACGAACAACTCCAAAAGGTACAGACACAGGCAAGCGCTACACCAAGGATCAGCGTGTGCAGCCAATTAATAAATGTTTTGCCGACGGCGATCCGTGGATCCAGACCGCGGACGGCTGGATATCTGGCAAATACCTTGAGGGTTGGCTTTTGCAGGATGGAAGCTGGTGGTATCTGCTGAGTGGTTACACATACCGGCATGATACGGTCTGCCGGATTGACGGGCAGGCGTATGCGTTTGATTCTGACGGCTGGATGATTACCGCGGATCGGATAGCTGCCGACGGACACATCAAATAAGAAGAAAAACTCCACGATATCATAAAAAAACACGATATAAGCACATAGCAAAGGGGCTGTTATCCCTTGAAAGTAAAGGAAAAACAGCCCCTTTTTTCGTGTGATATTTCGTGTGATATTTACCCCGAAAAGGGGGTTCAAAATGCCGAAAATGGCATTCGCAAAGAAGTTCCTTAAAACACCGAGAACCCTTGTAAATAAAGGAAAAATCCAATATTTACAAGGGTTCCTGCGAGTGGACCAGACGGGAGTTGAACCCGTGTCCAAAAACCAATTCCCTGTTCTTCTACTATCATAGTCCGTTCTTTGACATTCCCTCTATCCTGCGGAAACGAACATCCTCAGAACTTCAGTAGTTCCTGATACGCCTGACAGTCCGGAACGCGCCTGTCATCGTTTCTCACATATTCGATGCCAGATTCTTAAAGTGTGAGTGCTCTAAGGCTGACAACTGCCAAATTAGGCAGCGTATGCTAATTTGTTGTTAGCGTTTAATTTTAAGTTTGCCATTTAACGCATCGCATGCGGATAGCTTCACCAGCTTCATGATCCCTGTCGAAACCGGTACTGGCCCTTATATTTAGATCCTTATTATCATACCATGAAAGAGGCGGTCTGTCAATGTAGTGAAAACTCAAGAGAAAAATATCTTGACAAAATAGAAACAGCTGATATAATCGAGACTGTAATGATGAACCAGAAACGGGTTTATCTATATAAAGAAAGTGTTGAGAAGACCAGTAGGATTGTGGAACTGGACAGAGAACGGCGTCGCAGGAAAAGCCTGAAATAACAGAGGCAGGTGGCTGTGGGTGGAAGCGTCGGACAGGAAAACAAATCTGAATACCAGCTTTGAATGTCCCTTAATCGGGAACGGTGATTCCGTTATCATCAGAATGAAGTGGAATCGATCCGAAAGATCGATTCAATAAGGGTGGAACCGCGATTTATCGTCCCTTAGTCAGAAATATCTGGCTAAGGGACTTTTTTGTTTTATAGGAAATTGTGTCCTATGAAACAAAAAACGCTCCGCGGGATGCGCACTCGCGCGAAGAAGCAACATGTCGCAAGCGACCGTGCTCGGCGCGAGAATGTGCCAAGACACATTCTTTTTTGGTTCTTCTGGTCAGGAAGCTTTTATTATTTCAGAACGAAAAGGAGAAAAAAGATGAAGATCACATTAAAAGATGGCTCTGTCAAAGAATATGCGAGCCCGATGTCCATCATCGACATTGCAAAAGACATCAGCGAAGGCCTGGCGAGAGTGGCATGTCTGGGTGAGGTTGACGGTGAGGAAGAAGATCTCCGTACCGTGATCGACCATGACTGTCAGTTAAATATCCTGACTGCAAAGGATGAGAAAGGTCTGGCAGCTCTGCGCCATACCGCCAGCCATGTAATGGCACAGGCTGTAAAACGCCTTTACCCGGAGACAAAACTTGCGATTGGACCGTCCATCGCAGACGGTTTCTACTATGATGTCGATCCGGCTACCCCTCTGACTGCAGAGGATCTGCCGAAGATCGAGGCAGAGATGAAGAAAATCATCAAAGAAGCACTTCCACTGGAGCGCTTTACTCTGCCGAGAAATGAAGCGATCGAGTTCATGAAGGAGAAAGAGGAGCCGTACAAGGTAGAATTAATCGAGGATCTGCCGGAGGATGCAGAGATCAGCTTCTACCGTCAGGGTGATTTTACTGACTTATGTGCAGGACCTCACATGATGAACACCAAGGGTGTTGGTAAGGCATTTAAGCTGATGAATCTGGCAGGCGCATACTGGAGAGGCAGCGAGAAGAACAAAATGCTGACCCGTATCTATGCGACCGCATTTGCAACCAAAGAGGATCTGGAAGCATACATCACAATGATGGAAGAGGCAAAGAAACGTGACCATCGTAAACTGGGCAAAGAACTTGGCCTGTTCATGATGCACGATGCAGGTCCGGGTTTCCCGTTCTTCCTGCCGAAGGGCATGGTACTGAAAAATACCCTGCTTGATTACTGGAGAGAAATCCATAAAAAAGCTGGTTATGTAGAGATTTCCACTCCGATCATCCTGAATCGCAAGCTCTGGGAGACTTCCGGACACTGGGATCATTACAAAAACAACATGTATACAACTGTGATCGATGAAGAGGATTACGCAATTAAACCAATGAACTGTCCGGGCGGCGTTTTGGTATACGCTTCTGAGCCACGTTCCTACCGTGATCTGCCGCTGCGTATGGGTGAGCTTGGTATCGTTCATCGTCATGAGAAATCTGGTCAGCTTCATGGTCTGATGCGTGTACGCTGTTTCACACAGGATGATGCACATATCTTCATGACACCGGAGCAGATCAAGGACGAGATCAAGGGCGTTGTACACCTGATCAACCAGGTATATTCCCTGTTTGGGTTCAAATATCACGTAGAGCTGTCCACCCGTCCGGAAGACAGCATGGGAAGTGATGAAGATTGGGAGATGGCAACCGAAGGCTTGCGTTCCGCTCTGGAAGAGCTGGGACTGCCGTATGTGGTAAACGAGGGCGATGGCGCATTCTATGGACCGAAGATCGACTTCCATCTGGAAGATTCTATCGGAAGAACCTGGCAGTGTGGTACCATCCAGCTTGACTTCCAGCTTCCACAGCGATTTGAATTAGAGTACACCGGAGCAGACGGCGAGAAACATCGTCCGATCATGATTCACCGTGTTGTATTTGGTTCCATCGAGCGTTTCATCGGTATCCTGATCGAGCACTTCGCAGGTGCATTCCCAA
>ERZ1106973.1086-NODE-1086-length-27127-cov-29.974143_pt1 | contig 27127 bp, 28 predicted proteins | sample MGYA00403686_ERZ1106973 | MGnify/ENA primary metagenome ERZ1106973 (study PRJEB35170, sample SAMEA104062408) | human gut metagenome | biome: human gut; feature: human-associated habitat; material: faeces | place: Denmark | collected 2012-11-06 ...
TGCAGAAGTTGTCGCAGCCGTACATGATGGGCAGCCATGCGCGGAACTCGCTCTCGCGGCGGATAGGGATATTCTCCACGATGACGGGGCGCTGGGCCGGCTCCATCAGCACCCGCTTGTGCTTTTGCAGCTTCTGGGCGATGAGCTGGGGCAGGGTGTCGATGCCGTCCACGCCGAAGACGAGGTCAACGTAGGGGTAGCTCTGGCGCAGCTTCTCCACGACGTGCTTCTGGTTGGCCATGCAGCCGCAGAGTCCGATGATGAGGCCGCGCTTTTTCTCCTTCAGGCCCTTGAGGGCGCCCACATTGCCGAAAACGCGCTGCTCGGCGTGCTCACGGACGGCGCAGGTGTTGAAGAGGATGAGGTCGGCATCCTCGGGCTTGTCGCACAGGCCGTAGCCGATGTCCATCAGCACGCCCTTGATGCGCTCGCCGTCGTTGACGTTCTGCTGACAGCCGTAGCTGTGGACGAAGGCCAGCGGCGGGGTGTCGTAGGCCAGCTTGACCAGCTCAGCCGCCGCGTTGTTATGTTCAAATGCTATGTACTCCAATGGAACCATCCTTCTCTGCCGCCGCGCACCGGCGGCAGACATCGTTATACTATAAAAAGCTCCTTATAGTATACCCTTTTTGGCCTTGGAGGGCAAGAGCTTATTTTTACTGTGCCTGCTTGGCGGCGCAGGCCTCGCACAGGCCGAACAGCACCACAGCGCAGTCCTCCACGACGCCCTTCTGGTGGCGCACCAGCTTCATCACCTGCTTTTCGTCCACGTCGGCGTCCACGACACCGCCGCAGCAGTTGCAGTAGAGGTGGCTGTGCCAGCCCAGCGTGTGGTCGAAACGGTCGGCCTTGCCCGGGATGGAGACACGGCGGACGCGGCCCGCCTCCACGAGGCTGTTGAGGTTGCGGTAGACGGTGCCGAGGCTCAGGCCGGGGCACTCTCTGGCCGCAAGGTCAAAAATCTCTTCTGCGGTGGGGTGGTCGCACAGCTGCTCCACCTTCTGCAATACCAGCTCGCGCTGCTTGGAATAACGCATGGTCTTTCTCCTCTTTCTTATCGTTTTGGGTCCGGATCAAGGCCGGGGTCAGAGCTTGTCCTCCCCCTTGATCTTTGCCCAGTAGGCCCGGGCAGCCTGTTCGGTGCGGTTGTCTCCGAACGTATAGTATTTTACATCCTTGAGCACATCCGGCAGATACTGCTGCTCGACCCAGTGGTTCTCAAAATCGTGGGCGTACTTGTAGTTCTGGCCCTTGACTGCCGCATCCTCGCCGTCGAAGTGCTTGTTCTGGAGCTGGCGCGGGATGGGGCCGGTGCGACCCGCCTGCACGTCGGCGATGGCGGCGTTGATAGCGTCGTGGGCGCTGTTGGACTTGGGGCTGGTGGCCACGAGGATGACGGCATCCGCCAGCGGGAGACGGGCTTCGGGCAGGCCCACCATGTTGGCGGCGTCCACCGCCGCCTTGACGATGGGGATGATCTGCGGGTATGCGAGGCCCACATCCTCACAGGCGCAGACCATGAGGCGTCGGCAGGCCGAGGGCAGGTCGCCTGCTTCCAGCAGACGGGCCAGATAGTGGAGGGCGGCGTTGGGGTCAGAGCCGCGCATGGACTTCTGGTAGGCTGAGACGATGTCGTAGTGGTCGTCGCCGTCCCGGTCGTACCGCATGGCGGTGCGGCGGGTGACCTGCTGCACCATCCCGAGGGTGACGTGCTTGCCCCCCTCGTCCACAGGGGCCGCCGTCACCACGAAATCGAGGCAGCCCAGCGCCTTGCGCAGATCGCCCCCCGCGCTCTCGGCGAGGTAGGCACAGGCGTCCTCGTCCATCGTCACGGGCTGCGGCTCGGACGCCGAGAGCTTTTTCAGGGCGTTGCGGATGCCCCGCTCCACATCGGCGGCAGAGAGGGGCTTGAACTCGAACACGGTGCAGCGGGACAGCAGCGCATTATAGATGTAAAAGTAGGGGTTCTCCGTCGTGGAGGCGATGAGGGTGACGGAGCCGTCCTCGATGCACTCCAAGAGGCTCTGCTGCTGCTTTTTGTTGAGGTACTGTATCTCGTCGAGGTAGAGCAGGATGCCCCCTGCCCCGGCCAGTGTGCCGATGTCCTTCAGCACGGCCTTGATGTCGCCGGTGCCGCAGGAGGTACCGTTGAGCTTATGGAGGGTCATCCCGCTGTTCTCGGCGATGATGCGGGCCACGGTGGTCTTGCCCGTGCCGGAAGGGCCGTAGAAGATCATGTTGGGGATGCGGCCGCTCTCGATGGTGCGGCGGAACACCTGCCCCTCGGCCAGAAGATGCTGCTGGCCGCAGACATCGGCCAGCGTTTTGGGGCGCAGACGCTGCGCCAGCGGTTCGTTCATGGGTCTTCCCTCCAAGCATAGGATGCGGTTCGTTCTTTTTTCTAGTATAGCGCATTTTACACGCCGGGGCAAGAGAAATAATAAAAATGATTCTCAGATAATCTGCAAAGGATTTACAAATTTCGCAAAACGTGATATGCTTGTGCCATTCCAGTCAAGAATCGAGGGAGAGCGTATGCGTGGAAAGACCGCTGCCGCCGAAGACCTGACGGCCAAGAAGGAACTGGCGCTGGAGGTCATCCGGCGGCTCAAGGCCGAATACCCCGACGCAGGCTGTACGCTGGACTACGACCATGCGTGGCAGCTTCTGGTAAGCGTCCGGCTGGCGGCCCAGTGCACCGATGCCCGGGTGAACGTGGTGGTGCAGGACCTGTTTGAAAAATATCCGTCGGTGGCCGCGCTGGCCGAAGCCGAGCCGGAGGACATCGAGGCCATCGTCAAGCCCTGCGGTCTGGGCCGCAGCAAAGCCCGGGACATCTCGGCCTGTATGCGCAGGCTCCGGGATGACTACGGCTGCAAGGTGCCCACCACCTTCGACGAGCTGCTGGCCCTGCCCGGTGTGGGCCGCAAGAGCGCCAACCTCATCATGGGCGATGTGTTCGGCAAGCCCGCCATCGTCACCGACACCCACTGCATCCGGCTGTGCAACAAGATCGGCCTCGTGGATGGCATCAAGGAGCCGCAGAAGGTGGAGATGGCCCTGTGGAAGATCATCCCGCCCGAGGAGGGCAGCGACCTGTGCCACCGCTTCGTGATGCATGGCCGTGCCGTCTGCAGCGCCCGGAAGCCCGAATGCGAAAAGTGCTGCCTCTCTGACATCTGCCGCTATGCGCGGGAAGAAGCGGCATCCATTGGATAAAGCAAGGAGGTTTTGCTTATGTTCACTCTGACGATCTTACTTATCCTCGCCGTTATGGTCGCCCTGTTCGGCTGTCTGATGGGGCTTTTTTCGATCATCGGCCTCTTCTTTTCCCTGCTGACCGGCATTCTGGTCGGCGCACTGGCCGGTTATCTTGCCAGCCGCTTTATGGGCACGCAGACTTCGTTCCTGCGCAATGTCGTTCTGGGCGTTCTGGGCAGCTTTGTCGGCGAGTTCCTGTTCGGGATGTTCCACATCTACGCCACCGGCAGCTTCAGCTCCTTCGTCATCTCGGTCGTGGGCGCCTGTGTCTGCATCTGGATCGACAACAAGCTGTTCCACTGAGCCGTCTGTCTTGAAAAAGCCGCAGCTTTCGGGGGTGAAAGCTGCGGCTTTTTCGTCTCAGTGGAATCGAATGTCATTTTCCGGCAAACTATGCTATAATAAGCGTTGTGTTTGAAATTGGAAAGGAGCTTTTCTCATGGAAACAACGCATGAGTCGTCGAGACAGACCCTCCGCTCCGCACAGCCCTCCAAGCCCTACGCATTCAGCCGCAAGGTGTTCTGCGAGGGGATGCGGGACGGTGTGCCCATTGCGCTGGGATATTTTGCGGTGTCCTTCTCGCTGGGCATCGCGGCCCGGACGGCGGGCTTCACGCCCCTGCAGGGCTTCGTGGCCAGCCTGCTCAACAACGCTTCGGCCGGCGAGTACGCCGCCTTCGCCCTCATCGCCAGCGGTGCGACCTATCTGGAAGTGGCCATCATCACCCTCATCGCCAACGCCCGCTATCTGCTGATGAGCTGTGCGCTGGCCCAGCGGTTCGCCCCGGGCACCCCCTTCTTCCACCGCCTCATCATCGGCTACGACGTCACCGATGAGCTGTTCGGCATCACCATCGCCCGGCCCGGCTACCTGAACCCCTTCTACACCTACGGCGCCATCGCGCTGGCCGCCCCGGCGTGGGCCTCGGGCACGGCGCTGGGCATCATCGCGGGCAATCTGCTGCCTCTGCGGGCCGTCAGCGCCCTCAGCGTGGCGCTCTACGGGATGTTCCTCGCCATCATCATCCCCCCGGCCCGGAAGGATAAGGTCGTCGCCGGGCTGGTGGTCCTCAGCTTCGCGCTGAGCTTCGTCTGCACCTACCTGCCGGGCGTCTCCGCCCTTTCGGACGGCACCCGCACCATCCTTCTGACGGTGGCGATTTCCTGTGCCGGAGCGCTGCTGTTTCCCATCAAGACCCAGAGTGAGGAGGCTGAACAATGATCCGCAGCAACTGGCTTTACATCGCGGTGATGTTCGCGGTGTCCTACACCATCCGCATCCTGCCCCTGACCCTCATCCGCAAGCCCATTCGGAATCAGTTCATCCAGTCCTTCCTCTACTATGTCCCCTACGTCACGCTGGCGGTCATGACCTTCCCGGCCATCGTCAACGCCACCCAAAGCCCGGTGGCCGGTGCGGCAGCGCTGGTGGTGGGCATCGCTGCAGCATGGTACGGGGCCAGCCTGTTTCAGGTGTCGGTGGCCTGCTGTGCCGTCGTCTTTGTGCTGGAGCTGTTCCTTGTCCGGTGAGGTGACGGCCCGATGAAAAAGATCCTCGTGACCGGCGCAGGCGGCTTCGTAGGCGCGCGCATTCTGGAGATGTGGCGCGGCCGGTTCGAGCTTTCCGCCTTTCCGCCCGATTTTCTGCGTACCGCCGACGAGACCGCCGTGCGCCGCTTCATCACCGCAGAGCGCCCGGACGTCATCGTCCACACCGCAGCCCTCTCCAACACGCAGGTCTGCCAGCAGCATCCGGAGGAGTCCTTCCGGGCCAACGTCCTGCTGCCCGAGTGGGTGGCAGCGGCGGCAGCGGAGACCGGCGCAAAGCTGCTCTCCTTCAGCTCCGATCAGGTCTACGCAGGGGTGCAGCAGCCCGGGCCTCTGGCCGAAGCGCTGCCCCTCTCCCCCGCCAATGTCTACGGCCGACACAAGCTTGAGGCTGAGGCGCGGGTGATGAACCGCTGCCCGGACGCTGTGGCGCTCCGCTTACCGTGGATGTACGATCTCCCGGGCGGTCGGCTGCCCATCCGGGGCAATCTGCCGCTGAACCTTCTGCAGGCCGCGAAGACCGGCGAAGTGCTGCGCTTTTCCCGCCGCGACCACCGGGGCGTGGGCTATGTGCGGGAGGTCATCGCAAACCTTCTTCCCGCGATGGCGCTGCCCGGCGGCGTCTACAACTTCGGCAGCGGGAACGACAAGGATATGGTCGATACTGCGCTGTATTTCGCACACCTGCTCCAAGTGGATGTGCACATTGAAGAGGCGGACTTTGTCCGAAACCTCGTGATGGACGGGCAAAAGCTGCAAGAACATGGCATCGTGTTCCGGTCTACGCAGGGGGCATTCCGGCAGTGCCTTGCAGATCACGGGATGGACATTTGATTCCAAAACAAAAAATCATCTGCAAATGCTTCTCTCGGTTTTTCGAGTCGGAGCAGCACTTGCAGATGATTTTATTTTTTACAAAATTCCGCTATGCAGAAAGCCTCTCCCCTTGGGAGAGGTGTCATCGCTTGCGATGACGGAGAGGGCAAGGAAGTTGACCGGGAAGCACACACATAGCGATAATATTGCTATAACAAAGGCCAAAAATCATGCTGTGCACACAGCGGCTCTTTCGAGCCGGGCTTGCCCTCTCAGGCGCTTCGCGCCAGCTCTCCCAAAGGGAGAGCCTGTCAGCTTACTCCCACAATCTCGCCGCCACCAGCTCCAGCACACTTCCGGCGATGCAGCGGGCTTTGTCCGAGATGAGGAAGCAGTTTTCCAGCTCCTCGCGGCGGGGGTCCACGTCGGCCACCTTGAAGCCCATCGTGACGGGATACCCGTCCCGCAGCAGGCCCCGCAGGATACCTCCGATGCAGGTCGTGACCGAGGTGCGGGTGCCGTCAAAGGCCTCGATCTCGGCGATGACGTCGCCCGGCTCCACAACATCACCGATGGCGCGCAGCTCATGGAAGATGCCTTCCCGCGCTGCGTGGACGACCCGCTCCGAGCTGTAGCCGCCGATGACGCCGGGGACGCCGGTGTTCGGGATGGCGATGCCCTCCCGGATGATGCGTCCCAGACGATGGCCTCGCTTGGTCTCCACCACGAAATCAACGTCCTCCCCCGCAGTGAAGCCCGGGCCGAGGGCGATGGTCAGCGGGGCCATATCCCGCGTCGTGCCGAGATTTCTCTTGGCAAGGATGGCGTCCACGACAACGGCGGGCCGCACCTGCGGGATCAGCGCTCCCTTCGGGTCCACCATCACCGGCACATCGCCGCGGCACCAGATGACCACGGCCTCGTCCAGCGACTGCACGAGGGTGGCGCGCATCCCTTCTACGACCGCCTCGCCCTCATAGACGGCCTCGCTTACCGAGACCTGACGGCGGATGGCGGCGGGCTGTTCCGCTTCCAGCACGAGCACCTTCAGCCCCGCCGACCACAGCCGGTGGATGGTGCCGGTGGCAAGGTCGCCGCCGCCCCGCACAAGGATGACTTCATCACGCTTCATTGCTCTTTTCCTCCTTGAGCAGCTGCAAAAATACCTTCATGGAACCGCCGCAGGCTGCAAGCGCCGCGTCGTCCTCCTGTGCGCTGGCCGAATACTCCGCCAGCTGACAGGGTGCGGCCTCGCCTGCCTGCATTTTTGATGCAAGCTGTTGGATGCGGTACTCCATGATGCCGCCGCCCACGCTGCCGACGCACTTCCCATCCGGCAGCATCAGCATCTTTGCGCCCACCTCCCGGGGGGTCGAGCCGTGGCGGGAAACGATGGTCACGAGGACGGGGGGCGTCTCCTGCCCGGCGCAGACGTCCAGCGCGCTCAACAGGGCGGGCGGGAAGCCCTCGGTCTGCTGACGGCTGTTTTTCACTTGGACGATCTCGGCAAGGATGGACAGGGCGATCTCCGGCGCGGTCTGTCCTCCGATGGCAAGGCCGATGGGGGCATGGAGACCCTCGACCCCCACGGGGTCGGCCCCGGCCTCGGTGAGCTGACGCCGGACGAGGGCCGCGCGGCTCCTGCTGCCCAGCATACCGACGTAGGCAGATCGTTTTTTGCATATTTCCGTGAGGCATTCCACGTCGAAGGCGTGGGCACGGGTAGCTACGACAAAGTAGGTCTCCGCGCTGCCCTCCACCCGAGCGAGCGTCTCCGCGTAGGGGCCGCAGAGCACCGTTTCCGCCCCCGCGCGGCGGAGGGCGTCGGCGTAGTCGGGGCGCTCCTCCAGCCCGGTGACAGGCAGGCCCAGCATGACGGCCAGCCGGACGACGCTCTCGGCCACATGGCCTCCGCCGCAGAGGACAAGCCGGGACGTACCGCCGAACTTTTCCACGAAGACACGCACGCCCTCCAGCGTCAGGAGGCCGCTGGCTCCGCACCCGGCCAGTGCCGGGAGATTCCGGGCCAGCAGACCCTCGGGCTTCGGAGGCCAGACCGGCACACCCTCACAGAGTAAAAGCCGCTGCCCCTGCTCGGGGCCTTCCAGCACAGATGCCAGAATATGCCGGCCCTGTGTGGTGCGCAGCGCTTGTGCAAACTCACGAATCGACATAGAACTTCTCCTTATGGAGTTTTATTGCATGACCGGCGTTGCGGCGTCGTAGCCTGCACCATCCAGCCGGGGGTTCCAAGCTTCCCAGTCCTCCGGCAGCATCCGCCAGCCGAGGCCGCAGCCCGCCGTGATCTCGCCGGGCAGCGGGATGATGCGCCCCGGGATGCCCCGGGCGGCGCACTCCTTCTCCCAGCCCATCGCGCGGGCGGTCGAAGCAAATGAAAGCACGATATATTGTCTCTTTTTCCGCATCTCACAGTTCCTCGGCCAGCTGACAGACCGCCTCGGCAGCCTCGAACACCTCGGCCTCGGTGTTCTGATGGGAAAAGCTGAACCGCACCATCCCCTGTTCCGCCGTGCCGAGGGCCTTGTGGATGAGGGGGGCACAATGCGCCCCAGCCCGGACACAGAGCTTATAATCCTCCCAGAGGATGTCGGCGGCGCGGGCAGCGTCCTCCTCGCCAAAGTTCAGCGAGACGATGGGGGCGCGGTCGGCCTCGGCAAAGCTGCCGTAGACCTTCACGCCGGGGGCATGGACGATCCGCTCATAGAACAGGTAAGTCAGGGCCAGCTCCTTTTTGTGCAGAGCCTCGACGCCCTGCGACAGGAGCCACTCCACCCCTGCCCCGAGGCCTGCGAGACCGGGGACGTTCAGAGTCCCCGCTTCCAGCGCCGTAGGCATCTGGGACGGGTGGACCTCATCGAAGCTATGGATGCCGCTGCCACCCACCACAAGGGGACGGACGGCGAGGCCGGGCCGAACATACAGCCCACCCGTGCCCTGTGGGCCGAGCAGTGCCTTGTGTCCAGTGAAGCAGAGGACATCCGCCCCCAGTGCCTGCACGTCGATGGGCCGCGCGCCTGCGGTCTGGGCCGCGTCCACGATAAGCGTAAGACCGTGCTTTTTCGCAAAAGCAGAGACGAACGCAAGGTCGGTCAGGTTTCCGGTCACGTTCGAGGCGTGGGTCACGGCCACAAAGCGGGTGTTCGGGCGGAGAAGCCGTTCGAACTGGTCGTAGCGCAGCCGCCCGGCGTTGTCCACCTCCACGAAGCTGACCTGTGCCCCCTGCTCCCGCAGGCGGTAGAGGGGGCGCAGCACCGAGTTGTGCTCACAGACCGTCGTGATGACGTGGTCGCCGGGGCGGACAAGACCGGAGAGCGCCGTGTTCAGCGCCTGCGTCACGTTGGCCGCAAAGGCAATGCAGTCGGGGCTTTCGGCATGGAGAAGTGTTGCAAGAGCCTCCCGGGCGCGGTAGACGAGGCGGGCTGCGTGAAGGGTCGGCTCATGGGCACCACGGCCCGGGTTTCCCCCATGGGCCAGTGCATCCAGCACAGCCTGCCCCACGCAGGGCGGCTTCTGAAGGGTAGTGGCTGCGTTATCAAGGTAGATCACGGCTTGACCACGTTCCCGGCAGTGAGCATTTTTTCTGCAATGACGTACATATTCGTCACGCCGCCCACGGCCAGCTGCTCGGTCAGGCCGTAGAAGTTCAGGCAGGTGCCGCAGGTCAGGATCTCGACGCCCTCGGCCTCCAGTGCCTTGAGGTCATCCAGCATGGGCGAGCCTGCACAGGTGAGGTGAGCGCCGCCGTTGTAGAAGAGGATGGTCTTGGGCAGCTTGTCCTGCTGGGTCAGCGAAAAAACGAAGGCCTTCAGCAGGGTCTTGCCCAGCTCCTCCGCACCCTCTCCCATCTTGTCGGACGCGATGGCCACTACCGTGTCGGTGCGGGCGTCGGGGGTGCAAACCGGGGCTTCCGCCTCGGCCTCGACCGGCTCGCCCACCGTGAGGAGGACGCGGTACTCCCGCTCGCCCAGCTTCTCTGCGGTGGACTGGCAGCCCTTCTGTTTGGCCATTTTCGTCAGGTTCTGGACGGCGATCTCATTGTCCACCAGCACCTCCACCTCGCCTGCGCCAGCCAGCGCGGCGATGGCTTTCTTTGCCTTGACCACGGGCAGCGGGCAGGCGTCTCCTCTGGCATCCACTCTCAGCATAATTTTTCCTCTCTATCGTACGTTTTATCGCAAGGCTAGAAATTAGCGCAACCGTAACAGCATATCTGCGATATGCAAACCAATGTTGTTGCCGTTGCATTAAAAAATTGGTTTGCTATATTCCGGATAAGACACCAATATCTCGGTGTCCTGTCTCTCTGTGATCTCGCCCACGATGGCTGCGGGCAGGCCGACCCCCTTCAGCTCTGTCTCGAGCGGAGCTGCGTCCTCCGGCGCGACCGCCAGCAGCAGGCCGCCCGAGGTCTGAGGGTCGAAAAGGATCTCCTCCATGGCGAAGGGCACCCCCTCGAACCGGACGAAGGGGCCTGTGTGGTTGCGGTTTCGCTGACCGGCGGCGGTAAAAAGACAGTCGTCCGCTGCCTGCCACGCACCGGGCAGGACGGGCACGGCACTGGCGTCGATCCGGCAGGACAGCCGCCCGCCCATCATCTCGTGGAGATGGCCGAGGAAGCTGAACCCGGTGACATCGGTGGCGGCGTGGACGGCGTACCGGCGGCTGCATTCCGCCGCGGACTTGTTCAGGGTCGTCATGGAGGCCACCGCAGCGTCCATCGCGCCGGGGGCGGCCTCGCCCACCCGGTTGGCGGTGCAGATGAGGCCGACGCCCAGCGCCTTGGTCAGGATGAGCTTATCGCCGGGCTTTCCGGTGTCGTTGGCGGTAAGGCGGCGGGGGTCTACGAGTCCGGTGACGGACAGGCCGTACTTCACGCCGGTGTCGGCGATGGAGTGCCCTCCCGCGAGGATGCCCCCCGCTTCGGCCACCTTTTCCGCGCCGCCGCGCAAGATCTCGCCGAGGATGTTCAGGTCCATGCTCTCCGGGAAGCAGACAAGGTTCAGCGCGGTCTTCACCTCGCCGCCTATGGCGTAGACGTCGCTGAGGGCGTTCGCCGCTGCGATCTGCCCGAAGGTGTAGGGGTCGTCCACCATGGGCGGGAAGAAGTCCACCGTCTGCACCAGCGCGATCTCGTCGGTGATGCGGTAGACGGCGGCGTCGTCCCGGCTGTCATAGCCCACCAGAAGGTTCGGGTCCGGCTCACCCCGGGGCAGTTTTTCCAGAATATGGCTCAGCACTCCTGCGCCGAGCTTGGCGGTACAGCCGCCGCCCGTGCAGAAGATGATTTTATCCTCCTGTGCCATCAGGCCCTCTCTCCTTCCTCAAAATGGGTCAAAAATCCCGATACATTGTAGGTTTCTTTCAGAATCGCCAGCGTTCTCTCCCCCGCTGCGCGGCGCGGGGCGTCGTCGGCCTGATTGAGGATGACATAAAATGCCCGGGTGCCGACATTCTTTCTCCCGCCTGCGCCGCTTGCCAGCAGCTTTGCCAGCCGCTCAGGCGTCAGAGAGGCTTCGGGCGGCACGCCCAGCAGGGCGCAGGCCGCATCCAGCCGGAAGCAGACCTCCGCGAGAGGCCTGCCCAGAGCCGACAGCCCGGCCACGGCCAGCACGATGTCGCTTTCGGGCAGGAGCACCGGCTCATGGGCCGCCGGGGCCTTGCAGGGGCGATGCTTCGCGCCGTCGGCTTCGAGAAGGACGGTATCGGCCCCGGCCATCCATCCGGACAGACCGGGCGGCTGGGTCAGCTTGCCGTTTTCGGCGGGCGACCCCGCCACGGCATAGGTCCCGACCTGCCAGAGGGCATCCCGCGCGGCCTCATCGGGGGCGTAATTCGCGCTGGGGCGCTGGATGTGGGTGGTGGTGGAGACCAGCACCCTCTGCCCCTCGGCGGCGCAGAGGCGGGCCATCCCGTAGAGAAGCGTTGTCTTTCCGCCGCCCCCCACGAGGGAGACGACATGGCCCTTCTCCCGCAGGAAGAGCAGCGCTTCGAGGCCGTTCATCAGGCTTCGCCTGCTTGTTCGGCCACAGCCATAGCGACCTTCTCGGGGGTGATGGGCAGCTCGTAGAAGCGGGTGCCGATGGCGTTGTAGATGGCGTCCGAGATGGCGGGCAGCGGGGTGTTGATGACCACCTCGCCGATGGATTTCGCGCCGAAGGGGCCGTTCGGCTCATAGCTGTTCTCGAACTCGACCCGGATATGGCCTACGTCGGCGCGGGTGGGGATCTTGTACTGCATGAGCGAATTTTCCATGGGCCAGCCCCGCTGGTCGTAGGTGATGTTCTCGGTGAGGGTCATACCGATGCCCTGCAGCAGACCGCCCTCGGCCTGCACACGGGTAAGGTTCGGGTTGATGGGGGTGCCGCAGTCCACGCAGGCGTCGAACTCCAGCAGCTTCACCTCGCCGGTCTCGGTGTCCACCTCTACCTCAGCCGCGCCCACCATATAGGGCGGAGGCGACAGGGGCGACATATGGGTCTCCGTGACCTCCAGCGGCACATCGTGGCCGAACATGGAGGCCGTGGCGATGTCGGCCAGCGGGACGCTCCGGGCGGGGTCGGCAGAGACAAACACCGTCTTACCGTCAAATTCCACGTCGCTCTCCCCGCAGCCCAGCAGCTGCGCGCCCAGCTTGCAGATCTGACCGCGCAGCTTCAGGGCGCACTTCTCGACGGCCTTACCGGTGATGTAGGTAGTGCTGGACGCATAGGAGCCGGAGTCGTAGGGGGAGGTGTCGGTGTCGGCACCGTAGACGGTGATGTCGTCCATGCCGCATTCCAGAACCTCGGCGGCGATCTGGGCCAGCGTGGTGTCACAGCCGGTGCCCATATCGGCAGCGCCGATGAGGAGGGTATAGAAGCCCTCATCGTTGATCTTCAGGGTGGCGCTGCCCACATCCATGCCGGAGATGCCGGAGCCTTGCATCGCCATGCCCATGCCGACGGCACGGATCTTCCCGTTGCCCATATCGCGGCGGGGGTACTTTTCGTCCCAGTTTATCATCTCGTGGACCTTCGCAAGGCACCGGTCGAGGGCACAGCTGGTGTTCACCGCGCCGTAGTAGGCGGGCATGACCTGCCCCTCCTTCACGATATTCATTTCCCGAAGCTTGAAGGGGTCCATATGGAGCTTTGCGGCCAGCTCGTTGACGGCGGATTCCACCGCAAACAGGCCCTGCGTCGCGCCGTAGCCCCGGTAGGCACCCGCCGACATATGGTTGGTGTACACCACATCATAGGTAAAGCGGAAGGCCTCGGCCCTGCCGTAGAGGGGGATAGATTTATGTCCCGAAAGGCCCACCGTCGTGGGGCCGTGCTCGCCGTAAGCGCCGGTGTTGGAGAGGGTGTAGAGGTCGAGGCCGCGGATGGTGCCGTCCCTGTCCGCGCCGAGGCGGAGGTGGATCTCCATCTCGTGGCGGGGGGTGGAGGCGATCTGGCTCTCCTCCCGGGTGAAGATGAGTTTGGAGGGCTTTTTGGTCTTCCACGTCACGAAAGCCGGGTAGACCTCACAGACGGCGGTCTGCTTCGCGCCAAAGCCGCCGCCGATGCGGGGCTTCGTCACCCGCACCATGGACTTCGGGATGTGGAGGGCGTTGGCGATGATGCGGCGGGCGTGGAAGACGATCTGGGTCGAGCTGAGGACGTTCAGACGGCCATAGAGGTCGATGCTGCAATAGGTGCGGAAGGTCTCCATCATGGCCTGCTGGCAGGCTTTGGTGTGGTAGACATGGTCGATGACGATGTCACAGTCGGCCAGCACCCCGTCGATGTCGCCGTCGCTGCACTCGTCGTGGGCGCAGAGGTTGCGCTTGTTGTCCGCGCCCACGGGGCACAGGCTCTCCCAGTTGTCCTCAGGGTGGACGAGGATGGGGTTGTCCTTGGCGGTGTGATAGTCCAGCACCGGCTCCAGCACTTCATAGGCGACCTTTATCAGTTTCAGCGCCTTATCGACGCATTTGTCGTCCTTGCCCGCCACGATGGCCACAACGTCGCCCACGAAGCGGACGTGGCGGTCGATGAGGAGGCGGTCGTAGGGGCTGGCCTCCGGGTAGGTCTGGCCTGCCTGCGTGTAGCGGCGGGCGTCCTGCGGCACGTCCTCCCATGTAAAGATGGCCTCGATGCCGGGCACCTTCTTGGCCACAGCGGTGTCGATGCTCTTCACGATGGCGTTGGCGTGGGGGGAGCGCAGGAGCTTGACGATGAGGCAGTCGGCGGGGACGAGGTCGTCCATATAGACGGGCTGGCCCGTCACCAGCTGCATGGCGTCCTTCTTGCGGAAGGGTCTGTTGACCGTATTCATTCTGCCGCCTCCTTCTTGGCTTTTTTCCATGCGAGGAAGTTCTGGATGCCCCGCAGCTGGCCCTCATAGCCCGAACAGCGGCAGAGGTTTCCGGCGAGATATTCCTTGATCTCCTCCTCGGTGGGATATTCCTTCTCCCGGAAGAGAGCGAGGGCGTTCATGATGAAGCCCGGGTTGCAGAAGCCGCACTGCTCTGCGCCCTGATCGGCGATGAAAGCGCCGAACTCGGCGGCTTCGTCCTGCAGGCCCTCGAGGGTGGTCACTCTGCGGCCGTCGGCCCGGACGGCGAGGACAGAGCAGGACAGCACCGGCTTGTCGTCGAGAAAGACGGTGCACAAGCCGCAGTTGGAGGTCTCGCAGCCCCGCTTGACGCTCAGGCAGCCGTGGCTGCGCACAAAGTCGATGAGCAAAGCGTCGGGCGCAACGTCGGCGGTGAGCTTCTTATTATTTAAGGTAAGTGTGATCTGCATGGTGTTCCCCTTCCTCAGCCTTCCAGACGGCAGACGGCGCGTTTGGTCAGCACGCCGGCCAGATGGCGGCGGTACGCGGCGCTGCCCCGGATGTTGCTTTCGGTCTTGATGTCTGCTTTCACCTCAGCGGCGAAGCGGGCGGCGAAGGCCTCGGCGGTCTCCCCTGCCTGCGGTGCGGCGGTGTAGAGCACGGCCTTGCCCGGGCGTGCGCCGAGGGCGGCGCGGATGCTGCCGTCGGCAAGGCGGGCGGCGGCACAGGTCAGCACCGGGAAATCGGTCTGGCTGTTGCGCACCGACTGGTAGCAGAAGCGGGCGTGCTCCTTCGGCACAAGGACCCGCACGAGGATGTCCCGGTCATAGGGGCGCTGGGCGTACTCCGAAAGGGGCACGACGCCGCCCTTGTACAGCTCCACCGAGGCGTTCAGCGCAAGGAAGATGGTCAGCACATCCGAAAAGCCGAAGCGGCTGTAGAGGCTGCCGCCCACAGTGGCGAGGTTGCGCAGCTGGACGCCCACGATGTGGCGCACCGACTCCCGCACTGCGCCCTCGGTGTAGGCAGCGAGGCCCTCGTGCAGCTCGAGCTGGCGCAGCGTCACCATCGCACCGATGGCAAAGCCCTCCTCCGTCTCCTCGATGGTATCGAGGCCGAGGCCCGACAGGTCGATGGCAGTACCCACATTGATGTTCTCCATCTTGAGCCAGATCATGCCGCCGAGGACACGGTTCTGCTTTTTCTGGTTGAGCTGCCACGCCTCCTCGAGACTTTCGGCCTTTTTGTATTCCCGAATGGTCATCATTTTGCTGTTTCCTCTCTTTTTTGGCCTTTTGCTTTTATTCTATCACAAAATCCGCTATAATGCCACTGTAGCGATTCAACTTTTCCATGCAGGGGAGGACGGGACGATGGAACAGACGAAGCAGGCGGCGGTGGGCTGCGTCATCATGGCGTCGGGGCGGGCGGTGCGCTTCGGCTCGGATAAGCTTCTGGCCGACTTCGGCGGCGCGCCCCTCATCGCCCGGGCACTGGCCGTCACGGCCTCCCCCGCCCTTGCGGCCCGGGTGGTCGTCACCCGGTCGGCGGAGGTGGCGCGTCTCGCCCGGGCGGCGGGTGCAACGACCGTCCTCCACAGCCTGCCGGGCCGGAACGACACCGTCCGCCTCGGCCTTGACGCGCTGCTGGGCGAGTGCCCCGGCCTCGGGGGGTGCATCTTCCTGCCCGGCGACCAGCCGCTGCTGCGGCGGGAGAGCCTCGAGGCCATGGTGCGCGACTTCCACGCGCAAAAAGAAACAGAACGGGTCATCCTCCGTCTGGGCTGGCGCGCCGGGGGCGCAGAGCCTCTGCTGGGGAGTCCCGTCCTGTTCGGAAGCGGTCACTTCGACGCCCTGCGCGCCCTGCCCGAGGGCAAGGGCGGCGGCGTAGTCATCCGCCAGCACCCCGGCTGCGTCCGGGCCGTGTACGCCCAGAGCGCCGAGGAGCTGGAAGATGCGGATACGGTGGAGCGCTTAGAGGCGCTGAAGCGTTTCCTCTGAGCCGTCCAGCGCCTTTTTCAGGTTTGCCAGCACCTTCTCGCTCAGCAGCACGAAGGCCTGCTTGGTGCGTCCGGCCGAGACGCCCGGGCTGTGGACGTTGGGACGGGCGAAGAAGCCCTCGCTCACCGGGCCGGCGGCGGCGTAGGTGTCGCAGAAAAAGTGGGTGCCGGGCTTGTCCAGCCACGCTTCGAGGGCGGCGGAGTCGAAGCCGGGGCCGATGGAGGTGTTGAAGAGGACCTTGCCCTCCCCCAGCGCCTCAAACTCCGGCCCGCCCAGCAGCAGGACGTTCTTGTTCAGGCAGGTAAAGACCACCTCGCTGTCCCGCAGAAGGGCGTCCAGAGGCTTGTACTTCATGCCCGCAGCCTCGGCGTCCGGCTTGCGGCTGCGGCTGTAATAAGAGATGTCCGCGCCGAGGAAGGCCAGCGCGTCGGCGATCATCCGGCCCGAGACGCCCAGACCCACGACGCCCACCCGGAGGCCGAAGATCTCCACCGGCTCGTCCCGGAGCATCGGCATCCCGAAGCCGTGGAGCAGGCCGGTCAGCTCGTGGAGGACATATTCCACCACGCCCCGGTCGCCGTAGTCCCGGATGCCCAGCACCCGGATGCCCTTTTCCCGGGCAAAGGCGATGTCCACGTTGGCGCTCTTCTCGGAGTAAAGGCTGCAGCACATCCCGATGTAGCGCAGATCGGGGCAGCGGGCGATGACATCCCGGCCCATGCGGGAGGTATAGCTCAGGAGCACCGCGTCGGCGTCCCCGATGCGGCGGACGATCTCGTCTGCGTCGGCGGGGACGTCCCGGAAGAGCACGACCTCCCTAGCGTACTGATGCAGGGCCTCTTCCGCCGAGGGGATGAGGCTGACCGGCTCGATGGCGACCAGTTTCTGGAACATAGCGCTTTCCCTCCTTATTTAATAGAAGCAGACCGGCGAGGCGAGGTTGCGCAGCAGGGCCACAGCGCTCCACCCGGCGATGGCGCTGGTGGAGGAGCAGATGTCCACCACAGCCTTGACGCCCTCGATCTCAGCGGTGATGCAGTGGTCGTCGCCCACCCAGCCGGGGACGGAGTGCATGGTCACGCCGGTGACGTCCGGGCCGGTGGTGGCCAGCGAGGTGGCCACGGCGACGTTCACCCGGCGGGGGAAGGTAGCGATGGCCTCCTTGGCACTGCCGGTGAAGACGGTGGTCTTTTCGGTGTCGGTCAGCAGATGGTCGGCCCAGACGGGGGTGTTGCGGAAGCCCTTCGCGCCGGTGTGGGTCTCGATGCCGGCCTTTTCGTCCAGCTTCTGGGCCTCAGCCATGAGGGTGACGGTCTGTAATACGTCGAAGCCGCCGATGGCACCGCTGGCCAGATGCACCTTGGCCCCGCCCTCCCGGGCCGCCTGCTTGACCTCCTCGTAGAAGGCGAGGTCGGCGAACGCGCCGATGGACAGCACCACGAGGCTCACGCCCCGGCGCAGCACCGGCACCGCCATGGCCCGCACCGCCTCCACCGAGGCCGCCTCCACGATGTACTCCGGCTCCAGCGCCAGCAGGGCGTCCACGTCCGCGCAGGCCGCACAGCCCACGGCGGACGCCGTCTTCTCTGCCGAGGCGAAGGTGCGGCTGGTGACGCCCACCAGCTCGTAGTCTTCCAGCAGGCCCTTCTTCCACGCGTCGGCCACAATGTTTCCGAGGAAGCCGCAGCCCACGATGCCAAATTTCGTTTTCATGATACCATTCTCCTTTTTCCCGCCCAGTCGGCGGGTTTTTCCTTTCCCAGTATACCATGTCTACCCCGGAAAAGCAAAAGTGGCGCTTCTTCTTCGCCAAAAGGCACTCTTTCTGTCGGATCTTCTCCATTCACGCAGGAAACAGGGCGATTCGCGCAGGTTTTCTTGATTTTTTTCCGCAGATGTGGTACATTCAGGACAGTCAAATGTTCCCTGTTTTTACCATTTATTTTCACCATTCAAAGGAGGTTTTTGTATGCTGTCTTATCGTAAGCTTGCGATGCGTGTTCTGGGTCGGCCTCTCCATACGGGGGGGGGGGTAACGATTCACCCCGTCCGGCCTCTCAGCGGGCAGCGGCGCTTGTTCTGACCGCCGCCATGCTCACCGCCTTGACCGCCCCGGCTTTTGCCGAGACATGGGACATCGAAAAAGGTGACATCACCGTGAAAGCGGGCGACACCGAAGGCACAAACAAGGTCTCACAGGGCACGATCATCGACAAGGAAGATACCAACACCGTCATCACCGGCAAATCAGACAAGAACACCGTGACCATCGAGGCCGAAAATAAGGACGATAAGGTAGAGGTCACGCTCAAGGATTTGAACATCGACGCCAGCAGAGGGAGCGAAGCCGCCGTGAGCGTGACCGGCAAGGGCAATACCAATATCGAGCTGGATGGCGACAACGAGCTGAAGAGCGGCGCTGGCCATGCCGGATTGGAGCACAACAAGACTGACACCAGCGGCGAACTGACCATTCAGGACAAAGATAAGAACGGCAGTCTGGAGGCTGTCGGCGGATTCAAAGGCGCTGGCATCGGCAGCGCTGGCAGCAATGACGCTCAGGTGAAAATCACTGGCGGCAATATCACGGCCACCAGTGACGATTGGGGTGCAGGCATTGGCAGTGGTTCCGACGGTACTGCTTATGTAGAGATCACTGGCGGCGAGATCAATGCAACCGGCGGTTATTTAGGCGCTGGCATCGGCGGCGGCTGCAACGGCAGCGGCAATGTGACCATCAGCGGCGGCGGCATCACTGCCGCAGGCGGTGAAGGCGCTGCAGGCATCGGCGGTGGTTATTATAACGGTGCGACCGTTACGATAACCGGCGACGCTGTTATTAAAAATGCATCCAACACGAAATACGGTGCAGGCATTGGCGGCGGTTATGGCTACGACGGTGATGTGACGATCTCCGGCAATGCAAAAATCGAGAATGCGACCGGCGGCTACGGTGCGGCAGGCATCGGCGGCGGCGCATTTAGTTCCCCCGATAAAATCGGCAACGGCAACGTGGTCATCAAGGAGAATGCCGAAATCGACAATGTGCAGGGCGGCGCCTATGGCGCAGGCATCGGCGGTGGTGTTTATGGTCTCGGCAATGTGACCATCGAGGGCAACACCAAAGTCAACGCTGCCGGAGGCGCAGGCGGCGCGGCCATCGGCGGCGGTGCTGGCGCTGAAAACAACAGCGATAACAAGGGCAATCAAATCACCATCAAGAGCAATGCGAACGGCAGTCCCACCGTCAAAGCGGTCGGCGGCGGTACAGATGAAAAGGAAAAAATCGTTATTGGCGGCGCAGGCATCGGTGCTGGCTGCGAAAGCGTTGCAGATGCCGACATCACCCTTGAGGGCAAAGTGACTATCACAGCCACCGCTGGAAAAGACAATGTTGCCATCGGTGCCAACGGCATCGAGCAGGAGTTCACCGGCCTTGCTGAGGGCAGCTCCATCACCCGCTCCGACTCCGAGGGCAACAACATCACCCTCCCCACCGACCCTGTTCCTGCGGTTCCCTCCGCGTCGGGCGGCGGCTCTGCGGACGCCTCTGTGCAGGAGTCGGTCTTCCCGGGCCTCGTCGTCACCGACAAGGACGGCCAGCGCATCTCCTATACCAGCATCCGGGGCAACAACGTCCTCTCCCTCCGCGTCGGGCGGTTCACGGCCTCCCTCCGCATCTCGCTGGCCACCCTGCGTCAGCTGCGGGCTGAGGGCATCGACACCATCACCTTCCAGACCATCCTCTGCTCCACCACCCTCTCGGTGGACGAACTGCTGGCCATGGGCGGCGAGGACGCCGAGGCTGTCCTGACCCACCGGCTCACCGCTTCCAGCCTCACCGTGGGCTGAGGCGCTCTTGTCCCCCGATTCGTTTTGTGCTACACTATGGGCGTAGAAAAATCACACGCAAATCGAGGGACTAGAAACTATGGCTGGCGATCTTCACACCCATTCCACCTGCTCTGACGGCTCTGTACCCATCCACCGTCTGCCCCTGATGGCAGCGCGGCTGGGCCTGAGCGCTCTGGCCCTCTCGGACCACGACACCATCCTCAGCGCACAGTACGCCTACGACCACCCGGTGCAGGACGGCGTGCGGCTCATCCCCGCCGCCGAGCTGACCGGCTACGACTTTCAACGGAGCCACCGCGTCCACATTCTGGCCTTCTGGCCCGACCCCGACAGCCCCGCCCTGCGGCGGCACTGCGACATCATGCGCCAGCGCCGCAACGAGTGCGCCTTGCAGAGCTGCCGGGAGATCGAGGCGCTCTACCCCCAGTTCCGCACCGAGCAGGCGCTGGAGTACGCGCAGGACAGCGGCGTCCTCTTCAAGAGCGGCATCATGCAGGCGCTGCAGCAGCTGGGCCTGTGCGACGGCATCTACACCGGGCTGTACCATGAGCTGTTCGGCTGGGAGCCTCGGGGCAAATGCCTCCACTCCCCCGCCTACCCGCCGGTGCGGGAGGTGCTGGCCACAGCCAGAGCCTCCGGGGCGGTGGTGGTGTTCGCCCACCCGACGGTGTACAAGAGTATGCCCCTTGTGCGGGAGCTGGTGGCCGAAGGGGCCATCGACGGCATCGAGGTGGATCATCCCCGCAACAGCCCTGAGGACAGGGCCGAGTGCGCCGCCCTCTGTGCGGCCCACGGCCTCATCGTCACCGGCGGCAGCGACTTCCACGGCGCAAACCACGGCAAGCCCCACCCTGTGGGGGCCTGCGTCACCGCCGACGACCAGATCGCCCGGGTGGAAGCGCTGGCCCGCCAGCGCCGGGGCGGCACACTGTGACTGGGTCACATTGACATTTTCTGCCCTGCGGGTGTATAATACGACTGTCAATCGGCCATAGAGAGAGGATGTATGAATATGAGCAAGTCTTTCAGCTACCCCAACAAGGGCACCTGCTCCAAAGAGACCCACATCGTGCTGAACGATGACCACACCATCGAGTCCATCGAAGTCGTCGGCGGCTGCAACGGCAACCTGAAGGGCATCAGCCGCCTGCTCAAGGGCATGAAGGCGGAGGATGCCATCGCCCGGATGGAGGGCACGACCTGCGGCCCCCGTCCCACCAGCTGCCCCGACCAGATCGCCCAGAACCTCAAGCGCGCTCTGGCGGAGCTGTAAAAAGCGGTCTTCGCGCCGGAATATCGCTGTACAAGATCGCCGGGAGCTGCCCGACAGCACCCCCGGCGATTTTTGATGCCGCGTTACTTGACTTTGTCAAGTTAATGTGCTATACTGCATTCCATCCTAGATAAGAAAGCAGAAGAAAGCGAGCTGAGCACATGGAGCCTTATACCGTATCCTCCCGCATCCTGACCCTGCACAGAGCCTTCGCCGCTTATACGAGCCAGCGCCTGCAGGAGCTGGGCCTGAACTTCGGGCAGATGTATTTCATCCTCTATGTCGGAAAGCACCCGGACTGCACCCCCTCGGAGCTGACCAAGGAGCTGCATCTGGACTGGGGACACTCCCAGCGCAGCCTTGTCAAGCTGGTCGAGGACGGCTTTCTGACGAGGGAAAAGCTGGGGCGCAGCTACCGTCTGCGGCTGACTTCGCAGGGCGAACAGGCCTTTATGGTCTGTCACCGGGTCTTTGCCGACTGGGATGCGGAGGCGCTGAGCGGGCTGACGGCCCCGGAGCGGCAGCAGCTGCTGGCCCTCCTGCAAAAAGCAGCAAAAAAGAAAGGGTGAAACGATGTACGAAACGATTTTAAGCCCCATCGATTACGGCGGGCTGCGGCTGAAGAACCGCATTCTTTTTGCGCCCACCACCTTCGGCCTGTCGGACGAGGAGACCCTTGCAAAATACCGCGCACTCGCCGAGGGCGGCTGCGCCATGATCATCGTCGGGGATGTCCCGGTGGGCAAAAGCAGGTTTGAGAAGTCGCTCTTCGATGCCAAGGGCTTTGCCTTTTATCAGCAGCTCGCAGAGATCGCCCACGCCGCAGACTGCAAGCTCTGCGCCCAGCTCCACCAGAGCGACTCCGACCTGCTGGCGATGCTCAAGTACCTTCCCGCCCTCCTGACGAAGAAGCTCACCCCCGACCAGCTGCGGGAGAAGCTGAACGAAGCCGTCGGCCCCTACATCACCAAGCTGCCCAAGCGCAAGCTCCAGAACATCCTCGACGGGTTCGGGAAAGCCGCCCTGCTGGCCAGACAGGCGGGCTTCGACATGGTGCAGGTGCACGGCGACCGGATGTGCGGCAGCTTCAGCTCCGCTCTCTTCAACCATCGCACCGACGAATACGGCGGCAGCGCAGAGAACCGCGCCCGCTTTGCGGTGGAGGCCGTCCGGGCCGTCCGGGCGGCTGTCCCGGGGATGCCCATTGATTACAAGCTGGCCGTCCGGCAGGAGGACCCGCACTTTGGCAACGCCGGTGTGGCGGAGGAAGAGCTTTCGGTCTTCGTCCCGCTGCTGGAGCAGGCGGGCGTCACCAGTTTCCATGTGACGCTGGCGAACCACTCGGCCCTGGAGGACACCATCCCCCCGGCCAGCCATCCCTATTTCGGTCAGCCGGGGTGCTTCCTCAAGTTCTGCGACGAGGTGCGGCAGTATACCGCCCTGCCCCTCTGCGGGGTCGGCGGCCTGAACGACCCCGATTTCGTGGAGCAGCAGCTCGCCAGCGGGCGCATCCAGTGCGCCGCCATGAGCCGTCCGCTTCTGGCTGACCCGGACTTGGTGAACAAATTGAAAAATGGACAGGCGGCACAGATCCACCGCTGTGTCCGCTGCAACAAAAAGTGTCTGGGCGGGCTGATGGCCCATCAGGGCACCCGCTGCATCTACGATGCGCTGCGGGCGAAAGAAGCCTGAGCCGCCCGTACCATCATCATTTCAGAGAGCCAACGGCTCCAAAGGAGAAGCTATGCGCTACGCTATCGTATTCAGCAGCAAAACAGGCAACACGAAATTATTGGCAGACACCCTCCACGACAGTCTGCCGCAGGACGCCTGCTCTTATTTCGGCGCTCCGGACCCCGCCGCTCTGGACGCCGACACCCTCTATGTGGGCTTCTGGACGGACAAAGGCACCGCCGACGCCGCAATTCTGGAATTTCTGAAACAGCTGCACGGAAAGAAGGTCTTTCTCTTCGGCACAGCAGGCTTTGGCGGCAGCGAGGGCTATTTCAACAAGATCTTAAAGACCGTCCAAAAGTCTCTCGACCGCAGCAACACCCTCATCGGCAGCTTCATGTGTCAGGGCAAGATGCCGCTGTCGGTGCGCCAGCGGTATGAAGCGATGAAGAAGCAGCCCATCCATATGCCGAATCTGGATATGCTGATCGAGAATTTCGACAAGGCTCTCTCCCACCCGGATGCCGACGATCTGGCGCGGCTGAAGCAGGCCGTCCGGTGACAAACAAAGCCCCCTTTCGGAGCGTTCCGAAAGGGGGCTTTGCTATGTTCCAGAGAAAGCGTTACTTCTCCTCCCGCGGCAGCAGGCAGTTGAGGATGATCGCCACAAAGGCGGCGGGCACGATGCCGCTCTCGCCGCAGATGAGCTGGACGAACTGGGGGGTGTTGGCGAGGATGCTGGCGTTCGCACCCATGCCGTAGCCCACGCCCAGCGCGACAGAAACGATGGTCAGGGTGCGGGGGGTCATCTTCTCCTTGGTGATGAGCTGGATGCCGGACACCACGATGGAGGAGAACATCATGACGGCTGCGCCGCCCAGAACGGCCTGCGGCATGATGGAGATGAGTGCGCCCAGCTTGGGGATGAGGCCGCAGAGCATCAGGAAGATGGCGCCGGTGGCCAGTGCGCCACGGTTGACCACCTTGGTCATAGCCACGAGGCCCACGTTCTGGCTGAAGGAGGTGTTGGGCAGGACGCCGAAGCAGGCGGCCACAGTGGAGCCGAGGCCGTCGCAGATGATGCCGCCGGACAGCTCCTTATCGGTGGCCTCACGGCCCATGCCGCCCTCCATGACGCCCGAGATGTCGCCCACCGTCTCCACAGCGGTGACGATGAACATGATGATGACGGGCAGGATGGCGCGAAGGTCAAAGACGATCTTGACGGGCACCAGCTTCGGGATGGCGAACCAGCTGGCCTCGGCGACCTTGTGCCAGTTCAGCACCCATGCCTTGGTGAACTCCACGCCCTCGGCGGTGACGCCGGTGGTGGGCAGGACGAAGCCCATGACGATGGCAGCCAGATAGCCCGCGACGATGCCCACGAGGATGGAGGAGGAGCTGAGGAAGCCCTTCGTCCAGTGCTTAAAGAAGAGGATGACCACCAGCACGAAGAGGGCCAGCAGCAGGTTCTCCACCGAGCCGAAGTCCTTGGCCGCGTTGCCGCCGCCGAAGGAGTTGACGCCCACGGAGATCAGGGACAGACCGATGGACAGCACCACCGTGCCCGTGACCACCGGGGGGAAGAGCTTGCGCAGGGGCTTGAGGAAGACGCCCAGCACGCTCTCGAACAGGCCGCCCAGAATGGATGCGCCCATCATGGCGCCGTAGGCCGTGACACCGCCGCCCATGGTGGCCGCGACGCTGTTGAAGACGCCGAGGAAGCCCGAGCTGGTGCCCATGATGATGGGCACCTTGCCGCCGACCGGGCCGAGGCCGTACAGCTGCACCAGCGTGACGATGCCCGCCACGAACATGGCGTTCTGCAGCAGGCTCACCTGCAGGTCTGCAAACTCACCGCCTGCGATGCCGCAGGCGCTGGTGATGATGAGCAGCGGGGTGAGGTTGCCCACGAACATGGCGAAAACGTGCTGCAGGCCCAGCGGGACGGCGTGGCGCAGCGGCATCTTCGCCTCGAAATCATATGCCGAATTTTCCAGTTCAGCGCTCTTTATCATATCCTAGCTCCTTTGCTTCACTTCCGGGTTTTGTAACAAGCATAGAAAATTATAGCAGACCAGCGGCGGAAACGGTAGGGTTTTTTCGAGTTTTTATTCATATTTTCGTCATAAGTCGTACTTCTCCCCTCCCCGCAAGCCAAAGCCTCTCCCTTTGGGAGAGGTGGCATCGCGCAAGCGATGACGGAGAGGGCAAGCCGCCTGAGACAGAGCCGCCATGCAGCGATAAGCTGTCTCTTTGTCAGAGCGATGCTATCGCTGCGCCTGCGCTTCTCTGTCAGCATCCTTGCCCTCTCAGTCTCGCTCCGCTCGCCAGCTCCCCCAAAGGGGGAGCCTCCCCTACACCCCCGGCACCAGCAGTCTTTGAGCCTCATCGAGGCGCTCTGTGCCCTCGGGCAGGTCGTTGGCGGCGAGCATCTGGCCCGGCGAGACGTGGTAGCGCTTGGCGATGGCGAAAAGCTCCTCCCCCGCCTGCGCGTAGCAGATGCGCAGCGACACCTCGGGGTCGGCGGGGGCCAGCGGGTCGCCCAGCTCCACCCCGCCCACCAGCGGCCACGTCTGCCGCACCAGCACTGCGCCCTCGGCCCGGACGGTGAGGGACACCTCCAGCGCACCGCTCGCGCTGGTGCACTGCACGTCCTGCACTGTCAGCCAGCACTCAGGGTAGGCTTGGGCGTCGGGCGGGAGGTCGGCGGGCAGGGGCAGGGCGTAGTCCAGCGCCTTTTCGTAGCACTCGATCTCCCCGAGGGTGTTTTCGGCGAAAGCCGACACCACGGCCCGGGCCGTCAGCGCGGCCCTCCCCTCGCCCCGCGTCAGGCTCACCGGCCCGAAAGAGGCAAAGCAGGCCAGAATGTGCGCGCCCGCATCGGGCAGCGGCCCGGACCCCCGCAGCACCGTCGTCTCGTCCAGCGTACAGAGCAGCCCCTCGGTGGCGATGGTCTGGGGCGTCACCTCGACGGCGAAGCGGGTGGAAAAGGCGTCGGCCACGCATTGGAGCTGGTAGGGGCGCCAGCCGCTCAGCCGGAGCAGGGCGGTGGCCGTCAGGGTGGTGGAGGCGCTGCCGTCCTCGGCGGTCTCCCCCTCGGCGGCGGCAAAGCCCACCGGCGCAAGGGTGCACAGGCACTGGCAGTCCTCGCTCAGCCCCTCCACGTCCACGATCTGATGGAAGGGCAGCTCGGCGGTCTGGCTCAGGAGGGCGGCGTCCCCCTCGGCCCGCCACGCGCAGAGGGCGCGGAGGGTCCCCTTCGCCACGGCCTTGCCCTGCATCCGCTTCAGCTCCCTCACCTCGGCGGTGCCGGTGATGTCGAGGATGGCGGCGGGAGGCTTGGGGAAGGTCAGCGCCCCCTCGATGGTGACGAGCTTTTCGAGGGTGGCGGCCCGCCGCACGCCCCCAAGGGTCGTCAGCTTCTGCTCGATGCCGCCCTCGCTGAGGGCCGTGATGACCTCGGTGGACAGCTGGGCGTGGACGCTCACCACCAGCCCATAGGCCCCCCGCACCTCGATGCGGCGGGAGTTGACGGCCCGGCAGTTGAGGTACTCGGTCTGGCCCTCGACGCAGGCCGTCCACGCGGTGGCCCCGAAGCTGGGCAGCTCGAGGGTCTTGGTAAAGGGCAGCTTCTGCTCGGTCTGGCACAGGCCCGCCCCCTCTTCGCCCTGATAATACACGGTGCAGCGCAGATACCCTTCCAGCGTCAGCCGCCCGGGGGCCAGCTGCTTTTGCAGCACCACCGGCTGCGCGAAGCACTTGACGATGCGCTGCACCGGCGGCAGATAGTCCGAGATGAGAAGTTCGGTCTCAAGGGGCAGCTCTGCCTTGGCCGTGCAGTCCGCACCCGCCGCAGGCAGAACGTCCCGGAACACTTTCAGCTCCATGGTGATGCTCCTTTCCTGTCCTTGCTCTTGGGAAAGTGTATGCGGGCAGGAAGGGCGGTATGACGGAGCTGCACCTCCGAGCCATGCAGGTTATCTGACGAAGTTCCAAAATATCAACGTACCAACGCCATAAAACAAACTTCGCCAAGGTGGCGAACTTGTGCCCAGCTGGCGAAATAGGTACTTCGCCAATCGGGGGAACTTCGCCACGTTGGCGAACAACTAATATTTAATGATGTATCGTTTAATTTATAGGAACTTCGCCACTTGTTCCACCGCAGTGGAGCCGTATCGTGCAGGTGAAAAGGCTCTCCCCTTGGGAGAGCTGGCGCGAAGCGCCTGAGAGGGCAAGGACGCTGGCGGAGAAGCGCAGGCGCGGCGATAGTATCGCTCTGACAAAGAGGCAGCTTATCGCTGCACGGCGGCTCTTGGGAGACGGGCTTGCCCTCTCCGTCATTGCTTCGCAATGCCACCTCTCCCAAAGGGAGAGG
>ERZ1106973.1104-NODE-1104-length-26768-cov-31.372066_pt1 | contig 26768 bp, 22 predicted proteins | sample MGYA00403686_ERZ1106973 | MGnify/ENA primary metagenome ERZ1106973 (study PRJEB35170, sample SAMEA104062408) | human gut metagenome | biome: human gut; feature: human-associated habitat; material: faeces | place: Denmark | collected 2012-11-06 ...
AGGGAGGAGCTGTTGGGGCAGCGGCCAGCAGGATGCAAGCGACAGCGAAGCAGACGCTGGGAGCCGCAACCCGGCCTTGGCGAGCGGAGCGAGACTGAGAGGGCAAGGCCGTTACAGAAAAACAAAAACACAGCGATAGCATCGCTCTGACAAAAGCCGGTGCGTATCGCTGTGTAGATACTCTTGGGAGACGGGCTTGCCCTCTCCGTCTGCTTCGCAGCCACCTCTCCCAAGGGGAGAGGCTTTGGCATCCCGCAAAGCCTAAGGGGAGAGGCTTTCCTCCTGCGGCGGCTTAACCCTTCGCAAACAACCCCTTCAGCGCCAGAGGGGTGATGATGGAGGACACGACGATGAGGAGGATGACTGCCGTGAAGAAGACGGAGTCCACCACCCCCACGCCGAGGCCCTTCTGGGCCACGATGAGGGCCACCTCGCCGCGGGTCATCATGCCGACGCCCACCTTGAGGGAGTCCGGCCAGCTGAAGCGGCAGACTTTCGCGGCAAGGCCGCAGCCGATGATCTTGGTGATGAGGGCCACCACCACGAAGCAGACGCTGAAGAGCAGGATGGTGGGGGTGAGGCCGCTGATGTCGGTCTTGAGGCCGATGCTGGCGAAGAAGACGGGGGAGAAGAGGGTGTAGCTGCTGATGTCCACCCGGCGCTCGATGTAGGACGCATCCTCAAGGGAGCAGAGCACGATGCCCGCGATGTAAGCGCCCGTGATGTCGGCGATGCCGAAATACTGCTCGGCGATGTAGGCCATCGCAAAGCAGAAGGCGAGGCTGACGATGGTGATGCGCTGGGTGTGGGGGTTGCGATGGTCCAGCCAGAGCATGGCCTTGTGGATGATGAGGCCGATGACGATGGCGGCCGCGAAGAAGAGGACGGTGTCCATCAGCACCTCCACGAGGCTGGTGTCCGAGCCGCCGCTGGCACCCAGCACGCAGGTGAGCACCACGATGCCGATGACGTCATCAATGACGGCGGCGCTGACGATGGTGGTGCCGAGGAAGCTCTTGAGCTTGCCCAGCTCCTGCAGGGTGGCCACGGTGATGGAGACGCTGGTGGCCGTCATGATGGTGCCGATGAAGAGGGCACGGTAGAACTCGGTGCTGCCCACCGCCGCAAAGCCGTAGAAGAGGCTGTAGAGCAGGGTGCCGCCCGCCAGAGGCACCGCCACGCCCACGCAGGCGATGAGGGTGGCGATGGGGCCAGCCCGCATCAGCTCCTGCAGGTTGGTGCCGAGGCCGGTGTTGAACATCAGCAGCACGACGCCGATCTCGGCGAAGATGGCGATGGAGTCGCTGGGCTGGACGAGATCCAGCAGACAGGGGCCGATGACGAGGCCCGCGATGATCTCGCCCACCACCTGCGGTGCCCGGCATTTGCGGGCCAGCAGCGCAAAGAACTTGGCGCTGATGAGGATGATGGCGAGATTCCGGAAGATGGAATACATAGATGATCCTTCCTTTGACGTTAGCAATCGTCCCGCTCCCCGAAGAGGCCCTGCCCCGCGCAGGCGGGCGGAAGGGGAGAAGAACACTTTTTATTATAGTCCTCCTCTCGCCGGAATGTAAAGGAAAACTGCCTCAGAAACGGCCAAGAATACCATGTAAAGAAGATATGACAGGCATACCGGGAAACCATAAAGAGAATGGCAGAGCAGAGCGCGAAAAAAATCGCGCAGAAAAGCTTGACAATTTTCGCTGGGCTTGCTATAATAAGTTGCTGTCTGAACAGACACGCCGCACAGCCTGCGCGACGCCGCGCGGTCTGTGTACCCTTGGCCTCATAACCTTGAGGCCCTTAAGTCCAAAAGGAGGTGCTACAAAATGGCAAAGTACGAAACCATGCTGATTACCAGCGCTGCTCTCGACGAGGAGGCTTCTTCCGCCCTCATCGGCAAGTTCAAGTCCCTGATCGAGGCAAACGGTACCATCGATTCCATCGATGAGTGGGGCAAGCGCCGTCTGGCCTACCCCATCAACGATGAGGAGGAGGGCGTCTACACCGTGATCAACTTCACCGCCGATCCCAGCTTCCCCGCTGAGCTTGACCGTGTGTACAAGATCACTGAGGGCGTTATGCGCAGCCTGATCGTTGCCCACGAGGAGTAATCTTTTCGTGACGAAAAAGGAGTCCGTATTATGTTGAATGTTGTAGCGATCATGGGCCGCCTCGTGGCGGATCCCGAGCTTCGCACCACCCAGAACGGCACCAATGTGTGCAGTTTCCGCATTGCGTGCGACCGCAACTTTGCCCGTCAGGGCGAGCAGCGTCAGGCCGATTTCATCGACATCGTCGCATGGCGCCAGCAGGCAGAGTTCGTCTCCAAGTATTTCCAGAAGGGCAGTCTGATCGCCATCGAAGGCAGCCTCCAGACCCGCCAGTATCAGGACAAGAACGGGAACAACCGCACGGCTGTGGAGGTCGTGGCAAACAACATCAGCTTCGCCGGCCCCAAGAACTCGAATGGCAGCAATCAGGGCGGCAGCAGCTATCAGAATGCTGCGCCGTCCTACCAGAACGCAGCGCCTGCCCGCCCGGCTGCTGTGGAGGCAGCTCCCAGCTACTCCGCCGGAAACGCAGACGACTTCGCCGTCATCGACGACAGCGACGACCTGCCGTTCTGATTCCGAACCGGTGTGAACCGTAAAAATCCAACAGGAGGTAATAAGCAATGGCTTTTGAAAGAACCGAAGGCTCTCGCCCCGCGCGCCCCATCCGCCGCGGCCGCAAGAAGGTTTGCAGCTTCTGTGTCGATCGCATCGACACCATCGATTACAAGGACGTGCCCCGTCTGCGTAAGTACGTTTCTGAGCGTGCAAAGATCATTCCCCGCCGTGTGACCGGCACCTGCGCTTTCCATCAGCGCGCCCTGACCGTGGCCATCAAGCGTGCTCGTCACGTTGCCCTGATGCCCTACGTCAGCGACTAATCTGAACTTATCAACCCAATCAAAATAATCAGCGATCAGCAAAGCGCCCCCGCCGATGACAAGGCAGGGGCGCTTTTTTTGCGGGGCGGGTTGACTTTTCCGCAGAATCGCATATAATAAAGATGTAAAGGTAATTGTAGAGCGATCCATTTCGTCTCACAAAGAAGAAAGAACCCCCTCGGAGCTGGTTCCTCCAAGGGGGTCCTTCTTTTGTTAGTGCTTACGGCCCGAGAACCATCCGTCAAGCCACTTGCAGATGTAGTAAGATGCTACATTCGCTGCGACGGACAGCATAAAGGTAATAAGAATATCCATTTCGCCTCACCCCCTTCCCAATAAAATGGGCGGAGTCAGACCGCAAGACTATTATAACATACGATATGACAAAAAGATACAGCAAAAAAGCGTCCGGCACCTCGTGTGAGATGCCGGACGCTTTCGCTTTCTTTGGGCGCTTACAGCGTCTTGCAGAACTCCTTCAGGTAGGCGCGGAAGGCCTCACCGATCTCGGGGTGCTGCAGGGCCAGCTCCACCTGCGCCTCCACGACCTTGAGCTTGTTGCCCATGTCATAGTGCTTGCCGGTGAACTCCACCGCCGTCATGCCGCCGTGGTTGCGGGCATACTCGGCCATGGCGTCGGTCAGCTGGATCTCGCCGCCTGCGCCGGGCTTGGTCTGGGCGAGGATGTCGTAGATCTCGGGCGTCAGCAGGACGCGGCCAAGGATGGAGTAGTTGCTGAACTCCTGCCCCTTCTTGGGCTTCTCGATCATGTCGTCCACGAAGAAGTAGTTGTCGTGGATGGGGGTGGTCTTGAGGCTGCAATAGCGGCTCACGTCGGCCCATGGCACGGCAGACACGCCCGCGACCGGGCGGCCGAACTCCTCGTAGGCGCGGATGAGCTGGGCGCAGACCGGGTCCTCGCCCCAGATGACGTCGTCACCGTAGATGACCACGAAGGGGTCGTCGCCGGTGAAGGGCTTGGCCATGCTGACGGCATGGCCGAGGCCGAGGGTCTGGTGCTGGCGGACGAAGAAGATGTTGGCCAGATTCGAGATGCCGAGGCACTCCTCCAGCATCTTCTCCTTGCCGGGGACGGCGAGCTTTGCTTCCAGCTCGGGGCTGCGGTCGAAGTGGTCCTGAATGATGCCCTGATTCCGGCTCACGATGATGAGGATGTCGGTGATGCCGGAGCGGACGGCCTCCTCCACCAGATACTGGATGGCGGGCTTGTCCACGAGGGGGAGCATCCCCTTGGGCATGGCCTTGGTGGCGGGCAGGACGCGGGTGCCGAGGCCCGCAGCGGGGATGACTGCCTTGGTGACTTTTTTCATGATTCAAACTCCTTCACTATAATCGTCTTACGGCTGGGTGCGATCAGCCGTAAAAAGCGTTGAGCAGGGCCTGCAGGTCGGGGCCGAGCAGCAGGGTAAAGAGGCTGCCGCCGAGGGTCAGGAGCAGGATGCAGAGAAAGACCGCCCCGAAGCTGACGCCGCCCTGTGCGCGGAGGACAGCCTGCCGCTGGCGGGCGTCGGGGAACTCGGACTGGATGCGGCGGATGCGGCTGGCCGCGCTGCGGCGGTAGAGCCATTTGCCGTACATTCCCCGCACCAGCATCAGCAGGAAGCTGAGAAGGGAGCAGACCCGGGCAAGGACCGTCAGGGCCGAGGCGCTGAGGGCCGGGGCGAAGCTGCTGCCCGAGAGCTGAAGCATCTCGATGAAGGTGGGGGCCGCCAGCAGCATTTCGGCGGCAAGGAAGCCGAAGGCCGGCTTCCACGCCTTGCGGTAGAAGAAATAGAACGGCCCGAACAGCAGCGCCGAGAAGCTCATGGAGATCTTGCTCTTTTGCAGCTGCATCCGGCTGTAGGCCGCCAGATAGGCGGGAGCGGCGGGGCCGATGTAGTCCAGCCAGTCCTGCCGGGCGATGCCGTCCATCCGGGCCTCTTTGCCGAAGGCCTCCTCGAAGAACTCCTTCTCGGGGTCGGCTGCGCCGCCGAACTGGCGGTACATCCGGGAGTAGTCGAAGCTGTCCTCCGCGGTGTCGGAGACAGGGGACGGCTCCTGCTCCTCGGGGGGGAGCACTGCGCCGCAGCAGCGGCATTTTTCTGCATCCCGCAGGGTGCGCTCGCCGCAGGCCGGACAGGTGCGGAGCTGGCTCTCCTCGTAGGGGAACTTCCACTCGTAACCGGCGGCATGGGCGGGGCGGTGGATGCACTGGCCCAGCTTCTCGTAGCAGGTGCGGTGATAGGGCGCGCCGCAGTCGGGGCAGACCACGATGTCATCCTGAAGGGTGAGCGGCTCGCCGCAGCCCTCACACGGACAGCCATAGTATTTTGGCATAACATCCTCCAATGATTATGGTAGTTATCAGTATTATACACTCAAAAGAGAGAAAAGAAAAGCCAGAAATCTTCAAATTTCCAGCACGATGGCATTTTTTCCTCTTTACTTTATCATGGATTCTGGGTATACTAATGAAGTATCTGTGTATAAACTGTATCTTTTGGGAGCGCCCCCGCCGGAAAGCCTCTCCCTTTGGGAGAGGTGGCATTGCGGAGCAATGACGGAGAGGGCAAGCCCGGCAGGACAGAGCTGCCATGCAGCGATAAGCAGGCCCTCTGTCAGAGCGATGCTGTTGCCGCGCCTGCAAGTCCGCGTCGGCGTCCTTGCCCTCTCAGTCACCTTCGGTGACAGCTCCCCCAAAGGGGGAGCCTTTGACGGAGAGAGCTACTGCCAGAGATGCTCCCAAAAGATTGAGACGAGAGGAATAAAACGATGATCACCACGGACGAACTGAAAGTACAGCTGGCCGACTACGGCAAGGCTGTGAAAGACCTGGAAGAGGCGCTGGCCATCGACGCCTCCCGCAAGCGCGTGCAGGAGCTGGAGCACACCATGTCCCGCCCCGGCTTCTACGACGACGCGGAGCTGAGCAAGAAAGTCTTCGACGAGGTCGGCGACCTGAAGGGCAAGCTGAACCGCTTTGAGAAGCTGCAGGGCCTCTACGACGACGCCGAGACCATGCTGGTCATGCTGGACGAGGAGTACGACCCCGAGATGGTGCCCGAGGCCGAGGAGGCCGTCAACGCAGTGGGCAAGGCGGTGGACGAGCTGCAGCTGATGACCATGCTGAACGGCGAGTACGACCACAGCAACGCCATCCTGACCTTCCACGCCGGTACCGGCGGCACCGAGGCGCAGGACTGGGCCGAGATGCTCTACCGGATGTACAACAAGTGGGCGCAGGCCCACGGCATGACCGTGGAGGTGCTGGACTATCAGGACGGCGACGAGGCCGGCATGAAGAGCGCTTCCATGATGGTCAAGGGCGCCAACGCCTACGGCCTGCTCAAGAGCGAGAACGGCGTCCACCGTCTGGTGCGCGTCTCGCCCTTCGACGCCAACGCCCGCCGTCAGACCAGCTTTGCCTCGCTGGAGGTCATGCCCGAGCTGGACAACACCATTCAGGTGGACATCCGCCCCGAGGACATCGAGATGCAGGTCTACCGCTCCTCCGGCGCAGGCGGCCAGCACATCAACAAGACCTCCTCCGCCGTCCGACTCATCCATAAGCCCACCGGCATCGTGGTCAGCTGCCAGACCCAGCGCAGCCAGTTCCAGAACCGCGACTACGCCATGGAGATGCTGAAGGCAAAGCTCTACCAGATCGCCAAGCAGCAGCATATGGACAAGATCGACGACATCAAGGGCGTCCAGAACGAGATCGCATGGGGCCACCAGATCCGCTCCTACGTCTTCATGCCCTACACCATGGTCAAGGACCACCGCACCAACTACGAGACCGGCAACGTGGACGCTGTCATGGACGGCGACCTCGACGGTTTCATCTTCGCCTACCTCAAGGCCGCCAGCCGTGGGGAGCTGCAGGATGCATAAGGTCTAAGGACTGGATAAAACAGAAGCACCCATCCTTTCCCGTGAAACGGGAGGGTGGGTGCTTTTTTGCTGCCTTACGGGATGCAAAAGGCTCTCCCTTTGGGAGAGCTGGCGCGGAGCGCCTGAGAGGGCAAGGACGCTGCCGGTGAAGCGCAGGCGCGGCGATAGCATCGCTCTGACAAAGGGCCTGCTTATCGCTGCATGGCGGCACTCGGGAGATGGGCTTGCCCTCTCCGTCTGCTTCGCAGCCACCTCTCCCAAGGGGAGAGGCTTTCGCTCGCGGTAAAGTTTCGGGTCTTTATTCCAGATCCCCCAGTATCCCCGGCCAGAGGGCCTGCTCCTGCCGCATGGCGACGAAGCAGCAGTCGAGGTACATTTTATTCACCGCCGCGACGATGGTGCCCCGCAGCAGCCGTTTTTCGTCGTTGGCGTCGGGGTCGAGGTCGCGGATGGAGGAGCTGGCCCCGAAGATGAAGGGCAGGCAGTTCTCTACCTCGTCGCAGAAGGAGTCGTAGGCCTCGGCAGCGGTGCAGTGGGCGCGCTGCATCCGGAACAGCATCTCGATGTTTTCCAGCGAGAGGACATTCTTGGACAGCACGATGTAGAGGAGAGCGGCCAGCTGCTCGCGGGAATACTTCTTTTTGACGGGGTGGGAGATGACTCCTTTCTTGACATAATTGCTCACCATCGAGGGGGTAAGCTCCACCCCGGGGAAGCCCCGGAAGCAGCTGTTGACCAGCTGTACGGTCTGGTCGAGATAGAGGCCCACGGCGGGCAGCTCCCGATAGCGCGGGAGGCTGAAGCCGGCGGCGCAGGCCGTGACACGTCGTTTCATTTCCTGATCCATGCTGGTAGTATAGCGCATTTTCACCTCCGGGTCAACCGTTTATGAAAGCCTTGTAAAGAATTTTGCAAATCACTTGACAGGGTTTTGAAAAGCTGATATAGTGGACTCATCGAACGTAAAAAATGCGGCGGACATCCGCCGGAATGGAGATAGATGAGATGAAACGAATCGTTGTGGACTCTTCTGCCAGCCTGTATCAGCTGGACGGCGTAGATTTTGCCGCCGTCCCCCTCAAGATCGTGACCGACGAGCGGGAATATCTCGACGATGGCACGCTGGACGCCGTGGAGATGGCGACCACCCTGCGGACCTACAAGGGCAAGACCAGCACCTCCTGCCCCAACATCAGCGACTGGCTGGGGGCCTACGAGGGCGCGGACGAGGTCTACGCCATCACCATCACCGGCACCCTGTCGGGCAGCTGCAACGCCGCCCAGCTGGCCGCCGAGGAGTATCAGGCCGAGCACCCGGAGGCACGGGTCTTTGTGCTGGACAGCCTCTCCGCAGGGCCGGAGCTGGTGCTGCTGGCCGAGCACGTCCGCGACCTGCTGGCCGAGGGGATGGCGTTTGACGACGTCTGCGAGGAGATGCTGCGCTACCGCCGCCACACCCACCTGCTCTTCTCGCTGGAATCGCTGGCAAATCTGGCCCGCAATGGCCGGGTGAAGCCCGCCGTGGCCGCTGTGGCGCGGATGCTCAACATCCGGGTCATCGGCAAGGCCAGCGATGTGGGCGAGCTGGACGTTTTGTGCAAGACCCGGGGCGAGCACGGCGCACTGGAGCGCCTCGTGCTGGAGCTGAAGAGCCACGGCTACGCCCATGGCAAGGTGGTCATCGCCCACTGCGGCAACCCCGCCGCCGCCGAGCGCCTGATGCATATGGTAAAGGCGGTCTTTGAGGGGGCGCAGGTGCGCGTGACCGAGTGCGGCGGCCTGTGCAGCTACTACGCCGAGCTGGGCGGTCTCATGGTGGGCTTCGAGGACGCAGACGCCTGAGCTTGAATTATTCCATCCGCTGCGCTATACTATTCCCATAAAAATGCTGCCGCAGGGCAGCAGGGGAGGCGCAGATGTTCTTTCGGCTGCCGGTCGTCCGGTTCTTCAATCATGTCATCAACAGGGCCACGGTCACAGTGGCCCTTGTTTTGCTGCAGATCGGCTGGCTGCTCTGGGCCTTCTTCTCCCTCACTGCCGGAAAGGTGTGGGTGAATGCGGGGCTGAACGTCCTCAGCCTCTTCATCACCCTCTACCTCGTGCGGAAGGACGAGAACAGCGACTACAAGATCATCTGGCTCGTCCTCATCGGGCTGATGCCCCTGCTGGGCGGGGCGCTCTATCTGGCCTTCGGCAACAAGGCCCCCGCCAAGCGGATGCGCCAGCGGATGCAGGCGGTGGGGCGCCAGCACACCGCCGACCTCGCCCAGCAGCCGGGCCAGACCGAGGCCCTCGACCCCGCCAGCCGGGGGCTGTGCCGCTATATCGCCGACTACGGCCCTTACCCCGCATGGAAGGACACCACGGCGAAATACTACCCCTGCGGCGAGGAGATGTACCCCGACCTTCTGGCCGACCTCGAGGGGGCGGAGCGGTTCATCTTCCTGGAGTTCTTCATCGTCCGCACCGGCAGGATGTGGGGCGGGGTGGAGGACATCCTCGTCCGCAAGGCCGCCGAGGGGGTGGACGTCCGGCTCATCTACGACGATTTCGGCAGCCTCTTGGGCCTGCCGTCGGACTTCGTGGTGCGGATGGAGCGGGCGCACATCCGGTGCATCCCCTTCAACCCCGTGGTGCCGCTGGTGTCGCTGGTCATGAACCACCGCGACCACCGGAAGATCGTGGTGGTGGACGGCAGCGTGGCCTACACCGGGGGCATCAACCTCGCGGACGAGTATATCAACGCCGAGGAGCGGTTCGGCTACTGGAAGGACGCGGCCCTGCGCACCGAGGGCGCGGCGGTGTGGAACTTTACGGTGATGTTCCTCGAGCACTGGAACGCCTTCCGCCCCAGCGAGACGGACTACACCCCCTTCGCGCCCCGGCCCGAGGCCCTGCCCGACCGGTCGGACGGGGTGGTGCAGCCCTACGGCGACAGCCCCCTCGACGAGGAGGCGCTGGCCGAGACGGTCTATCTGAATATCATCCATCAGGCCCAGCGGTACGTCTATATCTACACCCCCTACTTTGCGGTGGGGGAGACCATGCTGGAGGCCCTCAAGTCGGCGGCCAAGCGGGGGGTGGACGTCCGGCTGGTGCTGCCCGGCATCCCGGACAAGAAGCTGGTCTACCGGCTCACCCGGTCGTACTATCTGCCCCTGCTGCGGGCCGGGGTGCGCATCTACGAGTTCAGCCCCGGCTTCCTCCACGCCAAGTGCTACGTCAGCGACGACCGCGCCGCCGTGGTGGGCAGCATCAACATGGACTACCGCAGCCTCTACCTCCACTTCGAGTGCGGGGCGCTGCTGCTCTACAACAGCCAGATCGCCGTCCTCCGGGACGACGTCCTCCGCACCCTGCCCGCCTGCCGCGAGGTGCATCTGGCCGACTGCCGCACCTCCCTCCCGGGCACGCTGCTGGATACCGTGCTGCGGCTGCTGAGTCCGCTGATGTAAAGTTTCTGTGCAACGCTTGACTTTTGCGGAGAATCGCATATACTAAAGATGACGGATGTGGAAATAAATACGTCATCGGGCAACACCAAAAGAAAAGACCCCCTCTCGGAGCTGCTATCTCCGAAAGGGGGTCCTTTTTTAGTGCTTGCGGCCCTTCAGCCATCCGTCAAGCCACTTGCAGATGTAGTAAGACGCTACATTCGCTGCGACGGACAGGATAAATGTGGAAATATACGCCATTGGGCAACACCTCCCTTCCGAACAATGTCGGCGGGCAAGGCCGCAAGACCAGTATAACACACTTTTCGACGAAAAGAAACACAAACGAACACATTCCGCCTGCCCGCGGGCGAAAGCCTCTCCCTATGGGAGAGGTGTCTGCGAAGCAGACGGAGAGGGCAAGCCCTTCCGCTCTGTAAACTTTCTGCGCAGCGCTTGACTTTTGCGGAGAATCGCATATACTAAAGATGGAATTGCGAGAATGTTCCATTGAACTCACCAAACGAAAAGCCCCCAAGGAGCCGTGAACTCCAAGGGGGCTTTCCGTTTAGTCGGGCTTGCGGTCCTTGTCGAATCTGTCAAGCCACTTGCAGATATAATGCGAGATCACATCCGCCACGACAGACTCCAAAATTGCGAGAAAGTGCACCATGAAACTCACCTCCCCTCCGATTGAAGTCGGTGGGTCAGGCCGCAAGACCAGTATAACACACTTTTCGACGAAAAGGAACACAAACGAACCCCTCATCCCCACTTTTCCGTGCAAAAAAGCGCGGAAAGCTTTCCTTGACGACACAACCTTTCGTGGTTATAATTGGAGCAACGAAACAACACGAAAGGAGCAATTCTATGCAGGAAAAAAAGACCGAGCGCGCCCCGGGCGGCTACGAGGACTTCGTGGCCTACCTCGGCACGGTGCGCACCGAGGAGGAGCTGTTCTCCCCGCTGACCTACTGGTTCGTGGGGCAGAACTGCCCCGAGGACGTCTGCTTCCGCCCCCAGCTGGTGGAGGCGCGGGCCAAGGAGCTGGGCTTCTGGCAGGGCCTCACCTTCAAAGTCGAGCACTGGATGACCACGAGCCGGGCCGAGGCGGAGGCCGCGGGCCGCGAGGCGTTCCAGAGCCGCATCGGCGAGGACTACGCCGCCTACCGCGAAAAGGCCGAGGCCGCCCGGGAGCGGGCGCGCCGCCGCCGCCTCTCTTCGCCCTTCCTCTACATCCCAAAGTGCCTCGACGACATCCCCGTCCGGGACGTGAGCTGGCTGGTGGAGGGGCTGCTGCCGCAGGGCGAGGTGTCCCTGCTGGGAGCCGACGGCGGCACCGGAAAGGGCATCTGGCAGGCCCAGCTGGTGGCCTACGTCACGGCGGGAAAGACCTCCGGCTTCTTCCCCCAGTCCCCCGGACAGACCGGTCGGGTGCTCATCTTCGCCGGGGAGGACGACCCCTCCAAGGTGCTCAAAGCCCGCCTGATGGCGGCGGGGGCCGACATGAGCCGGGTGATGGTGCAGACCAGCGACGCCTACTTCTCCCGCACCGGCAACCCCCTGTGCATCCCGGACAAGAGCTTCGCCAAGTACATCGAGAGCGCCGCCCCCGCCCTCGTCCTCATCGACCCGCTCCAGAGCTTTCTGCCTGCGGGGGTGGAGATGGTCAGCCGCAACCAGATGCGGGCCGCCCTGCTGCCCCTCAAGGCCCTCTGCGCGCGGCTGGGCTGCGCAGCCCTCATCGCCATGCACACCAACAAGCGCTCCAACGTCTCGGGCCGCGCCCGCCTCGCCGACAGCTCGGACATCTGGGACATCGCCCGCAGCGTCCTCATGATGGGCCGGGACAAGAACAGCGGCCAGCTCTACCTCAGCCACGAGAAGAGCAGCTACGCCGCCCCGGCCCGCACGGCCCTGCTCCACATCGAGCAGACGCAGGTGGAGGGCGTGACCACGGCGGTGGCCGTCTTTGACAGCCGCACCGACAAGAAGGACGCCGACTTCGTGGAGGAGCGCCGCGTCCGCGTCGCCCAGACCAAGGCCGACGCCGCTCAGGCCATCCTCGACGTGCTGGCCGAGGCAAAACTGGGCAGTATGCCCAACACCCAGCTCCGGGCCGAGGTGGTCAGGGAGACGGGGTGCAGCGACAGGACGTATACCCGAGCATACGGAGAGCTTGTCAAATCGGGCGAGGTCGTAAAAAAGAACCTTCCTCAGAAGGATGGACAGAATCAGTGGTATTCCTTCCTTCACTGCGGTGGAACAAGTGGCAAAGTTCCTATAAATTAAACGATACATCATTTAATATTGATTGTTTGCCAACGTGGCAAAGTTCCCCTGATTGGCAAACTACCTACTTTGCCAGCTGGGCACAAGTTTGCCACCTTGGCAAAGTTCGTTTTACGGCGTTGGTACGCTGATATTTTGGAACTTTGCCAGATAACCTGCGTGGCTCGGGGGTGGCGATTCCGCAGCGGCTCACGGTCAGGCTGTCCTTCGTACAACCTCTCAGGCGCTTCGCGCCAGCTCCCCTAGTAGGGGAGCCTCTGGCGAAGAGGGCAGGTTTCCGTGTAAAGGCGAAACTTTCCGGTATGCCAAGGCCTCCCCTCGATAGGGGAGGTGGCAATGCGAAGCATTGACGGAGAGGTTTTGCCCCGCCGCAGGCGTGACGGATAGCGCCTCCCGTGCATGAACCCCCGCGGGGCGGGGCATACTGCTCCCAAAGAGATGAAAGGGAGCGTATCGCGTATGACACACAGACAACAAGCCCTCCTGAGCTGGGCCGCTGCGGCGGCTGTGCTGCTGGCTGGCTGCCGCGGGGGCAGCCGCCCGGGGAGCATGAGCAGCTCGTCCGGCTCCACCGGCAGCGCCGTCACCACCCAGACCTCCGGCTGGCAGACCGGCCTCGGCGTCCTCACCGAGACCTCGGACGAGGGCCGCACCGGCACCATCCACACCATCGCCGCCGCCGTCCTGCTGGACGGGGAGGGGAAGGTGGCCGACGTGATGCTGGACGAGCTGGAGGTGGAGCTGTCCGCCGACGGCAAGGGGGCCGTCACCATGCCCACCGACTACCGCACCAAGCGCCAGAAAGGGGACGACTACCCGCTGGCGGCGGCGTCCTCCCTGAAAAAGGGCTGGGCCGAGCAGGCCGACGCCTTCGCCGACTACCTCACCGGCCTGACGCCCCAGCAGGCCGCCCGGCTGGAAACGGACAAGGACGGCAGGGCCGCCGACCCCGACCTGCTCTCCGGCTGCACCATCCGGGTGGACAAGTACCGGGACGCCGTGGCGAAGGCCTGCGCCAGCGCCGCCCCCCTCGGCGGGGCCAAGGGCGACCGGGTGAGCCTCGGCGTGGTGGCGGAGAACGCCTCCTCGGACGTCACCGCCACCGACGATAAGGACCTGAACGCCGAGGTAGAGCTGACCTTCGCGGCCCTGACGCTGGACGCCGACGGCCGCATCACCAGCGCCATCGGCGACATGGCCGAGCCTGCCCTCACCGTGGCCGCCGACGGCGGCATCACCGCGCCGGAGGCCGTCCGCACCAAGCTGGAGCTGGGCGACGGCTACGGGATGCGGGGCGCCTCTGCCCTCGGCAAAGAGTGGTACGAGCACAGCGCGGGCTATTGCAGCTACCTCAAGGGCAAGACCGAGGCCGAGGCGGCGTCCATCCCCGCCGACGGCTCCGACCCCGACCTCGCGGCCCTCTGCACCATCTCCATCGACGCCTTGCAGAAGGCCGTGGGGGATGCGTTTGAGAATGGGTCGCTGTGATAGAAAAAATCCCTCCCGACTTGACATCGGGAGGGAGAGTTGTTATACTAATAATAGAAAGGGCGCTGCGACAAGCGGTCAGCCCGGTTCAAGAGATTAGATCTTCAATGAAAACCGTCACCCTGCCCGGTGGCGGTTTTTTTGCGTCTTTCGCTCATGGGTAGCCTCACCTTTGTCCAACCTCTCCGTCATTGCTGCGCAATGCCACCTCTCCTTGTAGGAGAGGCCTTGGCATACCGCAAAGCTTCACCTCTTCGCCAGAGGCTCCCCTACTAGGGGAGCTGGCGCGAAGCGCCTGAGAGGTTGTACGAAGGACAGCCTGACCGTGAGCAAAGGCCCTCTCAGAACGCCGCATAAAACGGTGCGCTCACGGCGACATTGGCCGTGCCCCGTGTCAGCTCCTGCAGCTGGGTGAGCAGCGGCCCCTCGGTGTGTTCCGGCATCTGCCAGCGGAGGGTGACCCGGTCGGTGAACTCCGGCTCGGCCAGCTTGCCCCCTGCCGCCCGGATGAGGAGGTCGGCCCGCTCATAAAGCCCGTAGTCCACCGTCACCTCCAGCGCCACCACGCTGCGCACTGTGACCACCTCGGCGGCTTCCAGCGCCCGGGCGGTGGCTGTGGTGTAGGCCCGGACGAGGCCCCCTGTGCCCAGCAGCACACCGCCGAAGTACCGGGTGACGACCACGATGAGGTCGGTCAGGCCGCTGTGCTGCAAGACCTCCAGCGCAGGCGTCCCCGCCGTCTTGGCCGGTTCGCCGTCGTCGGAGTAGCGCTCCCGGCTGCCCTCCCGCAGACGGTAGGCATAGACGTTGTGGCGGGCGGTGCGGTTGGCCGCACGCACCTGCTCCAGAAAGGCCACGGCCTTTTCCTCGCTGTCTGCAAAAGAGAGCTGCGCGATGAAGCGGCTCTTCTTCTCTTCGTATTCTCCGATGGCCGTGCCTCGGATGGTGCGGTAATCCTCCACGCTGGTTCCTCCTGCTTTTCATCAATGAGATAAGTATAGCATAAACCGCCCCAAAGAAAAAGCCCGCCTATGCCAGCGGCACAGACGGACTCATTTTTCACGTCAGGTTCAGCGGATCTCGATGCCCAGCTTGAACTTCAGGTTGCCCAGCACCTTCTTGACGGTGCGCTCCACCTGCTCGGCGGAGACTTCGGCAGCGGGGTCGGACAGGGTCAGGGAGAAGGCCATGCTCTTCTTGCCCTCGCCGAGGTTCGCGCCCCGGTAAATATCGAACAGCTTGACCTCGGTGATGAGGGGGCTGGCCTTTTTGATGGCCTCCTCGATGTCGCCGCAGGCCACAGCCTCGTCGCAGACCAGCGCCAGATCGCGCTTGACGGCGGCGTAGGGGCTGAGGGGCTTGTAGCGCAGCCCGCCCTCGACGCAGGACATCAGGGCCTCGTAGTCCAGCTCGCCCAGATAGATGTTCTGGCTGTCCTTCTGCTCCTTGGCGATCTCCAGCTCAGCGTTGATCTCGTTGGCCAGCTTGCCAAAGACGCCCAGACGCTTGCCGTTGCAGTAGACGGCGGCGCTGATGCCGGGGTGGAGCCAGCTGGTGGTCTCCCGCTGGTAGGTAAAGGTCAGGTCGAAGCCTGCGGCCAGCGCCTCCAGAGCGCCCTTGACGGTGAAGAAGTCCTCCGCCGGGCCGAACGCGCCGAGGCAGAGGGTCTGACGCTCGTGGGGATGCTCCTGAATGGGCAGCTCCTTGGCGAGGTAGACCGGTGCCATCTCGAACAGACGGCCCTCGGCGTTGCCCTTCTTCAGGTTGTCCACGATGACGTTCAGCATGGAGGGGGCCAGCAGGGTGCGCATGACGGACAGATTCTCGCTGATGGGGTTCAGGATGCGGATGGCCTTGCGGGCCTCGTCGTCCTCCGGGATATGGAGCATATCGAACTCGGCGTTGGAGTAGAAGGCCAGCGTGGAGGCCTCATAGAAGCCCTGTGCTGCCAGCAGCCGCTTGGTCTTGAGCTGCTGCTTCTGGTCGTAGTTCAGGCCGCCGTTGGTGACGGAGGCAGTGTTCAGGAAGGTGGGCACGATGTGGTCATAGCCGTACTCACGGATGACCTCCTCGGCCAGATCGGGGAAGCTCTCCACGTCCTCGCGGTAGAGCGGTGCCGAGACATCCCAGCTGCCGTCAGCCTGCACATCCACGGTGAACTCGAGGCGCTCGAGGATGTCGATCATGGTCTGGTCGGGCACGGTGATGCCCAGCACGCCGCAGATCTTGGCCGGGGTGGTGACGATGTGCCTGCGCTCCAGCGGGCGGCCATCGGTCAGGTCGTATTCCAGCGTGGTGATGTCGCCGCAGTCCAGCTCCTGAATGAGGTGCAGGGCGCGGGCAAGGCCCATCTCGGGGGAGTGACGGTCCACGCCCTTCTCGTAGCGGGCGGAGGAGTCGCTGTTCTGGCCCAGAGCGCGGCTGGTCTTGCGGACCGAGTCGCGGGCGAAGGTCGCGCACTCGAAGAGCAGGCTGGTGGTGGCGTCGTCCATGCCGGAGTTTGCGCCGCCCATGATGCCGGCCAGCGCCACCGGCTTCTCGGCGTCGCAGATGACCAGATTGTTGGGGTTCAGGGTGAACTCCTTCTCGTCGAGGGTAGTGATCTTCTCGCCCTCCGCAGCGCGGCGGACGGTGATGCTGCGGCCCGTCACCTTATTCAGGTCGAAGGCGTGCATGGGCTGGCCCATCTCCAGCAGGGTGTGGTTGGTGATGTCCACCACGTTGCTGATGGAGCGCAGGCCGCAGAGGGCCAGATGGCGCTTCATCCAGCGGGGAGACTCGCCCATCCGGATGTTGCGGACGTAGTGTGCCATGTAGCGGGGGCAGAGGTCGGGGGCCTCCACCTTCACGCTCACCGGCGCGTCGGCGTCGCAGACGGCCTTGTAGTCCATGGCCGGCATATGCAAAGGCTTGCCGAGGATGGCGGACACCTCGCGGGCGATGCCCAGCACCGACTGGCAGTCGGGGCGGTTGGCGGTGATGGAGATGTCGAAGATGTAGTCGTCCAGACCCACCACGGGGGCGATGTCGGTGCCGGGGACGGAGTCCTCGGGCAGGATGAGCAGGCCGTAGACCTCAGAGCCCGGGAACAGATCGTCGTTCAGGCCCAGCTCCTCGCCGGAGCAGAGCATTCCGTTGGACTCGACGCCCTGCATCTTGCGGGCCTTGATCTTGATGCCGCCGGGCAGGGTGGAGCCGTCCAGCGCGGCGGGCACACAGTCGCCCAGCTTCATGTTCGAAGCGCCGGTGCTGATGCGGATGTCGTGGCCGTAGCTGCCGCAGTCCACGACGCACTTGGTCAGATGGGTGCCCTCCTGAGGCTCCATCTCCACGATCTTACCGACGACCACCTTGCTGATGCCGGCGTCCAGCGGGATCAGCTCCTCGACCTCAAAGCCGCAGGAGAAGAGCTTCTCTTCAAGCTCCTGTGCGGTAACGTCAATATCGACGAGTTCTTTTAACCAACTGAAAGGTACTTTCATTGTTTGCTCTCTCCCCTCTTATTCGTGGAACTGCTTGAGGAACTGCAGGTTGTTCTCAAACATCAGGCCGATGTTGTTGATGCCGTACTTCAGCATGGCGATGCGCTCGATGCCGATGCCGAAGGCAAAGCCCGAGTACTCGTCCGGGTCGATGTTGCAGTTCTCCAGCACCTTGCGGTTGACGACGCCGCCGCCCAGCACCTCGATCCAGCCGGTGTGCTTGCACAGGGGGCAGCCCTTGCCGTGGCACTCGAAGCAGCTCACGTCCACCTCGACACTCGGCTCAGTGAAGGGGAAGTAGGAGGGGCGCAGGCGGGTGCGGGTGTCGGCACCGAACAGCTTCTGCACGAAGGTGTTCAGCGCGCCCTGCAGGTCGCCCAGCGTGATGCCCTTATCCACCACCAGACCCTCCATCTGATGGAACATGGGGCTGTGGGTGGCGTCGGAGTCAGAGCGGAAGACGCGGCCCGGGATGAGCACCTTGATGGGCGGCTTCTGGCTGTCCATGGTGCGGATCTGGCCGCCGGAGGTCTGGGTGCGGAGCAGGAACTCGTCGGACAGGTAGAAGGTGTCCTGCATATCGCGGGCGGGGTGGTCCTTCGGGACGTTCAGGCGGGTGAAGTTGTGGTCGTCGTCCTCGATCTCGGGGGCGTCTGCCACCGCAAAGCCCATGCCCGAGAAGACGTCGATGATCTGGTTGGTCACGAGGGTCAGCGGGTGCAGACCGCCCACGGCGCGGGTCTTGGCGGGCAGGGTGATGTCCACCGTCTCGGCGGCGTTGCGGGCGGCAAGCTCAGCCTGCTTGACCTGCTCGGCGGCGGCGTCATACTCCGCCTGCACCTTGGCCTTCAGTTCGTTGATGATCTTGCCCATGGCCGGACGCTCCTCGGGGGCGACCGAGCGCAGATTCTTCATCAGGGCGGGGATCTTGCCGTTCTTGCTCAGATATTCCTGCCAGAAAGTTGCCAGCGTCTCCTTGGAAGAGACCTGACCGAGGCTCTCTTCCGCCTGCTTTGCCAGCTCGTCGATCATTGCTTGCATGGATGTTCTCTCCTTCTCATTCGTGTTGTTCAGCGGACAGCAAAAAAGCTCCGTCCCCTGCCGGGGCCTCTCGTAAGGCCCGGCAAAAGGGACGAAGCTTCAAAAATTTACAGCTCCGCGGTACCACCCGGTTTCCGCCCGGCCCACTCGGGAGCCGTGCGGCGCTCAAAACGCCGTAACGGGGCGCACCGTCCGGCCCTACTGCAAGGTTCAGGCCAGCCGCTCGGGAGCGAACTTCAGCCAGCGCCCGCACGGAAGCCCTCTCAGCCGGTGAAGCTTCTCTCTTTGCTGCGGTGCGCCCGCCTACTCTCTCCGTCGCTGCGTTTGGAGTATTCAGGTCGTGGTCATCAAATAACCATGAATCATCTTACCACATTTCGGGACGGTTTGCAAGCGGCGCAGGCAGATTTCGAGGAATATCCGCGTTTTTCTTGCGTTTTGCTGGGGGATTTTTTTGCTGGCAGAAGCTTGCCGGCAGCGGCAGGCCCTTTCCGTCACCACCCCCGAGCCACGCAGGTTATCTGGCCAAGTTCCAAAATATAAGCGTACCAACGCCGTAAAACGAACTTTGCCACGTTGGCAAACAATCAATATTAAATGATGTATCGTTTGATTTATAGGAACTTTGCCACTTGTTCCACCGCAGTGAAGGAATCCCGTGGAATCCTGCCCGCTCTCGTGGCCCTGAGCGGCGCGGCGGCGCTTGGCAGAAAACCGCGCGCCTCTTGATAAAAAACGCACTGCCGGGTTCCTTGACAGCCGCTCGGCAATGCGCTATAATATCCATAGAAAAGGCACTGTGACAAGCGGTTTGGCCTCTTTCTGAAGATCGGGTTAAATCAAAACCGTCACCTTGGCAGAGGTGGCGGTTTTACTTTTTGATTCGCAGTGTGAACGTGAGTCCAAACAGATGAAACGTCAAAGTAATCGGCATCTTTTCACCTCCTTTCGGAAGTGAGAGACCAAACCGCCTGCCGTATGTACAGTGCCTTACCGCCTTGCGGCGGCAGTATCAGTGTATCATAAACGCTGACAGAAAACAAGAAAATCCCCCACATTTGTGGGGGATTTTCTCATGTTCGTGATTTTTTACTTCGCCAGCAGCTCCTCCGCCAGCGCATCCATCTGCGCCTCGGCGGCGGGGTTGGAGGCAGAGCGGAGGGTGACGACGGTGTCACAGACAGTGATGTTCTTCATGCCCTCCAGCTCGGCGCGCATGAGCTTTGCGGCCATGGGTGCCCAAGTGCCGTTCTCCATCAGGGCGATGGTGCGGCTCTGGAAGGCCTTGGTCTTGAGGTGGGTCAGCAGGTTCTCCATCGGCGGGAAGAGGAAGCCGTCGTAGGTGGCGCAGGCCAGCACGGTCTTGCCGCAGCGGAAGGCCTCCGTGACGGCGTAGGAGACATCGACCCGGGTCAGGTCGATCTCCACCACCTTCGCCCCCTTGGCCCGGAGCTTGTCGGCCAGAGTGTGGGCGGCGGCGCGGGTGTGGCCGTGGATGGAGGCGCTGGCCACCAGGATCTTCTCCGGCTCCTCGGCCCTGTAGCTGGACCACATATCGTAGTAGTTCAGGTATTTGCTGAGGTCGCCAGTGAGGACGGGGCCGTGCAGCGGGCAGATGGTGGCGATGTCCAGCGCAGCGGCCTTCTTCAGCAGGGCCTGCACCTGCGGGCCGTACTTGCCCACGATGTTCAGGTAGTAGCGGCGGGCCTCGCTGGCCCAGTCGGCCTTCTCGTCGAACTTTGCCACAGCGCCGAAGCGGCCGAAGCCGTCGGCGGAGAAGAGGACTTTTTCGGTGGACTCATAGCTCACCATGACCTCGGGCCAGTGGACCATCGGCGCAAAGACGAAGGTGAGGGTGTGTGCGCCCAGCGAGAGGCTCTCGCCGTCCTTCACGACGACGCGGCGCTCCTTGGCGATGGCCTCCGGGCCGAAGAACTGCTCCATATACTGGAAGGTCTTGGCGTTGCCCACCACCTGCATCTCGGGGTAGAGGGCGGCGAGGCGGGCCACATTTGCGCCGTGGTCCGGCTCCATGTGGTGGACGACGAGGTAGGCGGGCTTCTCCCCTGCCAGCGCCTCGGTGACGTTTGCCATCCACTCGTCGGTGGCACGCACGTCCACCGTGTCGAGGATGGCGGTCTTCTCGTCCCGGATGATATAGGAGTTGTAGCTGACGCCGGTGGGCACCGGGTACTGGCTCTCGAACAGGTCAATGGTGGTATCGTCCACACCCACGCCAAGGATGGCGCTGCTGATATTCTTTACGCTCATAAGCACATTCCCTCTCTGCTTTTTTGTGTATGACATACCGCAGTCGGCAGTATTTTTCAAGAATTTTTTTTAGTATAGCACAGCCTGCGGCCTTCGTCAACTATTTATCAGGCCGGGCAGCAGGCCGAGGCTCTACTCCTGTGGAATATAAGACCAAGTTCCAATATAATAACGTATCTATGTTATATATTCCATGTTGGTCAGTTTGGCCAACTTGCCTTTGCTGGCCAAGTTCCAACTTGGTCACCTCCGTCGAAGTTGGTCTCCTTGGCCAAGTTCGATTTTCGGCGATGCACCGCCGTTAATTTCCAACTTGGTCAGATGCCCCGCCTGTCTCGGAGAGTGCACCTGGCAGCTCGTTCATGTCGTCGATCTCGAGGAGGGCGCTGGCGCTGGCCTCGTCGAGGCTCTGGACGCTGCGCAGCTTCCGGCTGATGGCGCGGCTGCGGACGCCGATGAGCTTGTCCAGCTCCTCGTCGGTCTGGCGCAGGCGCTGCTGCATCTTGGTGAGGCCCTGCCCGAACTTGTCGAACTCGGTCTTTACCGCGCCCAGCAGCTGCCACACCTCGCCCGAGCGCTTCTGGATGGCGAGGGTCTTGAAGCCCATCTGTAAGCTGTTCAGCAGGGCCGCCATGGTGCTGGGGCCTGCCACGTTGACCTGATAATCCCGCTGCAAGACCTCCAGCAGCCCGGCGTTCACCACCTCGGCATACAGGCCCTCAAAGGGCAGGAACAGGATGCCGAAGGCCGTGGTATAGGGCGGCTCGACGTACTTTTCCCGGATGTCCTTTGCCTCGCTGCGGATAACCATTTCCAGCGCGTGGCGGGCGTTCTCCACGGCCTGTGCGTCGCCGGAGGCGTAGGCGTCCTGCAGGTGGCCATAGGTGTCGCCGGGGAACTTGGAGTCGATGGGGAGCCAGACGCTGCCGCCGTCCGCGCCGGGCATCTTGATGGCGTATTCCACCCGCTGGGTGCTGCCCGGGATGGTGGCGACGTTGGTGTCGTACTGCTCGGGGGCCAGAATTTCTTCGAGGATGGCCCCCAGCTGGATCTCGCCGAGGATGCCGCGGGTCTTGACGCCCGAGAGCACCTGCTTCAGGCCGCCCACATCGGCGGCAAGGGACTGCATCTCGCCCAGACCCTTGTACACCTGCTCGAGCTGCTGGTTGACGGCCTTGAAGCTCTCGGTGACCCGCTTCTGCAAGGCGTCCTGAAGCTGCTCGTCCACCGTGTGGCGGATCTCATCCAGCTTGCGGGCGTTCTCGGCCTGAAGCGTCGCCATGCTCTGGGTGACGGCCTGACGCAGCTGCTCCATCTGCTGGGTGTTGGCCTGCTCGAGGCTGCGCAGCCGCTGCTCAAGGATGCGCTGCTGGCTGTCCTGCCCCTGCCCCAGCGTGGTGCTCATCCCCTGCACGGCAGTCTGGAGCGTCTCGCTGACGCTGCGGATGGCGGCGTAGTTCTGCTGAGCCACGGCGTCCTGCCGGGCGCTGAAGTCCTTGGCCTGTGCGGCAAGCTGCTGTTCCAGCCAGCTCTTCAGGGCCTCGTCGTCCTTCGGCTCCTTCAGCAGGCGGCTGGTGCGAGCCAGCAGCACCGCCATCATCAGGCAGATGGCGACGAGCAGCAGGGTGTACACGAACGCAAGATATTCCATTTACTTTACTTCCTCAAATCTCAAAACTTCTTTGGTGGTGACCCTTTCCTCCCCGGCAAGGCCCACGCCGTCGGCCTCCATCTCCCCGCTCTGGTTGTCGTAGGGGTCGCTGCGGAAGCCTGTCATCGGCGGGTCGAAGGGGGCCTCGAAGGCGCTGTTGGCCACCATCCGGCCTGTGTCCAGACTGCCGAAATAGTGGCGGCGGAGCATCTCATCGCCCCGGCGTGCCATGGAGGCACCGTAGGAGCAGTCGGCGTACATCCAGCCCTTGGGCGCGATGTAGAACCGTGCCCAGTCGTGGCAGCCTGCATCCCCCGGGGCCACCGCAAGGCCGCTCTCCCAGCGGGCCGGGATGCCCGCGATGCGGCAGAGGGTGATGAAGGTGAGGGCCATGATGCCGCAGTCGCCCCGGCGGCTGCGGGCGCAGTTCTCGGCGATGGACTCATGGACGAAATAGGAGGGCTGGAAGTGATAGCGGACGTTCAGGGTGACGTAATCGTAGATGCGCTTCGCCTTCTCCGCCGGGCTGGTGACGCCCTCGGTGAGCTGGGCCGCCAGCGCCCGCAGATAGGGCGTAAAGACGATGTGGGGCGCTTCCTCGCCGGTGTAGAAGTCCGGCTGCTCCGGGTCGGGCGTGAAGGAGAGCGGGTCGGCGTAGACCGCCGTTTCGCGGTAGCTGTACTCCGCGCCGAAGGTGCGGTTCTCGGCAAGGTCGGCCTCCCAGTACACGGTGCGCTGGGGCGCGTCCTCGGCGGCGATATGGCCGGGCGTCTCGGTGAAGGCGTCCAGCGTGATATGGCTCTGGGACGGGCAGGCGGCAGGCAGGGCCAGCCACGCCCGGACATGGACGGTGTCCCGGCCCTCGGCTCTCGCCTTTTCCAGCGCGGCGGCGAAGGCCTCGTCCGACATCCGGATGCTGGTGCGGAGGGTGATGTCGGCGCTGGCGCTCCCCTCCTGCATCATCTTTTCGCAGAGGCGGTGACGCTCCTCGTTCTTATTGTTGGGGGCGTCCGGGGTCTTTTTCCGGGCGGCGAGGTCGGCGTGGGTGGCCAGCAGGGTCTCGGCGAACCGCTCCTGATACCGCTTTTCTCCCTCCACGAACCGCCAGTCCATCCGGCCCTCCCAGTCGAGGGCGCGGAACTCCTCCGCCGTGAACCCCTTCACCCGCTCCTGCATCCGGGCGATGGCCTCGGCCTCCGTCCAGCAGTATTCCCCGGGCAGACGGCGCATGATCTCCTTCTGGACGGTCAGCGCCTCCCGCAGGGCGTCCACGCCGTGGGGCGTGGGGTTCTCGGGCGGGACGTATCCCTCCGGCGCAGCGCTGCCGTTGGTGGCGGGGCTGTTCTGGGTCTTGGTCCAGTCCTCGGCCAGCAGCCGGTCGATGCGGGCGATGGCCTCCTTGTAGTATCCGGCTGCCTTCAGCCGGGCGATGTCATCGGGCAGGCCCACGTTCAGGCTGCGGATGCATTCATTCAAATCGTACATATCCTTTCCCTCTTTTCTTTATTCTTCCGAAACACTCTTCCAGAATGCGGCGGCGTCGGCTACCCAGCCCTCCGCGTCGGTACCCACGCCGATGCCGATGCCATGCTTGGCGTCGTCGTAGACCTGCACCCGGTTGGGCACGCCGTTGTCCCGCAGGGCCTTGGCAAGGGCCGGCCCCTGCAGCGGGTAGACGAAGGCCATGAGCATCTTGTCGTTCCGGCCATACCACAGGAAGGTGGGCGGGTAGTCCGGCGTCACCAGCTTCGAGACCGTGTAGGAGTAGTAGCGCCTTTCCAGCCGGTCGGTGTCCATCAGGAGATGGTAGGCGGGCTTTGCCTCCAGAAAGTTGTTGATGGGGTAGGCCAGCAGCAGTGCGCCGGGCTTCGGGACGCCGTAGCGGCCCCAGCCCTTTTCCTCATTGCCGAAGACGCCCGCGATCTGCCCGCCGGAGGAGTAGCCCAGCAGGGCGTAATCCTCGGTGGAGACGCCGAAGGTGTCTGCGTTCGCCAGCACGAGGCGGATGGCCCGGGCAAGGTCTTCCATCGGGGCGTCGTCCCCGGCCTCGAGGCCGATGCGGTAGCGCAGGGAGAAGACGGCGTACCCCTGCTGGTGCAGCTCCCACGCCGTGGACACGCCGCCCCGCAGCTCGCCGCTGTAGTAGAGCGAGTTGCCCGACAGCACGATGGCGAACTTCGCCCCCGGCTGCTCTGCAGGGCAGTAATACAGCTCCGCGTGGGCGCGGGAGGGCATGGCGGCGATCTCCTCCTCCGAATAGAGCGGGTACGTCACCTGCACCCCGTCGTGGTACACCTGCGCCAGATAGTTCAGCCCCGCCGCGCAGGCCTCCGCCGATGTGTCGTCCACCACCTCGGCCAGCGTCTCATCGTCCCGGCTGGTGGAGAGCTTTTCGCAGTCCCGCTCCCATACATAGGTGTAGGTGTAGAGGCCGCTGGCCCGGATGTCGGGGTCGTTGCGGATCTCTTTCATGGTGGTCTGGGGCGTGATGCTGGCCGCAGAGGCCGGGAGAGCGAGGAGGCCGAGCATCAGCGCAGAGGCAGTGAGTCGTTTCCAATCCATCTTCTTGTCTCCTTTTTTCGGAGCAGCCGAATTGCATTTTGCGGCAAAGAGGTCTATAATAGTTCCTGCCCCGAACGGGTATTTTCTCTATTGTATCACAACCGTGATGATTGTCAAAAAGATTTCTGCCCGGGAGGGGCTTTTTTCCATGCTGACCAATTACCACACCCACACCACCCGCTGCGGCCACGCCGAGGGCACCGAGGAGGAGTACATCCTCACGGCCCTGCGCTGCGGCTACAAGGTGCTGGGCTTTTCCGACCACACCCCGTGGGCCTACGCCACGCCCGGCTTCGTCAGCCATATCCGGATGCTGCCCGCCCAGCTGGACGACTATGTCCTGACGCTGCGAAGTCTGCGGGAGAAGTACGCCGACCGGCTCCATCTCCACATCGGACTCGAGGCCGAGTATTTCCCGGCCTATCTGGGCTGGCTGAAGGAGGAGACCGAGCGGCTGGGCATCGAGTACCTCATCCTCGGCTGTCACTACGACACCACCGACGAGCAGGACGCCAAGGCCCGGCGCTTCGGCGGCAGCGCCTCCCCGGCCCACGGCAGACGGTACGCCGAGCAGGTGGAACGGGCGCTGGAAACGGGGCTGTACCGGTATCTGGCCCACCCCGACCTCTTTTTGAACCGGATGACGGCCTTCGACGCCGAGGCCGAGAAGGCCTGCCGGGAGGTCTGTGCCGCAGCGGCGCGGCTGGACATCCCCCTCGAGTACAACATGGCGGGCCTGACGCTCCAGCGCCGCCCCGACGGCTCGCTGGGCTACACCCGGGACGAGTTCTGGCGCATCGCGGCGGAGTATCCGGTCAGGGCCATCGTGGGCTGCGACGCCCACGCTCCCTCGGAGCTGGACGTCGTCCCCCTCATCGAGGAGAAGAGGGCCTTTCTGCAGGGGCTTGGCATCCCGGTGCTGGACACCCTGCCGGGGCTGGAGTGAGAAGCCATTGCACAGACGGGCCGCATCTGCTATACTGGGATAAACTGGGATAAGAGGAATGGTGCAGGGCGCATTGGGGCGCTCTGCCGGGGAAACGTATCATGAGCAATATCACTGTCCGGCCGATGGCGCCGGAGGACTGGGCCGCCGTGTCCGAGATCTATTTGGAGGGCATCGCCACCGAGCACGCCACCTTCCAGACCACCTGCCCGCCCTACACGGCGTGGGACGCCTTCCACATCAAGGAATGCCGCCTCGTCATTCTGGACGGCGGCGAGCTGGCGGGCTGGGCCGCGCTGCGCCGCATCGACCCCCGCTGGTGCTACCGGGGCGTGGCCGAGGTGAGCATCTACGTCGGCGAGAAGTTCCGGGGCCGGGGCCTCGGCTCCCGGCTGCTGACGGCCCTCTGCGAGGCGTCGGAGCAGGAGGGCTACTGGACGCTCCACTCCACAGTCTTGCAGGACAACACCGCCAGCCTCGGCCTCCACACCAAGTGCGGGTTCCGGGTCGTGGGGCGGCGGGAGCGGATCGCCCGGGACTGTCATGGCCGCTGGCTGGACACCTACCTGATGGAGCGCCGCGCCAGAGCCGATGAGCCTGCGGGGTATAAGAAGCTGTAACGGGTTTGGCCCTCTCAGTCTCGCTCCGCTCGCCAGCTCCCCCAAAGGGGGAGCCATTGGCATGTCGGGCCACTTTCCGCTGACCGCTAGAAGTTCAATATGGCATAAAATATAGTGCCCTGCTACAGAGATTCACAGCAGCTTGACAA
>ERZ1106973.1130-NODE-1130-length-26349-cov-5.551419_pt1 | contig 26349 bp, 25 predicted proteins | sample MGYA00403686_ERZ1106973 | MGnify/ENA primary metagenome ERZ1106973 (study PRJEB35170, sample SAMEA104062408) | human gut metagenome | biome: human gut; feature: human-associated habitat; material: faeces | place: Denmark | collected 2012-11-06 ...
GTTAAGTTCCTTACAAATATATAAAAAAATCCCGAAGATTCTAAACGAATGCAACAAATCTTATCACGAAAAACGGATAAGTGAAAGCAGTGCGGCCGGAATCCAGCATCCCGAACGCTCTGCACACAAAACATTTCGGAGGTTTTATTCCGCCTTGGGATCGGGTCCGTATTTATTTTCGCCCCTATGGCCGCCGATGCAGAACCAGACGAGGAAAAAGAGGCTCCACACGGAAAAGACCAGCATTACTGCAAGATAGCGATTCCGGCGCATCCGCAAAAAAAAGACAGCCCGAAAAGGCTGTCTTTCAATCGAACGCGGACGGCGGCTACTCCTCGAAGGAGTGGATCACCACGCCGGAGCGGAGTTTCGGCTCGAACCACGTCGTCTTCGGAGGCATGATGTTGCCCGTGTCGGCGATGTTGATGAGCTGCTGCATCGAGACGGGATAGAGGGCGAAAGCCGCCTTCATCTCGCCGCTGTCCACGCGGCGTTTCAGCTCGCCCAGACCGCGAATGCCGCCCACGAAGTCGATCCGCTTCGAAGTGCGCAGGTCTTTGATGTCCAGAATCCGGTCCAGCACCAGATTCGACAGCACCGTGACGTCCAGCACCCCGATCGGGTCGTTGTCGTCGTAAGTGCCGGGCTTGGCCGTCAGGCTGTACCAACGGCCGTCGAGGTACATCGAGAAGTTATGCAGTCCCGAAGGGCGGTACTCTTCGGCGCCCTTGTCCTCGACGGTGAAGTTTTCGGCCAGCTTTTCGAGCAGCTGGGCGGAGGTCAGACCGTTCAGGTCCTTCACCACGCGGTTGTAGTCGATGATGCGTAGCTGGCCCGCGGGGAAGGTCACGGCAAGGAAGTAGCAGTACTCCTCATGCCCCGTATGGTCGGGATTCCTGCGCTGGCACTCCTGTCCCACACGCGCCGCAGCGGCCGTGCGGTGATGGCCGTCGGCGACGTACAGCGCCGGAATATCCTTGAAAATCTCCGTAATGCGGTCGTTGGTCTTCCTGTCGCGAATCACCCACAACTTATGTCCGAAGCCGTCGGCGGCCGTAAAATCGTACTCAGGAGCGTTGTTTTCCACCACGCCGGCCACGATGGCGTCGATCTCGGCGTTGTCGGGGTAGGCGAAGAACACCGGTTCGATATTGGCTTTCTGGTTGCGGACGTGGATCATGCGGTCCTCCTCCTTGTCGGGACGCGTCAGTTCGTGCTTCTTGATCGCGCCCGAAAGGTAATCCTCGTAGTTGCAGCACATCGTCAGGCCGTACTGCGTGCGGCCGTCCATCGTCTGCGCATAGATATAATAGTACTCTTCGGGATCCTGTTCGAGCCAGCCCTTTTTGCGCCATGCGCGGAAATTCTCGACGGCCTTGTCGTAAACCTCCTGCGAATGTTCGTCCGCAATGGGGTCGAAGTCGATTTCGGGCTTGATGATGTGCAGCAGCGAACGCTCGGTGGCTTCGGCCTTCGCCTCGGCGGAGTTCAGCACGTCGTAGGGACGCGACGCCACCTCGGAAGCGTACTGTTTCGGGGGGCGTATTCCCCGGAAAGGTTTGATTCTTACCATATGTTATGATTCATATGTTATACACTATTTGTTCACCTGAAACCGGGTATTGCCGTTCTTGAAGAAATCCACGATCTGATTCGCGGCGGCAAGGCCGGCGTTGATGTTGGCTTCGGCGGTCTCGGCGCCCATCTTCTTCGCCGTGGCGAACACCCGCCTGCCGAATTTTTCGTTCAGCTCGGACTGGATGCCGGCGGCGATGTCGGTAATGTATTTCAAGTCTTCGCGTTCGGTCAGGGCCTTCATCACTCCCTGCTCGTCGATCACCTCCTTGCGGGCGGTATTGACCAGCGTCGCGCCCTTGGGCATCGACATCAGCAGGTCGTAGCCGATCGAGCCTTTGGTCTGCTCCGTCGCGGGGATATGCAGCGAGAGGTAGTCCGAGTTCTTATACAATTCTTCGACCGAATTCACTTTTTTCACGCCGTCGGCCTCGAAAACGGCCGAATCGGTGATAAAAGGATCGTAGGCGATCACGTTCATGCCCATCGCCTTGCCCTTGCGGCCCACCAGCCGGCCCACGTTGCCGTAAGCATGGATGCCGAGGGTCTTGCCCTGAATCTCGGAACCCGTGCCGGGCGTGAAGCCGTTGCGGGCCATGAAAATCATCATGGCGAGCGCCAGTTCGGCCACGGCGTTGGAGTTCTGGCCCGGAGTGTTCATCACCACGATGCCGCGTGCGGTAGCCGCCGCGAGGTCCACGTTGTCGTAACCGGCACCGGCACGCACCACGATCTTGAGGTTCCGCGCCGCTTCGATGACTTCGGCCGTCACCTTGTCGCTGCGGATAATCAGCGCATCCACGTCGGCCACGGCCGAGAGCAGTTCCGATTTGTCGGTATATTTTTCGAGCAGGGCCAGTTCGTATCCGGCGCCTTCGACGATCTGACGGATGCCGTCTACGGCCTTCTTGGCAAAGGGCTTTTCCGTCGCAACCAATATTTTCATACCTGTATTTTCGATTAAATGAATAAAATCTATGTCCGACGCCGCACGTTTCCTCGGTGTAAAGGTAAAAAAATGCGCCATGGACGGATGTTATTTCGCGTGTTTGGCGGCGAACTCCTGCATGCACTCCACAAGCACCCTGACGCTCTCGACGGGCAGTGCGTTGTAGCACGAAGCGCGGAAACCGCCCACCAGCCGGTGGCCCTTGATGCCCACGATGCCGCGGCTCTTGGCGGCCTCCATGAATTCGGGAGCCAGCTCCTCGTAACCGTCGGCCATCACGAAACAGATGTTCATCAGCGAACGGTCCTCCTTGTCCACCGTGCCGCGGAAGAGCGGGTTGCGGTCGATCTCGTCGTAGAGCAGCGCGGCCTTGGCCTGATTGCGGCGGTAGATTTCGGGAACGCCGCCGATCGACTTGAGCCACTTGAGGGTCTCCTTGAGCACGTAGATCGGGAACACGGGCGGCGTATTGAACATCGAGCCGTTCTCGACATGGGTGCGGAACGAAACCATCGTCGGCAGGTCGCGCACGATCTTGTCGAGCATATCCTCGCGGATGATGGCGAACGCAACGCCCGCAGGGGCGAGGTTCTTCTGCGCGCCGCCGTAGATCATGGCGTACTTGGTCACATCGACCGGACGCGAAAGGATGTCCGACGACATGTCGGCGATCAGGGGAACGGGCGAAACGAGGTCCTCGTGGTACTCGGTGCCGTAGATCGTATTGTTGGAGGTGATATGCACGTAATCCAGATCGGAGGGGATGGCGAAACCCTTGGGAATATAGGTGAAATTGCGGTCTTCGGACGACGCCAGCAATTCCACTTCGCCGTAACGCTTGGCCTCCTTCATGGCTTTCTTCGCCCAGACGCCGGTATTCACGTAACCTGCTTTCTTACCGAGGAAGTTGGCGGGCACCTCGTAAAAGAAGGTGCTGGCGCCGCCGCCGATATAGAAAATCTTGTAGTTCTCAGGAATGTCGAGCATCTCGCGGAAAAGCGCGTCGGCTTCGGCCATCACGTCGTCGAAATCCTTGGTGCGGTGCGAAATCGAAAGCAGCGAAAGGCCCGACCCGTTGAAATCGATAATCGCTTTGGCCGCATTTTCAAGTACTTCGTCTGCAAGGATCGACGGTCCCGCGTTGAAATTGTGCTTTTTCATAATATTCTGATGTGAATTTAGGGTTTCGGAACTTCATTCTGTTAGTTTGCTAACACAAATATAAATAAAATATTCCTGAGAATACAACACTTGTGCAAAACTTGTTCAAAGAAATTTCACCCGGCGTCCCGAACACCCGGCATTTTTGAATTGTTTTTATTACTTTTGCCGAAACTTAACATCCGCCGCAATGGTAAAATCGATGACGGGCTTCGGCAAAGGCGAAGCCGCTCTGCAAAATAAAAAGATCACGGTAGAAATCCGCTCGCTCAACTCCAAACAGCTCGACCTCGGACTGCGGCTGCCGGCCGTATACCGCCAGTCGGAATACGAAATACGCAATATCATCGCCCGCACGATCCAGCGCGGCAAGGTCGATGTCTTCGTGACCGTCGAGTCGCAGGCCGTGGAGACGCCGGCGCGTATAAATAAAGAGGTGTTCCGCGAATACCTGCACCAGATGACCGACACGCTGGCCTTCGCGGGCATCGACGCCGACTACGACGCCATCGTGCCCGTCATCATGCGTCTGCCCGAAGTGATATCGACCGAGACGGAGAGCATATCCGACGAGGAGCATGCGGCGCTGATCGCCGCGACGGAAGCCGCCGCCGCCCGGCTCGACGCATTCCGCATGCAGGAAGGCGCCATCCTGATCGCCGACCTGCTCGGCCGCGTGGACAGGATCGAAAGCTACAAGGAAGAGGTCGTGCCTTTCGAAAAGGCCCGCACGGAGACGATCAAGGCCCGGATTCTGGACAACCTCGAAAAGCTGCAGGCCGACGTGGACCGCAACCGGCTGGAGCAGGAGATGATCTTCTACCTCGAAAAGCTCGACATCACCGAAGAGAAGGTCCGCCTTGCGAACCACTGCAGATACTTCCGCGAAGTGGCCGCGGGCGAAGAGGGCGCAGGCCGCAAACTGGGCTTCATCGCGCAGGAAATGGGCCGTGAGATCAACACCATGGGGTCGAAGGCCAACGAATCGAACATCCAGATTCTGGTAGTCAAGATGAAGGATGAGCTGGAAAAGATCAAGGAACAGGTACTGAACATATTATAATGGGCAAGGTCGTAATATTCTCCGCTCCGAGCGGTTCGGGAAAAACCACCATCGTACGCGAATTGCTGAAGCGTTTTCCGCAGTTCGAATTTTCGGTTTCGGCGACCAGCCGCGCACCCCGCGGATGCGAACGGCACGGCTGCGACTACCACTTCATGACGCACGAAGAGTTCATGCAGGCCGTGGCCGAAAACCGGTTCGTGGAGTGGGAAGAGGTTTACAAAGGCACCTGCTACGGCACGCTGCGCTCGGAAGTTGAGCGCATCTGGGCCAAAGGCAACATCATCGTTTTCGACGTGGACGTGATCGGCGGCATCAATCTCAAGCGTATCTTCGGCGGCGACGCATGCTCGATATTCGTCATGCCGCCTTCGGTCGAGGAGCTGCGCCGCAGGCTCGAAGGCCGCGGCACGGACGCTCCGGAGGTGATCGACCGCCGCGTGGCGAAGGCCGAATTCGAGCTGACGAAAGCCCCCGAATTCGATCACATCGTCGTGAACGACTCGCTCGACGAAGCCATCGCCGAGACCACCCGCATCATCGAAGAATTCATAGCCGGCCGGTCATGAAGCGCGTAATGCTCTATTTCGGGTCGTTCAACCCCGTACACAAAGGCCATATCGCCTTGGCCGAATATGTCGTGGAGCAGGGATTGTGCGACGAAGCGGTGCTCGTCGTCTCGCCCCAAAGCCCCTACAAGCGGGCCGCCGAACTGGCGCCCGAAATGGACCGCTTCGAGATGGCGGAAAGGGCCTGCGCCGCATCGCGCCTGCCGGAGCGGATCAAACCTTCGGTGGTGGAGTTTCTGCTGCCCAAACCCTCGTACACAATCGACACGCTGCGCTATCTGACCGAGAACCACGGCGCGGAGATGGAGTTTTCGATCCTGATGGGCGCCGACCAGCTCGAACGGCTCGACGGCTGGAAGGAGTACGAAAAAATACTCGAATACCCGATATACGTCTATCCCCGCCGCGGCGAGCAGGTCGGCCGTTTCGCCGGACGCATCACCGTGCTGGAGGATGCTCCGCTGCAGGATTTCTCCTCGACGGAGGTGCGCGGACGGATCGAGCGGGGCGAGGACGTCTCGCAGATGCTCGACGCGGGAGTCGCGGAGTACATCCGCCGCAAAGGGCTTTGGAGCCCGGCGGCGCGCAAGGCCGCGCTGACGGCGCAGATCGCCGCGGAACCCGAAAATACGGAACTGTACACCGAGCGCGGCAAACTCCATTACCGGCTCAACGAGTGGGGCGCGGCGCTCAACGACTTCAACCGCGTGCTGCAGCTGGACGCCAGCCACGCCGAAGCGCGGCAGTATGCGCAGATGGTGCAGGAAATACTGGAATTCAGATACAAAGACATATACAACCCCTGACAATGACACGTTTGAAGATTGCCCTCATGGCGGGCGGCGATTCGCCCGAACGGGAAATCGCGCTTCAGAGCGCCGCGCAGATCGAATCGGCGCTGGACCACGAAAAATACGACATTACGGTCATAGACCTCCACCACCGCGACTGGCACTACACGGCCCCCGACGGCCGCCAATGGCAGGTGGACAAGAACGACTTCTCGCTGACGGTGGAGGGCGAACGCAAGGTTTTCGACTATGCGCTGATCATTATCCACGGCACGCCCGGCGAGGACGGCAGGCTGCAGGGTTATCTGGACATGATGGGCGTTCCCTATTCGTCGTGTTCGATGACCTCTTCGGTCATCACGTTCGACAAAGTCACCACCAAGCGGACCGCGGCATCAACCTCGCCCGTGAAATTTTCCTCTGCAAGGGCGAGACCGCGGACCCGGACGAAGTAATCGCCGAATTCGGGCTTCCGCTTTTCATCAAGCCAAACGCCAGCGGCAGTTCGTTCGGTGTGACGAAGGTCCACACGCGCGACGAGGTGCTGCCCGCCGTCGAAGCGGCTTTCGCCCAGAGCGACGAAGTGCTGATCGAAGAGTGCATCGAAGGCCGCGAAATGGGCTGCGGCATGATGGTGGCGGGGGGCCGGGAATATCTGTTCCCGATCACGGAGATCGTCTCCAAGAAGGACTTCTTCGACTATCAGGCCAAATACACCGAAGGGTATTCGGACGAGATAACCCCGGCGCAGATCGCACCCGAAATCGCGGAGGAGCTGCACCGCATGACACGCATCGCCTACAAGGCGTGCCGCTGTTCGGGCGTGGTGCGCGTCGATTTCATCGTCACGCCCGAAGGCAAACCCTATATGATAGAGATCAACTCCATTCCCGGCATGAGTGCGGGAAGCATCGTGCCCAAGCAGGCGAAGGCCATGGGCATGACGCTGGGGGAGATGTTCGACCTCGTTATCGCCGACACCTGCCGCAAATGATCGAGATAGACGACAAAATCGTAAGCGCCGACCTGCTGCGCGAGTGCTTCGCATGCGACATCGCGGCCTGCAAGGGCATCTGCTGCGTCGAAGGCAACGCCGGAGCGCCGCTCGAAGCGGAAGAGGTCGATATTCTCGAACGCGAATACGAAGCCTACAAGCCCTACATGACGCCCGAAGGCATCGAAGCCGTCGAGCGGCAGGGCTTCATGGTCGTGGACGAGGACGGGGACCTGACCACGCCGCTGGTCGACGACGCCGAGTGCGCCTATACCTACCGGGAGAACGGCATCACGCTCTGCGCCGTGGAAAAGGCGTGGCTGGAGGGGAAGACGGCGTTCCGCAAGCCGATCTCATGCCATTTATATCCGATCCGGCTCATGCGGTTTTCGAACGGCACGGTAGGGTTGAACTACCACCGCTGGTCGGTGTGCGCCCCGGCGCGCGAGTGCGGACGGAAACTGGGAATCCCGGTCTACAAGGCACTCAGGGAGCCGATCGTGCGACGCTTCGGTGAGGAATTTTACAAGGCGCTGGAAGCCGCCGAGGAACTTATCAGACAACAATAGACTGCGTATGAAAAAATACTGCCTTACATGTATGGCCGCCGTAGCGGCGCTCACGGCCGCGGCCGCCGAACCGCAGGCTGCGGAGAAAACCGATTCGCTGCACGTCGCAGCCCTGTCGCCCGAAGAGGCCGCAGCGGTGGATTCCATCGCCGCGCTGCGCCTGCGGCTGGCGCCCAAGCAGATCGAGTCGATTTTCGATACCAACGACGTCGTAGTCCTCGACACGCTCGACTCAGGCAACGACGCGGTGCAGGTGGTGCTCTACAGCAACAACACATGGAAATACGTCCGCAACCGCGAAGTGGCCAAGGACAGCACCATCTTCGAGAAATACTGGGATACGAAGACGCTCTTCCCCTACAAGGAGGTAGACATGTCGTCGATGCCCAAATCGGTGGTCATCGACCTGATCGACTCGCTGACCGGCTACCACTGCCCGTATCAGGGCTCGGTGCATCCGCGCGGCAAGTACGGTCCGCGCCGTCGCCGCCAGCATCAGGGCGTCGATCTGCCGCTCAAGACGGGCGATCCGGTTTACGCCACGTTCTGCGGCCGGGTGCGAATCTCGGAATACAACAAGGGCGGGTACGGCAATCTGGTCATCATCCGCCACGACAACGGGCTGGAGACCTATTACGGCCATCTTTCGGAGCGCATGGTCGAGCCGAACCAGTGGGTCGAAGCGGGACAGATCATCGGTCTGGGCGGCTCGACGGGACGCTCGACGGGTCCGCATCTGCATTTCGAGACGCGCTATTACGGCCAGTCGTTCGACCCCGAACGGCTGATCGACTTCAAGAACGGCATCCTGAGCCGAGAAACGTTCCTGCTGAAGAAATCGTTCTTCAGCATCTATTCGAACGCGGGGCAGGACTTCGACGACGAGATCGCCAACGAGGAGCAGGACAAGAAGGAGGCCGCCGAAAAGGCCGCCATGAAGTATCACCGCATCAAGTCGGGCGATACGCTGGGTGCAATAGCCCGCAGATACGGCACGACGGTAAACAACATCTGCCGCATGAACAATATCAAATCGACCACGGTGCTGCGCATCGGCCGCTCGCTGCGGGTGAGGTAGGGCGGCGCACCGCATACGGGGCTCCCAAGCCCCGGACACGAAATAAGCCGGAGTCTCGGACTCCGGCTTATTTCGTCAAAAGACCGCGCCCCCAAGGAGCCGTCTCCCAGACCGCAGGGGTATCTATCTGTACTTCGCAGGCTTCGAAGAGAGCTCCCGCACGAAGAATCGCAGCACGGCATCCTGCTGTCCGGGCGTCAGGGTGAGCACCGTATGCTTTCCGCGCGGCGTCGGCGTGAAATAGGTGTATCCCTGATCGTCCACGCAGATGATTCCCGGTTCGGACACCCCGAACATTTCGGGACGCAGGACATACAGCACCGACATCATGTCCCATGTAGGACGGTCGTAAGGCATCTTGCGGTAGGCTTTGTAGCCCTCGACCATCGGGTGCTTTCCGGCCCACGCAAAATCGGTTTCGATACTGGCTCCGGGATAATTCACCGTCTTGCCCAGTTCGAGCGACACGACCGCCACGGGTACGGGACAGAGCGCGAAAAGCCGCTTGGCGTTGGGGATGTCGTTCACGATATTGTATTCGGCGCGGGGCTTGTCGCCGAAGCTTCCGCCCATCACCGAACAGAACTTCACCTTGCGCTTCACCAGTTCGATGCCGTCCAGCGGCGAATATTTGTCGCCCCAGCTCTCCAGCAGGCGGCCGAGATTGGTCGAGAAACCGACGGAGACGACCACGACCGAGCTGTCGGGACTCTCGGCCAGCAGGCGGCGGTAAAGGGTTACGGGATCGCCGTAGTCCCGGTCCCTGCGGCTGCGGGGGAAAAGTCCCGACTCGCAGACAGCGCGCGCGTAGTCGTCGCGTTTGAGCACCACGCCGTCACGGACCCTTCCGACCGGTATTTCGGGATAGCCGTACCACGTATTCATCATATCTATATAGCGGGGCGAGAATTCGGTATCCTTGCTGCTGAGGATGCCGAGCAGGATGATTTCACCCCGGTCCACCGCCTTGTAAAGCATATCGAGCGCCAGCGGATCGTCCACGTCGTTGCCCATGTCGGTATCGAAAATCACCCGCAGGGGTGCGGCGGGCGTCTGCTGCGCCCGGACCGCCGGCATACAGAGGGCAGCAAGCGCCGCCAGAATCAAAAGTTTCTTCATCGTTTCAGGTTATTCAGTTGCCTCCGGAGAGAATGACACATGCCAGACCGAGAATAAAGAAGAGGAACATGACCGCCAGCAGCCAGCCCACCGAGCGGCCCGCGCCCCGGAACTCCTTCCAGACGAAAACACCCCAGACGGCGGCGACCATCGGCGCGCCCTGTCCCAGCGCATAGGAAATGGCGGCCCCGGCCTTACCTGCGGCGATATAGCTGAACGCCGTACCCAGACACCAGACCGCGCCGCCCAGCATCCCGACCAAATGGGTGCGGGCCGAGCCTTTGAAATAGGCGTCGTAACCGACCGGCGTACCGACGAAGGGCCGTTTCATGACGAGCGTGTTGAAGACGAAGTTGCTCAGCAGAACGCCCACCGAGAAGATGAAGATCGCCGAATAGGGCGTCAGCATGCCGGGGGTGGGGGATTCGAAGTTGTCGAGGTCCATCGCCGCGCCCACGAAGCGGTAGAAGAACGACATCAGGACGCCGGCCAGCACCGCCAGCAGAATGCCTTTGCGGTTTTGCGCCGAGGAACCCGGCTCCTTCCGGACCCGTCCTGAAGCGATTCCGTTGCAGACGATGGCGATGACAATCAGCACCACGCCGAGGAACAGAATGACGGGGTCGCCCTTCGGCGCTCCCATGTAATTGATGACCACGCCCAACACCAACGCCAGACCCACGCCCAGCGGAAAGGCAACGGCCAGTCCGGCCAGCGACACGGAGGCGGAAAGCAGGATGTTCGAGGCGTTGAAGATGACGCCGCCGAGCAGTACGCTGCCGAGGGCCTTGGGCGCAGCCTGCGCGAGATCTTCGAGGAAGGGACGCCCTTCGCTGCCGATGCTGCCCAGCGTAAAGCAGAGGATCAGCGAAAAAAGGAGCATGCCGACGACATAGTCCCAGTAGAAAAGTTCATAACGCCATGTCCTGCCTGCCAGTTTCTGGGTGTTGCCCCACGAGCCCCAGCACAGCATCGTGACAATGCAGAGTATCACGGCTGTCGCATAATTGTTTACTACAAACATATTCGAAGTTTTAAAGGGTTGTCATTCGGTCGGCGGATCGGCCGTTATTCGCAAAACGGGCGTCGTCCACTTCGCGGCGCGTCGGAATCGAGCTTTGCGCCCCGATGCGGGTCACCGAGAGGGCGGCGGCGTGGGTGGCGAAGCGCGCGGCGTCCAAGAGCGGCAAGCCTTCCGCCAGCGCCACGGTCAGCGCCCCGTTGAAAACGTCGCCCGCCGCGGTCGTATCGACCGCCGAAACACGGCATGCGGGCACCACGGCGCAGGTATCGGCATTTTTCACGAGCGCGCCGCGCGAACCGCAGGTGACGATCACGTTCTTCACCCCCTTGTTCAACAGCGTCTCCGCTGCGGCTGCCGCATCCGTCCCGTTCAGTACGGGACGTCCCGTAAGCAGGGCGCACTCCGACTCGTTGGGCGTAAGGAGGTAGACGTATTTCAGGTACTTTTCGTCGATCTGCGCCGCAGGCGCCGGATTGAGAATCACCCTCACGCCCAATTCGGCGGCGGTCTGTATCGCGTATTCCACGGTTTCGAGCGGTATTTCGAGCTGGATCAGCAGATAGCCGGCCTTCGCCAGTTCGGGCCGGACGTCGTCGATATCCTTTCTGGAAAGCCGCGCATTCGCACCGGGAGCCACGACGATGCAGTTTTCGGCCGAATTATCGACCGTGATGAGCGCCACACCCGTAGGGGCCTGAGAATCGCGGACGACATGCGAAGTATCCATCTTTTCCGCGGTGTAGCGGGCCATCAGCTCATCTCCGAAAAGGTCGGTCCCGATACGCGCCACGAAAAGGGCGTCGCCGCCCAGCCGCGCGACGGCGACGGCCTGATTGGCGCCTTTGCCGCCGGAAACGATCCGGAATTCGCCGCCGAGAACGGTCTCGCCGGGCGACGGAATCCGGTCGGCCCGGACGATCAGGTCGGTATTGGCGCTGCCGACAATCACAATTTTTTTCCATAGGTTATAATTTCAGATTATCAATGTCAAGTGTTGCGCAATCGTTTGTGCAATCACATATGCAAGTATAAAGACAATAAAAGAAAATTGCAAGCTTTTTTATGGTATTTTTTCATATGCCTATCATTATTTTCTTGCCGCATCCGAAAAAATGGCTACTTTTGTTCGAAACAAAAACCGGGCAACAATCCGCGCCGGTGTATTCGGACAGGCAGACAGGGCCGGAGAACAGGTTGGAAAGCAGGTCGGGAAACAGGCGGGAAGCAGGTCGGAGAGCAAGTTAAAGAGCAGACCGGGGACAGACCGGGGAGCAGACCGGAAGGACCGGAAGGACCGGAAACGGGGCCGGCAGCCATACGGGTTCCGGCAGCCATAAGATAAGATAATATAACAGAACGCCGCATGAAAGAGACGCTGGTCACCATATCCAAACGGACCGGATTCGCCATATCGACCGTTTCGCGGGTGCTGAACGGACAGGCGGAGAAATACCGCATCAGCCGGAAAACCGTCGAGCTGATCCTCGCCGAAGCCAGACGGTGCGACTACACGCCGAGCCTTCTGGCGAAAGGACTGCGCATGAAGCGCACCAATACGCTGGGCTTACTGATTCCGCAGGTGTCGAACCCCTATTTCGCCGACATCGCCAGCGCCATCATCCGGGAAGCCCGCAGCCACGGATATACGGTAATGGTGGTCGATACCATGGAGAACGAAGAAAACGAGCAGGAGGGCATCCGGACGATGCTTTCGCGCCGGGTGGACGGCATCGTGGCCGTTCCGTGCGGCCGGACGCCCGACCACCTCGAAAAGGTGGACCGCTCGGTTCCCGTCATGCTGGTGGACCGCAGTTTCGAGCGCACCTCGCTGCCGTACGTCTGCACCGACAACTACCGCGGAGGCGTGGAGGCGACCCGGATTCTGCTGCAGAGAGGACACCGCAGAATCGCCTGCATACAGGGCGTTCCCCATTCGATGCCGAACCGCCGGCGCGTGCAGGGTTATCTCGACGCGCTCCGACAAGCGGGACTGCAGGAGGAAGCCATCATAACCGGCGACGCATTCTCGCTGGAGAACGGCTACCGGCAGACCAAGCTCGCCGTGGCAGGTCCCGACCGCCCCACGGCGATATTCGCCCTGAGCAATACGATCCTGCTCGGCGCGGTCAAAGCCATACGCGAATCGGGTTTGCGGATCCCCGAAGATATTTCCGTGGTGTCGTTCGACGACAATCCCTATCTGGATTTTCTGGTTCCGGCCATAACCCGCATCGGCCAGCCCGTCGAAGAGATCGGAAAAACAGCCGTCAGGCTGCTGCTGGAGAGCATCCGGGAGGAGGTACGCTGCCGGACGCAACTGCAACTGCCGCCTGAAAGGATCGTCCGCGACTCGGTCGCAAACCCGCGTACCGCAAAGTAACGTCCGCTCCGGACATACCCCCGCCGCAGTCACAAGACAAGCGCCGGCATCCAAGTCCGGTCGAACGCGCACGACACGTCCTTCGCGGCGCTCCTGCACACTGACATGACAGACAAAAAAGCCCGGACGTCCGGTCCGGGCTTTTTTAGATAAAATCCGATTACTTTTTGTTCTGAATCGCGTCCACGGCGTCGATCACCGCGCCGCGGAAACCTTTGCGTTCGAGTTCGGCGACGCCGACGATCGTCGTGCCGCCGGGCGAACAAACCGCATCCTTCATCGCGCCGGGATGCTGTCCCGTCGCCAGCTGCAATTTGCCCGTGCCGACGACCATCTGGCTGACCATGCGGTAGGCATCGGCGCGTGCGATGCCGTGTTTGACGGCGGCGTCGGCGAGCGCTTCGATGAACATCGCCACAAACGCGGGACCGCAGCCGCAGATCGTCCCGGCAAGTCCCAGCAGGGGAGTATCGACCTGCATCACCAGCCCGACGTGCGAAAACAGCCGCTCCGTCTCTTTCCACTCGGCATCGGAGAGCGAGTGGAGGCGTTCGCAGACAACGATTCCCTCGCCGACGGCGACCGGCGTGTTGGGAACCGTACTGAGATGGTGCGTTCCGGGCGCAAGTATGGTTTCGTACTTTCCGAACGTCATGCCGGCAACCACCGAAACGACGATTTTCCCGGCCAGCAGCTCCTTCACGGGCGACAAAACCGCTTCGACCTGATGGGGTTTCACGGCTACGATCACCATGTCGGCGAACTCCGCGACACGGGCGGCATCGTCGAAAGCCAGAAAGCCTTTCGGCTCCGTATTGCGCCGCAGTTTGGCCCGGTCGCGGGCGCAGGCGCCGATCTGGCAGGGCTTCAACGCCCCCGTCGCGGCAAACCCTTCGGCAAGAGCCTGCGCCATATTTCCGAATCCGATAAATCCTACCTTCATAATACGATTCATTTTTCAAATTTAGGCTTCATTCCGGCTGTCCGCCGTTTATAATCCCGCTCCTGCGCGCCTCCGGGGATTTACGCGGCCGGAACGGACGGCTTCTCCGTTTACTTCGCGTAGTCCCTCTCCCCGAAAATCAGCGACCCGACGCGCACCATGTTCGACCCGCATTCGACGGCGAAAGGGTAGTCGTGCGACATGCCCATCGACAACACGTTGAACCGCGCCCCGAAATAGGGCTGCAAAAGGTCGAAACAGCGTTTCAGCTCCGTGAAATCCCGGCGGATAACCTCCCCTTCGTCGGTATTGGTCGCAATGCCCATCACGCCGCGGACGCAGACATCGGGCATCCGGGCGAAGGGCGCCGTGCCGACATACCGCATAAGCTCCCCGATCTCCCAGCCCGACTTGGTCTCTTCGTCGGCGACATGTATCTCCAGCAGAATCTCGATCGTGCGGCCGCATTTGGCGGCCTCGCGCTGGATGGCTTCGGCCAGACGCGCGCTGTCCACCGAATGGATCAGCGAGACGAACGGCGCAATATATTTGATCTTGTTGGTCTGCAGGTGGCCGATCATGTGCCACTCGATATCTTGGGGTAGCGCCTCGTATTTTTCGCGCAGCTCCTGCGGACGGCTCTCGCCGAAGACGCGGTGTCCCGCGTCGTAGGCTTCGCGTATCGCCTCCACGGGGTGGGTCTTCGACACGGCGACCAGCGTGACGTCTTCGGGCAGCGTGCTGCGCACGAACGATAATTGACATGCTATAGACATAGTAAGCTTGATTTCGATGCGTAAAAATACGCAAAATTCGTACAAGACGGAACAAGCCCGGAAAAATTCCGGGCCTGCATGCCGTTATTTTCCCGCAGGATCAGCGCACCAGCACGATTTCCGTACAGTAAACGGTCCCGGAAAAGATGTCGAGCGACTTCGCCGCACGGTCGTAGACCTGCACCCGGCTTCCGCCGTCGCCCAAGTCGCAGAGCATGTAAATACGATCCTGAATATCGCTGTCGGGGAAGGTCACGGCCGTTACCGAGCGTACGGCGGCCGGCACTGCCGCCAGCACCTCTCCGAAGGTCATCGCCACGGGATCGTACAGCCGGAGTTCCGTCGCGCCGTCCTTCACCACGGCATAGCCGCAGCAGACGGAGTGTTTCGGTCCGGCGGCATCGGACGCGGATTCCACGATCCAGAAGGGGATCATCCCGTCGGCATAGACCGGATCGCCGAGCCGCGCTTCGGCGCCTGCCGAACGCATGCCGAACACCATCGGCGTATAGCATCCCTCGGCGTTGTTCACGGAGAGCATCACATAGCCGTCGCTGTTCATCACGAAGGGACTGCCGGTCAGCATTCCGGCGCCGATACCCTCCGGCATCCGCCACGAAGGCGGCACGACGACGCTGGTGCGGGTTTCGGTCATGCCCAGAATGATGCAGTAATTGTCTTCGCACAACAGGTAGGCGGCTTCCGAATTGGGCAGCACGCCGGTCGTCACGACACGGTCGCCGCCGGAATTTCTGAAATAGCGCATCGTCAGGTCGTAGAAGGCGGCCGACCGTTTTCCGCCGTCGAGCGAGAGTCCGAAGATGCAGTTCGAACCGGGGCGGTTCACCGGATGGATGAAGTGGCTGCCGGGGAACCGTTCGGTGCGGACGATTTCGCCCGTTTGCATGTCGAATTCGCTGATTGCGACCTCGCCCGTATCGTCATTGCAAACCCCGTAGAGCGTATACGACGCAGGTGGCGTGCCGTCGGAAACGGAGATCCTGCCGAGCGGCATGGCTTTGCCGCGGCGGAAAAGCTTCACCTCGGCCGTACCCGCAGGATAGCCGCCGGGAGCGAGGAACGTGATGCTCGACTCGGTGCGGGAGGTCACTACGCCCCAGACGCCGTCGGCGTAGCCTTCGCTGATCGCCGCGTTGGTCAGGGGCCACGCGATGCGCAGCATGATGTCGTCGCCGGCTTCGAATCCTTTGGCCGAAACGGTCACCTCGTCGCCGGGGGCGAACGTCCGCGCCTCGGAGGGCATCACCACGTCGGTTACGAAAGGGATTCCTTCGCCGTCGTCCGAACTGCATGCGCAGAGGAAAGTTCCGAGCAGCAGCAAAAGCAGGTATTTCTTCATCGTCGTCAGTCTGTTGTCATCCTCCGGCACCGGGGGAGGGCCGGAATACGACCGGTTCGCATTCGACGCAAAGATAAGGTTTAACGCCCTTATATCCAAATAAAATCGCGCTTTTCACCCGCGCGGCGTTTTGCCGTTTAGGATTTGTTTCGTACATTTGGAATCAAAACCTTAGAAATCTATGAAAAAACTCCGCTATTGCCTTGCTGCAACGGCCGTATTCGCCTACGGCGCGGCAGCGGCCTGCACCAATTTCATCGTCACCAAGGGAGCCTCGACCGACGGTTCGGCCATGGTCTCCTATGCCGCCGACTCGCACGCGCTGTACGGCGCGCTGTACCACACACCCGGCGGAAGCCACAAGGCCGGCACCATGATGCCCGTCTACGAATGGGACACGGGACGCTATCTGACCGACATTCCCCAGCTGCGCGAGACCTACTCGACGGTGGGCAACATGAACGAACATTCGCTCATCATCGGCGAGACGACATACGGCGGCCGGCCGGAACTGGCCGACTCGACCGGACTGATCGACTACGGTTCGCTGATTTACATCACGCTCCAGCGTGCGAAGACGGCCCGCGAGGCCATCGCCACGATCGCCGAGCTGGCCAACACCTACGGCTATGCGTCGAGCGGCGAATCGTTCTCGATCGTCGACCGCGACGAAGTGTGGATCATGGAGCTGATCGGCAAGGGATACAAGGCCGACGGCAAGGGCGGCAACGCCAACAAGGGCATCGTATGGGTCGCACGCCGCATTCCCGACGGATATGTTTCGGCGCACGCCAATCAGGCGCGCATCACGACCTTCCCGAAGAACGACCCCGAAAACTGCCTTTACGCGCCCGACGTCGTTTCGTTCGCCCGCGAAATGGGGTATTACGACGGCCCCGACGCGGATTTCAGTTTCTGCGACGCATATGCGCCGCTCGACTTCGGCGCCCTGCGCGCCTGCGAAGCCCGCGTCTGGGCCTTCTTCCGCACGGTGGCCGACGATATGGACCGATACGCGGATTATGCGATGGGCCACAACGCCGCGAACCGCATGCCCCTGTGGGTCATGCCCCGCGAAAAAGTGTCGCCCAAAACGGTCTTCGACTGCATGCGCGACCATTACGAGGGAACCCCGATGGACATGACCGCCGACATCGGCGCGGGCGGCAGTGCATGCCCTTACCGCTGGCGTCCGATGGAGTTCGAGGTGGACGGCGTGAGCTATGTCAACGAACGCGCGACGGCTACGCAGCAGACCGGATTCTGGTTCGTGGCGCAGGCCCGGCCGTGGAATCCCGCCGACATGGGCATCCTCTGGTTCGGCGTGGACGACGCGGCGACTTCGTGCCTGACGCCGATCTACTGCTCGGCGCAGGAGGTTCCCGCATGCCTGAGCGAGCAGAACGGCTCGATGCTCGAATATTCGCCCACGGCGGCGTTCTGGCTCTTCAACCGGGTCACCAACTTCGCCTACATGCGTTACGACATGATTTCGGCCGACATCCGCAAAGTCGTGGACAAGTGGGAGAACGGCATGCTGAAAACCGTACGCGAGGTGGACGCCGAAGCGCTGTCGCTCTCGCCCAAAGCGCGCGGCAAGTTCCTCACGGCGTTCAGCACGGCGACGGCGCAGCAGTTGTTCGACCGTTGGTCTAAGCTGGACAAATACCTGCTGGTGAAATATATGGACGGCAACGTCAAGAGCGAGAAAGCCGACGTGCTGACCTTCCTCGACGGCGACGGCGGACCGGCGCACTTCGTGGACAACGGCAACGGCAGGAACATTCCCGACAAGATCCAGTTCCCCGGTTACAACGAGAAATGGAAGCGCGCCGTGGCGAAGGACAACGGAGAAATCCTCCGGGTCGTAAAATAACGCGGCAAAGCCCCTTCCGGCAAATCCCGTCCCGACGGGCCGGACCGAGAGGGGAACGGTAACGGACAACAAACATTCAACCGAATTATGAAATACGATATTATCGTCGTGGGAAGCGGACCGGGCGGCTACGTCGCCGCCATACGCGCTTCGCAGCTGGGCCGCAAAGTGGCGCTCGTGGAGCGGGCCGAAGCCGGGGGCGTGTGCCTCAACTGGGGCTGCATCCCGACCAAGGCGCTGCTGAAAAGCGCGCAGGTTTACACCTACTGCAAATCGGCCGCACATTACGGGCTCGACCTCACGGGCGAAGTGAAGCCCGATCTGGAAAAAATCGTGGCCCGCTCGCGCGGCGTGGCCGAGACCATGAGCAAAGGCGTGGCCTTCCTGCTGGGCAAGAACAACATCGACCTCATACCGGGATTCGGACGGCTCACGGCCCCCGGAAAGCTCGACGTGGACGGCACGGAGTACGAAGCCGACCACATCGTTCTGGCCACGGGGGCGCGCCCGCGCGAAATGGCGTTCATGCCCATCGACGGCGAGCGCGTCATCTCGTCGCGTCAGGCCCTGACGCTTGCGAAACTGCCCGAAACGATGATCGTCGTGGGTTCGGGCGCCATCGGCAGCGAGTTCGCTTGGTTCTATGCGGCGCTGGGGGTCAAAGTCACCGTCGTGGAGTACATGCCCCGCATGATGCCGCTGGAGGACGAAGAGGTGTCGAAGACCATGGAGCGCGCATTCCGCAAACTGCGCGCTGCGGTGCTGACATCGACGACCGTAAAGTCGGTCCGCGTCAATACGGAAGGCCGCTGCGAGGTGGAGATCGAGGGCAAGAAAGGCGCTGAAACCCTGACGGCCGACATCGTGCTTTCGGCCGTGGGCATCAAATCCAACATCGAAAATATCGGTCTCGAAGAGCTGGGCGTCGCCGTCGAGCGGGACAAGGTAGTCGTAGACCAGTTCTACCGCACCAACGTTCCGGGCGTTTACGCCATCGGCGACATCGTGGGCGGCCCCGCGCTGGCGCACGTCGCCTCGGCGGAGGGAATCTGCTGCGTGGAGGCCATATGCGGCCTCAATCCGGCTCCGGTGGACTATTCGACCATTCCGTCGTGCGTCTTCACCTCGCCCGAAGTGGCGTCGGTCGGCATGACCGAGCAGCAGGCGCAGGAACGGGGCATCGCCTACAAGACGGGGCGTTTCCCCTTCACGGCGTCGGGCAAAGCCACGGCCACAGGCGACCGCGACGGCTTCGTGAAACTCCTCTTCGGCGAGGACGATACGCTGCTGGGCGCCCACATGGTCGGCATGAACGTAACGGAGATGATCGCCGAGCCGACGCTGGCACGGATGCTGGGCGCGACGGGCCACCGGATAGCCCGCACGATCCATGCCCACCCGACGATGAACGAGGGCGTCATGGAAGCGGCCGAAGCGGCTATGGGCGCAGCAATCCATCTGTAAGGCCGAATATCGCGCCGAAAAAGAACCGCCCCTTTCCTGCCGAAAGGGGCGGTTTTCGTATCCGCGGCGGCCGGCCTCGCCTTAAAGCGCAACCACGAGACGCATCCCCGGCCCGGAACAAAAAAGAGTCCCGTTTCCGAGACTCTCCGCAGTTTATTTGAACCACTCTTCCAGATGGTCGCGGCCGTAGAAATAATAAACCGCAAGCCCCAGCCAGCTGGTCAGCAGTACCACGATCGCGGCAATGACTTTGCCGGCGGTAGAAATGTTTTTCTTGAAGATGTCCATGACGCACCAGATTGCGCAGGCGACACCGATCAGCCAAATGATAGTTCCGATCATAATTTTAAAGTATTAGAGTTTAGTAAAACATTTTTCGTTCGAATACACCGGGCGGATAGACCACGTCGCTCAGAAACAACCCCTGCGCCGGAGCGCCGCCGCTCGACCGCGAAAGGTCGCGGCTCCCGACGATCTCGCGGAAGCCGTCGGGCGTATAGCGCCCGCGTCCCACATCGACCAGCGTCCCGACCAGCGACCGGACCATGTTGCGCAGAAAACGGTTGGCGCGGATCGTGAAGCAGAGCACGCCACGTTCGTCGGCCGTCCATGCCGCGTGCATGATGCGGCAGATATTGGTCTTGTTGTTCGAATTGAGCTTGGCGAACGAGGTGAAGTCGTCGTATTCCAACAGCGAAGCCGCCGCCTCGTTCATCCGTTCCATGTCCAGCGGCACGTAATACTGCCACGTCGCATCCCGCGTAAAGGGATTCTTGCGCGGTTCGATATAGTAACGGTATTCGCGTTCGCGGGCCGCGAAACGCGCGTGCGCATCCGCTCCGACGGGCGTCATGCTCCCGACGGCGATATCGCCCGGAAGCAGGAAATTCAGTTTGTAGACGACCTGCGCCGGATCGGGCACCGGTTCCTCACAGTCGAAATGCGCCACGTAATAGGAAGCGTTGACGCCCGTATCGGTGCGGCCCGCCCCCGTCACCTCGATTTTTTCGCGCAGCAGGGTAGTGAGCGCCCGCTCCAGCGTCTGCTGCACCGACGGCATGTCGGGCTGGCGCTGCCAGCCGCAGTAGGCGGCTCCGTTGTACCGAAGTTCGAGAAAATAACGCATGGCGATCAATGAGGTTTCCGCAAAATTACAAAAAATTTTCTAACGCCGCGGCCTGATATTCAGTTTTACGGGACGGATCATGTTTTCGGGTTTCAGCACCTCGTCCAGCTCCTCGCGGCTCAGGATGCCGTGTTCGAGTACCAGCTCGTAAACGCCGCGCCCGGTTTCCAGCGCCTCCTTGGCGATTTTCGTCGAATTCTTGTACCCGATGATCGGATTGAGCGCCGTCACCACGCCGATACTGTTATGCACGTACTGCAGGCACCTCTCCTCGTTGGCCGTGATGCCCTCGACACAGCGGATGCGCAGCGTGTCGAAGCCGTTGACAAGCAGTTCGGCGGACTCGAAACAGCACTGGGCCATCACCGGCTCCATGGCGTTGAGCTCCATCTGCGCCGCTTCGTCGGCCATCGTCACGCAGAGTTCGTTGCCGATGACCTTGAAGGCGATCTGGTTCATCACTTCGGGAATCACCGGATTGACCTTGCCGGGCATGATCGACGAGCCGGGCTGGCGGGCCGGCAGGTTGAATTCGCCCAGCCCGCAGCGGGGACCCGAAGAGAGCAGGCGCAGGTCGTTGCAGATTTTGTTCATCTTCGAGGCGATGCGCTTCATGGCCGAAGAGTAGCCGACCATGCAGACCGTGTCCGAAGTGGCCCCCACGAGATCCTCGGCCTGTTTCACGTCCCACCCCGTAATCTCCCGGATGGCGGCCGTACAGCGCTCGGCATAGCCCGGTTCGGCGCAGATGCCGGTACCGATGGCCGTGGCGCCCATGTTGATAGACAGAAACTCCGAAGCCGCATGGTCGAGGTTCTCGACTTCGCCCTGCAGGACGCTCGCAAAGCCGTGGAAAGTCTGGCCGAGGGTCATCGGTACGGCGTCCTGCAACTGCGTGCGGCCCATCTTGAGCACGTGGGCGAACTCTTCGCCCTTGCGGGCAAAGGAGGCGATCAGCTCCATGAGGTGTTTGCGCAGTTCGAGGTGCGTGGCATAAAGTCCGAGGTGGATCGCCGAAGGGTAGGCGTCGTTGGTAGACTGCGAGCAGTTGACATGGTCGTTGGGCGAGCAGTACTGGTATTCGCCGCGCGCGTGCCCCATGATCTCCAGCGCACGGTTGGCGATCACCTCGTTGGCGTTCATGTTGGTGGTGGTGCCCGCACCGCCCTGAATCATGTCCACGGGGAAGAATTCGTGGAATTTGCCCTCCATGATTTCACGGCAGGCCTGCGAAATGGCGTTGAAAAGCTCGTCCGAAAGCAGCCCCATGTCGTGATTGGCGACGGCGGCGCCCAGTTTCACGATCGCCAGCCCCCCGGATAAAGAGGGGATACTCGCACAACCGGAACTTGCTGATCGGGAAATTCTCCAGCCCGCGCATGGTCTGCACGCCGTACAATACGTTTTCCGGCACCTCAACACACCCAAGCAGGTCGCACTCGGTGCGTGTCTTTTTCTGTTCTTTTTCCATACTCATTACAAACTATAAAGATTAAAGCCTTCTTTCATTTCGAATTAAAATCGAACAACCATTTAAAGTTAATAAATATTTCCCGAACAGAAAAATATTTTCCCGTTCTTCGTCCGTTCAGCGTCCATTGGAAAGATAAACGCGCCCGCGGCGGCAGTTGAAAAATTTGGCAGTGCGGCCGGGTTGTATTATCTTTGTACGAATTTGCACGACAATAAAGACGGAAAGCATGAAAGCAGCTATCATAGGTTACGGCAAAATGGGCCGCGAGATCGAAAAAATACTCATCGAACGCGGTCACGACGTGACGCTCGTGATCGACACCGACAACGCCGCGGACCTCAACGCCGCGAATCTCGCCGGAGTGGACGTGGCGCTGGAATTCACCATGCCCTCGACGGCCTACGCCAATATCCGCACCTGCATCGAAAACGCGACTCCCGTGGTGAGCGGCACCACGGGCTGGACCGACCGCTTGGGCGAGTTGCAGCAATTGTGCCGCGAGAAGGGCGGGGCGCTGTTCTATACTTCGAATTATTGTCTGGGCGTAAACCTGATGTTCCGCCTCAACCGTCAGCTGGCGGCGATGATCGACCGCGTCGGCGGCTATGACGCGAAGATCGAAGAGGTACATCACACCCAGAAGAAGGACGCTCCGAGCGGCACGGCCATCACGCTGGCCGAAGGCGTCATCTCGGAGCTGCACGACAAGACCGCGTGGGTGAACTACGCGCCGGGGATCGAACACGCGACGAACCGGATCGAAACTCCGGCGGACGCCGCCGCGGACCAGCTCGAAATCCGCTCCGTGCGCGAAGGCATGGTTCCGGGCATACACACCGTGACCTACGAATCGGCAGACGATATTCTGGAACTGAAACATACGATTAAGAACCGCCGTACGTTAGCAATGGGGGCTGTCATAGCCGCCGAGTTCTTATGCGGCAGGCAGGGCGTCTACTCGATGGACGACCTGCTGAAATAAATTTACGAATATGGGAAAAATCAAGGCATTCTTCCGCAACAAATGGGTCGGCTTCGCGCTCGCCTCGCTGCTTTACACGCTCTGGTTCGTCGTATGGACCGGCAATCTCTGGATGCTGCTGGGGCTGGCGGTGATCTTCGACCTCTACATCACGAAGTTCTTCTACCGCTACGTCTGGTGCCACAACGCACGTATGTGCCAGCAGAGCAAGGTCTACAAGACCGTATACGAATGGGTAAACGCCATCATCTTCGCCACGGTCGTGGCTTCGCTGGTGCATATCTTCGTCTTCCAGATGTACGTCATCCCGACTTCGTCGATGGAAAAGTCGCTGCTGATCGGCGACTATCTCTATGTGAGCAAAGTGACCTACGGACCGCAGATGCCCAACACGCCGCTGTCGTTCCCGTTCGTGCATCACACGATGCCCTTCTCGCAGACCAAAAAATCGTTCTCCGAAGCCGTCAAGTGGCCGTACCACCGGCTCAAGGGGTTGCGCAAAATCAAACGCAACGACGTGGTGGTCTTCAACTTCCCGGCGGGCGACACCGTCCTTCTGGAGAATCAGAACGCCACCTATTACGACGTGCTGCGCAGCTACGAGGATTCGTTCGGCAAAGAGGAGGGACGCAAGCGTCTGGCCGAAAAATACACCATCATCAGCCGCCCCGTGGACAAACGGGAGAATTACATCAAACGCTGCGTGGCCGTTCCGGGCGACTCGCTCGAAATACGCAACGGGCAGGTGTGGGTGAACGGCGCGCCGCAGGAGGGGATTCCGGGCATCCAGTACCAGTACGCAGTACAGGTGTCGTCGCCCCTTTCGCAGTACGCCATCGAGAATCTCGGCATTACGGAGTACCGGGGCAACGGCTCGGTATACGACATGTTCCTGACCGAAGAGGCCGCCGGGAAAATCGAAGCCCTGAACAACGTGATCTCCGTCCGCCGCTACATTTTCTCCCCCAATACGGAGGTCTTCCCGCAGTGGAAGGAGCCGCACTGGAGTCAGGACAACTACGGACCGATCTGGGTGCCCAAGAAAGGCGCGACGGTGGAGCTGACGGCCGAGAACCTGCCGCTGTTCCGCCGCATCATCGAGACGTACGAGGGGCACTCGCTCGAAGAGCACGACGGCAAAATATTCATCGACGGAGCCGAGGCCGACAGCTACACGTTCGGCATGGATTACTATTGGATGATGGGCGACAACCGCCACAATTCGGCCGACTCGCGGTTCTGGGGCTTCGTTCCCGAAGACCATATCGTCGGCAAGGCTTCGTTCGTCTGGCTGTCGCTCGACGCGAACAAATCGTTCCCGGCGAACATCCGCTGGAACCGTCTGTTTACAAAGGTGCGGTAGGGTGGAACCGGAGGACAGCTATCTGACCATTGCGGCGCCCGCCGAGGCGGCATCGAGGGAGCGGAGCAGCAAGTTCCTCGCCTATGCCTACCCCGTGCAGCAGGAGGAGCAGATACGCGAAATCCTCGACGGACTGCGCAAGAAATACTACGACGCGACGCACCATTGCTACGCATGGCGGCTGGGGCCGGGAGGCGCCGCATTCCGGGCCAACGACGACGGAGAACCGTCGGGAACGGCCGGGAAGCCGATTCTGGGACAGCTGCTTTCGAACAACCTGACGGACTGCCTGATCGTCGTGGTCCGCTACTTCGGCGGCACGAAACTGGGGGTTCCGGGGCTGATCGCCGCATACAGGGAATCGGCGGCGGAGGCGATCGCGGCGGCCCGAATCGTCGAACGCACCGTAGACCGCACGATCCGCGTCGATTTCCCCTACATCGCCATGAACGACATCATGCGCGTCATCAAGGAGCAGCAGCCTAAAATCGCATCGCAGGAGTTCGACAACCTCTGCACGATGGTGCTCACCATCCGCGAAAGCCGCGCCGGGGAGCTGACCGAAAAACTGAAAAAAGCCGGAGGAAGCATCGCCGGCGAGGACATTTGAGAATCGAAAGTTAAAAATCGAAAACCGGAAATGCGGTCCGCCGCATTCCGCGGTTTCAGCGATACGAAATGACACACGAAAAATCCATCTATATCAAAGGCGCGCGGGTCCACAACCTCAAGAACATCGAGGTCGAGATTCCGCACGACAAACTGGTCGTCGTAACGGGCCTTTCGGGTTCGGGAAAATCGACGCTGGCCTTCGACACCATCTTCGCCGAGGGACAGCGCCGCTACGTCGAGAGCCTTTCGGCCTATGCCCGGCAGTTTCTGGGCAAAATCAACAAACCCGACGTGGACATCATCACGGGCATCGCGCCGGCCATCGCCATCGAACAGAAGGTCAATACGCGCAACCCCCGTTCGACGGTGGGCACGACAACCGAGATATACGACTACCTGAAACTGCTGTTCGCCCGCATCGGACACACCTTTTCGCCCGTATCGGGACAGGAGGTGCGCTGCTACAGCGTGGACGACGTGGCGACATACATTCAGGAACTGGGCGAGGGGAGCCGCGCCGTCATCGCCGCGCCGCTCGTGCTGGCCGAAGGGCAGGGAATCATCGAAAAACTGACGCTGCTGCTCTCCGACGGCCTGATGAGAGTCTACACCGACGGTCAGACGCGCCTGATCGAGGAGATACTCCCCTCGATCGACGAAACGACCGGAGCCGCGGATATTCAGGTCGTGATCGACCGCATGCGCATCGCGCCGGACGACGACACGCAAACCCGCATCCGCGACTCCGTGGCGCGCGCCTTCTCCTACGGCGACGGCATCTGCACCGTCATCTCGGACAAGGGCGCGGCCGAATTCTCGTCGCGCTTCGAGGCGGACGGCATCGAATTCGAACATCCGTCGGAACACCTTTTCAGCTTCAACAACCCGCTGGGGGCATGTCCCCGCTGCGAGGGATACGGCAAGGTGATCGGCATCGACGAGGATCTGGTGATTCCCGACAAGGGCAAGACCATCTACGAGGACGCCATCGCCTGCTGGCGGGGCGAGACCATGCGCAAATGGAAGGAAAAGCTGGTGGAGAACGCCTATAAGTTCGATTTCCCGATCCATACGCCGTTTCACGAGCTGACGCAGGAGCAG
>ERZ1106973.1131-NODE-1131-length-26341-cov-49.964125_pt1 | contig 26341 bp, 25 predicted proteins | sample MGYA00403686_ERZ1106973 | MGnify/ENA primary metagenome ERZ1106973 (study PRJEB35170, sample SAMEA104062408) | human gut metagenome | biome: human gut; feature: human-associated habitat; material: faeces | place: Denmark | collected 2012-11-06 ...
TGCGCTCGGTGACAGACACCAGCATGATGTTCATGATGCCGATGCCGCCCACCAGAAGCGAGATGCCTGCGATGGCCGTCAGGACGCCCACCATAATATTGATCATAGAGGACATCTGCGACATTGCCGCACTCAGGCTCATGACGAAGACGTAGTCATCCTTACTGACCAGCTTCTTGAGCCGCGACTGCAAATACTCCTGTGCCTCGTCCGAGTGGTCTGCATCCTGCAGCACGACGTAATATTGACTGACGCTACTTCCGCTGCTGAGGCTCAGCAGGGTGGTGTAGGGGACAAGAACAACGTCGTCGTTGCCGCCCTCGTACTGGGCGGCGGGCTTGGAGCGGCCTTCCAGCACGCCCACGATGCGAAACTCGTTTGCACCCACCTTGAGGGTGCTGCCGAGACCGTTGCCGCCGAAGATCTTACGGTCCACATAGTCGCCGATGACGCAGATGTTCTTGTTGTCCATCAGGTCGGCGTACTGGATGCCCCGGCCCTTGGCCACCTTATAGTTGTTGATGGTCAGATAATCCTCATTGACGCCGCTGATGTTGGTGCGGCGGTACTTCTCCCCTGCCACCCGCAGCGGATCCGTCCCGGCGCTGGCGATGGGCGAAAGGCCCCTGTAATACTCCGGCTTCTGGTTGATGATGTTATACACATCGCTGACCTCCACCGTGCGGGTGCTGGCGGTCATGACGTTGACCGATAGAATATCGCTGCCCATATCGGAGTAGAAGTCCTGCATCATGTGGGTCATGCCGTTGCCGAGGCCGACGATGACGATGACGGCCATAACGCCGATGATGATGCCCAGCATGGTGAGGAAGGTGCGGACTTTGTTGCTCCACACGTTCTGGATGGCCTGCTTGAAGGTCTCCTTTATCATGCGTGCGCTCCCTCCTCTCCGGCTTTCGGGGCCGACATCATGAGGTTCGGCTGCACGACCGCCTCGGGGGCGTGGGCGTCGCCGTCGTAGACGACGACACCGTCCTCCAACCGGATGATGCGCTCTGCCTGCACGGCGATGGAGTTGTCGTGGGTGATGAGGACCACGGTGTGGCCCTGTTTGTGCAGTTCCTGAAGCATCCCCAGCACCTCCCGGCCGGTATGGGAGTCCAGCGCGCCCGTCGGTTCGTCGGCCAGAATGATGGGCGGGTTGCGGACAAGGGCGCGGGCGATGGACACACGCTGCTGCTGGCCGCCGGAGAGCTGGTTGGGCTTGTTCCGGAGCTTGCTGCCCAGACCCACCTGTTCCAGCGCTGCGATGGCGCGGCGGCGGCGCTCGCTGCCGCCCACGCCTGCGTAGATGAGGGGGACTTCCACGTTTTCCAGCAGGGTCAGCTTGGGCAGCAGATTATACTGCTGGAAGATGAAGCCCAGCTTCTCGTTCCGGATGGCCGCCAGCTCACGGCGGTTCATCTTGCCGACGTCGCTGCCGTCCAGCAGATACCGGCCGTGGGTGGGCACATCCAGACAGCCGATGATGTTCATGCAGGTGGATTTGCCGGAGCCGGACTGGCCCACGATGGCCACGAACTCGCCCCGGTCTATCTTCATGGAGATGTGGTCTGCCGCTTTGACGAGGGTGTCACCCATCTGGTAGTATTTGCAGACCTCGTCAAACTCGATCAGGGCGCTCATTCGTCGCCTCCTTCGGCAGACACCATCATGTTGCTGTAGAAGTCGGTCGCGCTGACCGTCGAGGTGTCGTAAGCGATGGTGTCGCCCTCCTGCAGGCCGCTCTTCACCTCGATGTAATCATCGTCGCTGATGCCGGTGGTCACTTTGACGTAAACATAGCCGTCAGGGGCGGTCATGGAGGCCTCGGCATTTGCGGCGCTGGGCGAATCCTTCGTCACCAGCACATAGCTGCCCCGGACGAGGGCGGCGTTGGGCAGGGCCAGAACGTCTTTGACGCTGGCGGTGGTGATCTTGGCCGAGGCATTCATGCCGGGCAGCAGATCGCCCATCTCGTCGATGCGGACGGTGACGGGATAGCTGGTGGAGCCGTTGGCGGTGGTGCCGGCCACGAGGATGCTGCTGATGGTGCCCTTATAGGTCTCGCCCGGGACGGCGTCGGCGGTGATCTCCACCTCCTGCCCGACCTTGAGCGAGCGGATCTTCAGCTCGTCCACGTTGAGCTTCAGTTCCAGATAGCTCATGTCGTAGATGGTGCAGAGGTTCTGCATGGCTGCGTCGTTGGCGCTGAGCTTATCGCCGGCTTTGACCTTTTTGTCCACGATGGTGCCGCTGATGGGCGCATCGATGGTGTAGTGGCTGATGTTCCGCTCTGCCGAAGACATCCGCAGCTCGGCGGAGCGGAGATTGTCGGCGGCGTTCTGGGCCTGCTTGTCCAGATCCTTGCCGGTGATGCGGAGGAGCACGTCGTCCTGACGGACGGTGCTGCCCTCCCTGACGCAAAGCTCGGACACGGTACCGGAGGCAGCGGCCACGACGGTCTCCTCGCGCTGGTAGGCAAAGTGGGCCGAGTTGAGGGAGCTGACGCCGTTCACCTGCGCCACTGCGGCCTGCGCGGTGGTCAGGCTGCCCGTGTTGGGCACCGCGATGGTGACGGTGCAGGTCATGAGGCTGGCGTCACCGGAGGGGTCTGCGCCCGATACCGAGCGGATGGTGCCGTTCAGCACCTCAAAGGTGGTGTCCGGCATGACCTGCGCGGCCTGACCGACGGCGAAGCTCTGGGCCTCGGCGGCGGGGAAATCCACGGCCAGCAGCATCACAGAGGTGTCGCGGACAGTGGCGACGGTCTGACCGGCCTGCACCGCGTCGCCAGCGGCCACGGCAAAGGAGCTGACCTCGCCGCTGATCTTCGTGCGGACGTTCCGGGCGTCGGCAGCGTCATCGTAGCTGCGCTGGGCCTGAGACACCGAAAGCTGTGCGCTCTCGAGGTCGCCCTCCACATCCGAGCTGTCGATGACGTAAAGGACATCGCCCTTCTGGATGGTGTCGCCCAGCTCGAAGTCGGCGGTGAGCACCGTGCCGGTGACGAGGGACTTGACGGTGTAGGAATCGGCGGCATTGATGGTGCCGCTGCCGTCGTAGACGTTCACGATGTCGCGGCGTCCCAGCGCCTCCTGCACATACGCCATGTCTGCCGATGCACTGCGGCTCCTCCGGGGGATGACCACCACCGCCAGCACCGCCACGGCCACGACCGCCGCGATGCAGCGCTTTTTGTGGGTCCTGATAAAGTGGAGCACCTTATTTTCCCCGCCGGTATTCTCCTGCGGAGAGGCGTCCTGTGTCTTTTTGTTGAAACCTAGCATGAAAAGCCTAACCTCCTGTGATTTTTTCCTGTAGACCTGTGATAAAGAAGAATGCATTCCTCCTGCGTTCATCGCTCTGCGCCCTTCCCTCTGCACCCGCAAAAATCATCCCACCTGCGAGTTCCTGCTCCGGGTCAGCTGCGCAAATCAATGTCATGATACCATCTTATAAAACGGACTACAAGGAAGATTTCCTGCACGATTTGCAACTTTTTTGAAAATTTTTCCACTGTCCTGAATATCCCGGGAAATAAAGGCTCCCACCCGGGGCAGATCCTCCGGGCGGGAGCCTTGCTGTTTTTTTACGTCTGCTTACAGACAGCCGCATGGCAGGCCGAACAGGCTCATCTTGCATGAAATGAAAAACAGGAAGCTCCCGCCGGGGAACTCCCTGTTGTACATATCGTAGAGGTTACCGCAGTATCCCATAGGTTTTCTCCGCCACCGGTTCGCACCACTCGTTAGAGGTGCCTTCGCCGGGCACTTCCACTGCCAGATGAGAGAACCAGCAATCGGGTGCGGCACCGTGCCAGTGCTTGACCTCCGGGGGAATGTTCACCACATCGCCCGGATGCAGCTCCTGCGGAGCTTTGCCCCATTCCTGATAGTAGCCCCGACCTGCCACGCAGACAAGGATCTGCCCACCGCCCTTTGCAGCATGGTGGATGTGCCAGTTGTTCCGGCAGCCCGGCTCAAAGGTGACGTTGTAAATGCCAACCTGTGCGGTGGACAGGGGTGCCAGATAGCTTTTTCCGCTGAAATACTGTGCAAAACCGTCGTTGGATGCACCGATGGGGAACACCATTTCACTCTGGTGCTTTGCCTTGGCATCCTCTGCAGCGTCCTCTGCCCAGACTTCCTTGGCCATGCGGAAAGCCGCCCACGCCTTGGGCCAGCCCGCATAAAATGCCGCATGGGTCAGGATCTCTGCAATCTCACACCGGGTAATACCGTTGTTTTTCGCTGCCGTCAGGTGATACCGAAACGAGGAGTCCGTCAGTCCCTGCGCCATCAGTGCCACCACCGTCACAAGGCTGCGGTCCCGGAGGGAGAGTTTATCCTCTCGGCTCCACACCTGCCCGAATAGTACCTCATCGTTAAGTTCTGCAAATTTTGGTGCAAATTCGCCCAGAGCATCCCGCCCCGCGGTCTGTTTCACTGCCATTGTTGTACCCCTGCCTTTCCGTGTAAACGCTTAGACCTGCTTTTTCCCGCTGAACACCGGGAAAAAGCTGAATTCTCCGTAGTCAGCAATGTGCTCCATCTGCATGAGTGCAGCCATATCTTCCGGAGTGAGGACAAAATCTACGGCGGCATTCTCTTCCATGTGCTGTGGCTCTGCCGTTTTGGGCAGTGCTACTGCGCCAAGCTGAAGAACATAGCGGACACACAACTGTGCTGCAGATACGCCGTATTTCTTTGCCATCTGTGCAATCACAGGGTTCTTAAGCGCCTCGCCGTGGGCAATGGGCGAATAGGCCTCCACCTGAATGTGCTGCTCTCTGCAGAAATTCAGCAGATCATGATCGGTGTTGCTGATGTGGAGCAAGATTTGGTTCACCATGGGCTGTATCCGGCAATCGGACAGCAGGTTCTCCAAGTCATCCTGCAGAAAATTCGACACTCCGATGACCCGCACCTTGCCAGTCGCCTGTGCATCCTCCAGCGCACGCCAGACGGCTTTGTTCTCTGCAAAGTAGCGTTTGGTGTCCCTGAATTCGTTCCACGGCTGGGGTGCATGGATGATTATCTGGTCCAGATAGTCCAGCCCCATTTTTTCCAGCGTTTCCTCAATAGAGGCGGCTGTAGCCTCATAGGTTTTCAGTTCTGCAGCCACTTTGCTTGCGACAAACAGCTCCTCACGGGAAACGCTGCAGCTACGGATTCCCTCGCCAACGCCCTGCTCATTTTGGTAGGCCTGTGCAGTATCAATGAGACGATACCCCAGCGTAACAGCGGTGCGGACTGTCTGCGCCGCTTTGTCATTGTCAATGCACCATGTGCCAAGCCCCAGTTTGGGGATTTTCGTTCCATTTTCCAGTTTGTAGGTTTCCTGTAAAATCATCTGATTTCCCTCCATTTATACATTTTTTCCCATCTCGTAAGCCTGTGCCATGGCAGGCGTACCGCACACTGCACCCGGCTCGTAAACGCCACATGCTACAAGGACTCCCTTTTCCACGGCACCTTCCACACAGTCTGCATAGCCCCGGAAGCAGGCCAGCGTAGTATCTGCAGAGGATTTTTCCTCGTCTGCCATGGTGGTGATGTAGTAGAATTCCTTGTCTTTGACCTCAAGCCACCGTGCCATAGTGCGGTCGATCACTGCCTTCAACTGGGCACTGATGGAGTAGAAGTATACCGGGCTTGCCAGCACAATGACATCGGCATCGATCATCTTTTGCAGGATGTCTGCCATATCATCCTTGTGGACGCAGGCTCCACCGTGGGTGCTGCAGTAGTAGCAGCCGGAACAGGGAGCCACCTTTTTCTCAGCGACCCGGATCTTTTCTGCTTTGTGCCCGGCATCCTGCGCTCCACGCAGAAATTCATCGCATAGAATATCAGAGTTGCCGCCCTTCCGGGGACTGCCAGACAAAATCAATACTTTCTTGCTCATAGGAACCTCCTTGACAGCGGAGTGCATCCGCATTATGATGTTGATAAAGTTTGATTTTATCATACAACTTAAAGCGCACTTTAAGTCAAGGGCTTTTTGAAAAAACGGAGGTTTCAGATGATCTATACCGTAGGTGAAATGGCACAAAAGCTGGGCGTACCTGCCTCCACCCTGCGCTACTACGACAAAGAAGGGTTACTTCCCTTTGTGGAGCGTTCCTCCGGCGGCATTCGGATGTTCCGGGAAAATGACTTCGAGTGGCTGCAGGTCATCCGTTGTATGAAAAAAGCCGGAATGTCCATCAAGGATATCCGGCAGTATATTGAGCTTTCCATGCAGGGAGACGACACCATTGACACCCGGCTGGAAATGTTCCGGCATCAGCGGGAGGTGCTCACCCAGCAGATCCAGCAGTTACAGCACACGCTGGAGACCGTGGAGTATAAATGCTGGTTCTATGAAGCCGCCAAAGCCGCTGGGACAGTGGATGTCCCCGGTGCGATGGCCGATGCGGATGTACCTGATCAGTTTCGTGCCATCCGACAGGAGCTGCAGGGACAGAAGATTCCGAATGATGAAAAATAAGAAATGCCGTTCCAGTTGCTTTTGGAACGGCATTTCTCTTAATCTTCTAACCCATGGCTCCCGGTTACGTTTTTCAAACTTGACGGCATTGATTTGAATGACCGTATCCGTCCTTTAATCACACCGTTCCAGCTTCTTTGCCTTTGCAAAGAACCCCCACAGAAGGGCCGTACATCCCACCATGCAGGCAGGCATGATGAGGAAGGAAGTCCGGTAACCTACGGCGTCCACCAAGCTGCCAAACACGGCGTTGAAGAGAATGTCCGCCAGCGAAGCCACACTCAGCACCAGACCCGATGCAGAGGAAGCTGCGTGACTAGGCCAGTATCGCGGGATCAGCATAACAAGGGTCGGATACAGGATGGAAAACAACAGACCGCTGACCGCCAAGAGCCACAGGCCCGGTGCCCCCAGCAGCACACCCACCGTGTACAGCACGGCGGAGCTGGTGGCGAAGAGCCGCAGGCAGCGGTAGATGCCAAGCTTATCCACCAGACTGCTCAGCACCAGACGCCCCACCATCACACAGCCAAAGAAAACAGCGGTAAAGTTTGCCGCCTGTCCCATGGGCACTTCCAGTGCATTGGTGGCATAGCTCACCAGCCAGTTCATAATGCCATGTTCCGCAATGAAGTACAGCCCGATGATCAGCACCAGCGGCAGAAATGCCGGACAGGCCATGATCTCCTTGGGGGATGCCTTCCCCTCCGTTTTGTGCTCCTGCACTTCCGGCATCGGAAACAGTACAAACAAAACCATGGCAGCTGCGCCAATGGCCAGCAATCCCCATGCCACAGTGTGCCAGCTGGAAATATCCGTAGCCCAGTTGCCAATGATGCTCTGGCTGCCGCTGGTGCCGATGCCCTGAATGAAGAACAGGAAGTTCACAAAAAAGCCGGGGGCAGCGGCGAACATCCCGGTGGTGATCAGGTTCATGTTGGTGTTCAGCAGCGTGGACGTACCCATGGCGAAGAACATCCCCACCAACAGCAGCAGATAGGAGTCCGTGGTGGCAAACAGCAGCATGGCCCCGCTCCACAAAAAGGTATACAACAGCATGGCCTTGCGACGGCCCAGCAAGTCCACGCCGAAGCCTCCCACCGCCAGAAACACGAGGTTGCCGATGTAGCTTACGGTGACGATCTGGGATAACTGGGCGGTACTCAGCTGGAAGTGGGCAGAGAAGATAGTGGAAAAAATGCCCCGCATGGCATCGTTCGCGCCCAGAGCCACCATCAGGATCAGGAACGCAGCAAACGTGATGATGTTCTTTTTCTTGTTCATTGGTTTATCCCTCAAAAGAAGCCGCCGCCCGGCCCGACCCGGCAAAAGGGGCCAGCGCCGATGCGGCGGCTTGCTCATTATTGATAGGCGGCTCAGCCCAGTTCGATGCTCTGGTACTCCGGGGCGGCAGCCTCAGCCGTCAGACCCATGGTCTGCACGTTGGTGCAGTTCTGAGTAAGAAGCGCCTGTGCGAAGTCCGAACGGTCCTCGCCTGCAAAGCCCAGCGTGGAGTTCCGGACGATGACGCCATCTACCCAGCGCAGGAACATGGCTGCACTCTTCTGATGCAGCATACCTTCCTTTTCAGGCGGAATGGGACGCAGGTCGTACATTCCGCGCTCCCACTTGCTGGTAGCTTCCAGACAGACGTTGACATTTTCAAACAGAACATTCTTGATGTGATTCTCCTCGTTGCCGGAGAGGAACACACCGTTCTCACCCTTGCAGGTGACGTTGAAGAAGCGGACATTCTCGATGCTGCCGCTGTGGGTGTTGGCGTTCCGGTCGTGGGTCGTCATCACGATGGGTTCTGCGCAGCCCCACCAGCACTCGGCAAAGCGACGGGTCTCGATCATGATGTTGGAGAAGCTCACGTTCCGCACACAGCCGCCGTCACGGATCTGGATGGACAGGCCGCGGTTGGTTCCGGTGATGATGCAGTTATCCACCAGAATATTCTCAAAGTCTGCCACGCCCTCCGTGCCGATCTTGATCGCGGCACTGGTAGAGGTCAGCGTGCAGTTGGAGATGATGACGTTCTTGGTGGGGCCGTACTCGTTGTTGCCTGCTGTGGTCTTGAGGCAGATGCAGTCATCTGCACACTGGACATGGCAGCCGATGATCCGCACATTGGTGGAGTGATCCGGATCGATGCCGTCGGAGTTGGTGCAGTCCAGCGGGTTCAGCACCCGGATGTTGGAGATCAGCACATCGTTGCATCCGGCAGGGTGCAGCGTCCAGAACGGAGAGTTCTGCAGTGTCACGTCATGGAACGAGATGTGGTTGCAGTGCTCCACATACACCATGGTGGGACGGGGGTAGAAATCACCGTTGAAATAGTAACGGCTTGCCCGCTTCATAAAGGCATAAACATTGCCGTCCACTGCGCCCTGACCCGTGATGGAGAAGTTGTCTGCATCCTTGGCGTGAATAAAGGTGTAAGCCGGTTTTGCCACCGGACGATCCACGGCCTTTGCGCCGGAAACTGCTGCCACGGAAGCATCATCGCCGTTGGGGTTGAAATAGGTGGAGATATCGGAGTGCGCTTTCAGAAGGGCACCCTGTTCCAGATGCAGCTCTACGTTGCTTTTCAGCTCGATAGAACTGGAATAGTAGGTATGACCGCCCTCCAGTACAACGCGGCCGCCGCCTGCTGCGTTGCAGGCATCAATGGCAGACTGGATTGCAGCGGCATCATTGGTTGCGCCATCGCCGACAGCGCCATACTTGGTGACTGAATAAACCATGAAAACTTGCTCCTTTTCGCATTATCAGACTGCGCCGAACAGGGTGGGCAGCGCCATGGAGAACCAAGGCACATAGGCTACCAGCATCAGCGCCACAAAGATCGCGGCATAGAACGGCAGGATCGGTTTGATCATGTCCTCCATATCCATATCTGCCACCGAGCAGCCGCTGAACAGTGCGCTGCCAACGGGCGGGGTTATGTTGCCGATACCCAGGTTCATGACCATCATGATACCGAAGTGGATGGGGTCCATACCGAAGGACTGGACAACGGGCAGGAAGATCGGGGTGAAGATCAGGACAGCCGGGGTGATGTCCATGAAACAGCCAACCACCAGCAGGACAAGGTTGATGATGAGCAGGATAACATACTTGTTGCTGGAAACGCTGATCAGTGCGTTGCCGATGGCGCTGGGCAGGCCGGTGAAGCTCATAACAAAGCTCATAACATTGGAGCCGGCAATCAGGAACATGATGACAGCGGTGGTCTCGCAGGCGTCCAGCAGGATCTTGGGCAGATCCTTGATCTTGATGCTGCGGTAAACAACGATGGACAGGAACAGGGTGTAGGCAACAGCCACTGCAGCGGACTCCGTTGCCGTGAAGATGCCGGACATAACGCCGCCGACGATGATGACGATCAGCAGCAGGCTGGGGATGGCGTCCACGAAGTACTTGAAGAAAACAGAAGCCGGAACCTTACCAGCAGTGGGATAGTGGTTCTTCTTTGCGATGACATACGCCACCACCATGCAGGCCAGTGCCCACATCAGGCCGGGGATGTAGCCGGACATGATCATGCCCACCACAGAGCAGCCAGCCAGCACCGGATAGATGATCAGGATGCCGGAAGGAGGAATGATCAGACCGGTAGGTGCGGAAGCGATGTTGACGGCAGCAGCAAACTTTTTATCGTAGCCTTCCTTCTCCTCCATGGGGATCAGAACGCCGCCGATAGCAACGGAAGCTGCAACGGAGGAACCGGACAGAGAGCCGAACAGCGTGTTGCCCAGAATGTTGGTGTGCGCCAGACCGCCGGGGATGCGGCCGACCAGAATTTTTGCGAAATCGATCAGTTTCTGTGCGATGCCGCCGGTGTTCATCAGAACACCGCAGAGGATGTAGAACGGGACAGCCAGCAGCGAGAAGCTGTCAACGCCGCCCACCATGCGCTGGCTGGCAACGAAAGTGCCCAGATCCAGAGACAGGGTGGAGGCCATGGTCACGACCGACGAAATGATGATACTGACCGAGACCGGGACGCTCAGCGCCAGCAGCAGCGCAAACGTGCCGATCAGGAGCAGACCGACTTGAAAAGTACCCATTTTAGGTTCGTCCTCCTTTTTTATGCTTCTTTGGCAGACTCTGCCTTGGGGCCCTGCTTCATATCGCGCAGGTCCTCACCGATGAAGATGAGCGCGTAGAAGATGAACAGGATGGCACCCACAGGGACGCTGGCGTAGATCAGGGGCATGGGCAGCTGCAGCGCAGCGCTCAGCTGATCCGCAGCGGTGTTGACAAGGCGCGTGCCGCCGCCGATCATGACAACAACGCAGAACAGGATGACCATAGCCTGCACAAAGATATCCAGGATCTTCTGGCCCTTGAAGGACAGACGCTTGCTCAGCGCGGTGATGGCCAGATGCTTGCGGCGGCCGTATGCGTAAGCACCGCCCACCATGGTCACCCAGATCAGCAGATACCGCAGCGCTTCTTCGGTCACGGTGCTGGGGTTGTTCAGGATGTAGCGGGTGATGACCTGCCAGCAGACAGCAATGACCATGACACCCATGATAATGGTGCTGAGGACCTGAATGATCTTATCGATCAGGCCGCGGAATTTAACGATCAACATGGTATGCTCCCCTCCTCATCAAGCCTGTACATAGGACAGGAAGTCCTCGTAATAACGGGCGTTGTCGGCGCTCTTGGCACAGAACTCGTCGCGCAGGGACTGGGTGGCCTCAATGAATGCCGTCTTGTCGATGGTGTAGAACTGGACGCCCATCTCCTTGGCACCGTCAATGTTCTCCTGCACCAGATCCTGCCATACGGCCTCGTGTGCTTCGTTGCCCTGCGTCATGCCGTTTACGATGGCACTCTGCTCGGCCTCGTCCAGACTTTCCCAAGTCTCGGTGGAGATGATCACGATATCGGGCACCATCTGGTGCTGGGTGTAGGTGTAGCTCTTGCAGACTTCACCGTGGCCGTCCTGCACCAGAACTGTCTCGTTGTTCTCTGCGCCGTCAATAATGCCCTGCTGCAGACCGGTGTAGGTCTCGCCGCTGGACATGGGCGTTGCACTGCCGCCCATGGCACGGATCATGGCAATGGACGTGGGGCTGTCCTGAGTGCGGATCTTCAGACCCTTCAGGTCTGCGGGGCCTTCACAGGGGCCGTCTTTGGTGGTGTAGATGCTGCGGGAGCCGGAATCGAACCAGCCGATGGCAAAGAAGCCCTGATCGTAGGTGCTCTTGAAGATCTCCTGCACCGCTTCGCTCTGGTTCATAACGGCAAAATACTGCTCGGTGCTCTCGAACACATACGGCATCGAGAAGATGGCGTATGCGCTGTTGAACTGCTCCATGCTGGAAGCGGAGACCTTTGCAATATCCAGAACACCAGCCTTGACCAGCTGGATCATTGCTGCGTTGTCGCCCAGCTGACCATTGGGGTAAACGCTGAAGGTCAGGTCGGATTCAGCAGAAGCAACTTCCGTCATCTTCTGCAGTCCAACATTGACCGGGTGCGCTTCGCTGTGGCTGTGTGCCACCAGCAGATGCTTGGAGCTCAGGCCGTCTGAAACCGAGCCGCTGCATCCGGTGAGCGACAGGCTTGCGCCTACGGCAGCAAGACCTGCAGCAGCCAGAAAGCTGCGGCGAGTAATACGTCTTGTTCCTATCATGATTGACATCTCCAGTTTTCTTTGTTTGATTGACTGCGTACAAAACCGGTTTTGAGCTCCTGTCGGTCAGAGTGAAACTTATCCCTTCCGCAAAGGGCTTCAGGCTGCGCATTCCCTACCATTTCCGTTCTGCCATGTGCAACAGGCTTTCTGTCAATAAAAATAGCGCAAACTCGTTGTAATGTACAGGCCTTTTTTGGTGAAAACCTTGCATTTCTTGGTATAATCCAGCCTTTTTTGCAAAATTGTTGGCATTTATTGGTCAAAATATTGCATATATTGGTACATCATGTTATGATGAACTAGCCCAAAAGAATTTTGTGACCGGAGGTATTTTTCTGTGAAAGTCATCAAAACCGATAAACATTATATGGCCGAACCGGATTTTGAGATCGACCATTACAAGGATGCCAGCTATCCTCCGGTCGCTTCTCATTACCATGAATTCTATGAGATTTTTCTCTTTGTCAGCGGAAATGTGGATTATGTCGTCCACGACAAAATGTTCCGGCTCAAGCCGGGAGACCTGCTGATCATCCCCCCTGCCATTATGCACCATCCCATCTTCCGGGACTTTGAGATCCCCTACGAGCGGTATGTGTTGTGGCTCAGCCCTCCGGCTTTTGATACCATGAAAAAAATCGACCCGGACATCGATTACTTTCTCCGTCCGGGTCATGCAAAAACATTTTTGATTCGGGATAGTGTGGACAGTTCCCGCGCCCGGTTCGGGCAGTTTGAAGCCCTGACCCACGCTTACCGGGAGGAAAGCCTGTGTTACCACAGTGAGGGCATGGCCGATATTCTCCGCATCCTGATCGGCATCAACCGCTCCTTATATAATCGGGAGCACGTTTTTGCCAAGGCGCAGAAGCCAAGCGTCCTGAGCAACGCCCTGCATTATATCGATCTGAACCTCAGCGGCGATCTTTCACTGGACACGGTGGCAAAGGCGCTTTTCATCGACAAATACAATTTTTCCCACATGTTCAAGCAGAATATGCAGATCAGTTTTTACCAGTATGTCATCCAGCAACGGCTGCTGGAAGCCAAACGGCTGCTCATGAAAAAAGAACCGATCTCTTCCATCCCGGCCAAATGCGGTTTTTCTGATTATAACGCCTTTTACCGCTCCTTTAAAAAGAATTACGGCGTCAATCCGCGCGAATATGTCGCTTACCACATGAAGGCGATCCACGGTGAAGTCGGCGGCTTATCCCTTGATATCGACCACCAGAGCACAGAATCCTAATCTGTTCCTCTGATTTCCGTCATTTTTATAAAATTGCAGCCTTTGTTTTTCAATCAACCCACCACAATGCTCTGCGGCTGCATGGCATAGGGGTCGGCTATGGCTTCGATGCGCCGCAGCTGTTCCTCTCCCGGCAGAACATCATCCAGCGAAACACGTTGGTAACAGACGCCGTCCTTGCCCACCGTCAACATCCGCTGCTCAAAAGCAGTAAAGGCATCCCGCACCATGTCCATCATGGCGTTGCGGAGTGCAGGAGCCGCATAGGTCAGGAACTTCATGCCCCGCGCTGCATCGAACTTTGGCACAGCTTTCCATAAGCCCAGATTGCCCGCTTGTTTCAAATCGTCCGTATCAAGGTTCAGGCCAGACTGTGCCAAATTCATGCTGCGGAAAAGGTCATTTGCCACCTTGCTAATAAAGGACTTGTTGTTGTCGATTAACTGGCTCCGAAATAGCCGATGCTCTCTGCCCAGGGCTGATCGTTGAGCCACTGCAGAGTATCGCGGCCATCCGGGCGCTCATTGACGTTGGGTTCCCAATGTCCTTCGCTCTTGCCTGTGCCGCGGCAGGCATCTGTTGCATAGGGGCAGCACTGTTCGATCATAGAACAGGAGGAACAGGATCGCCAGCAGAACAAAAACAGCGCCCATCACCAGCAAGATCTGATACGGCGCAAAGTACACTCCAAAATGCTGGCAGGGAACCAGATACAATACCGTCAGCGCTTTGACCTGTTTGCGCACCACCAGTCGGCTGTCCTTTTATTTCAAACCTCCTGCTGCTTGCATCCTGCGGAAAATGCGATTATAATAAAAACCGTCCAACTCGTTTCGTACAACGTCGTACCACAATCAAAAAGAAGAGGCTCCTTATGCAGGAACAGAACATTGCACAAATGCTTGAAAATCCATTCATGCAGTACAATCACATCGAGATCGTATCGGTAACGTCGGACAGCGCCGTCATGTCGCTGGACATCCGGCGGGACACCACCAACATCTACGGTTACGTGCATGGCGGCGCATTTTTTACCATGGCCGACTGCTGTGCCGGGCTGACTGCCCGCTCTGACGGACGGCAGTATGTCACCCAGAACGCTTCGGTCAATTTCATCCACAACGTCAAAGCCGGTCACCTGACAGCCCGCGGCCGAACGGTCAGCCGCCGCCGACACATCTGTGTGGTGGCTGTGGAGATCACAGACGAGACCGACACCCTGTTATTTTCCAGCACCTTTTCCATGTACTGTATCAGCGCCGAGGGCTGACTGCTCTTTCTTCCCCGTACTGCGCACGTTTTGCGTGCTGGTGCGGGGCTTTTTTATTGTGCAGCGTATTCTGTCAGCGGCCCACAGCTCTCCCTGGGAACATACTCGATCGGCAGCAGTCGGCTTTCCGGAGTGACAATCTGACCGTCCAGCTGCCCCAGCACCAGCTGGATGCACTCCCGCGCCATATCCTCCATGGGCAGATAGACCACGCTCAGGCTCGGGATCGAAAACGCATCGGATTCCTCCGGGCCGTTGCCTACAGCGATCAGCCGGGGCAGCTTCTCGCCGATATATCCGGCCTCACAAAAAGCCCGCAGCGCACCGTGCGCAATGGCCGAGGAACCGCAGAACACTGCGTCCGGCAGCTGCTGCTTCCACTCATGCCTCAGCCGATGCGAAACCGCCTCGTAACCGCCTCGTATGCTATTTTCACAATACCGGTTGGCCAGGATCGTCAACCCGTGGTGCTCCCCTTCCAGCCGGAACCCATGCATCCGGTTTTCCATCCCCTCAAAGACCGGGCTGCTCGTCAGGACTGCCGCCGTCCTGCATCCCTGATCGGCAAAAGCCCGCGCCGCCAGAGCACCCATCTTCAGATCATCCACATTGACGCTGCAATACCCATTGCAAACACGGTTGTACAGCACCACAGGGATCGGCAGCTGCGTGTCCTCCAAAAACTGCAGATCCGCATAGGACGCATTGCAAATGATGGCAGCATGGCAGTTTGCGCCACTGGTCAGTGCCTCACTTTCCTTCAGGTGGTCGTTGACATACGGGTAGATGACCAGCCGCACCGGACGTACCGTTTTTTCGATCTCGGCCCGCAGACCATCCCAGAAGCGGAACATCATGCTGGCCCGGAAATCCTGTGCCCAGAACATGGCCACCACCAGCTCATTGGCACCGCTGCCGCCCCGCAGGCTCCGGGCAGCCATATTGGGCTGGTATCCAAGCCGTGCCGCCGCTGCAAAAATTTTTTTCTGCGTGGCCGTACTGATCTTCCGCTCTGCCGCCTTGCCGCCCAAAACAATGCTGACCGTACTGGACGAGATCCCGACCTCCTGCGCGATTTCCTTGATCGTAACCATGCTCTTCCCCACCTTTTTCTGATATCAGATTTATTGTACCCGTTTCCCTGTATCTTGACAAGCCAAAAAAGCCTCTCTCATCTCAAGCCATCCGTTTTTGTGCACTCTGTATATTTTTCTCTTTTTCTTTTTAGCTATCTCAACAAAGTTGCATTTCTTTTCCTCCAAACTTCGTTTTTTTCTTGACATTAGTAAATCGTTGTACTACACTCAGTACGACGATTGAGTCAAGCGTTGTACCGATGTTTGGCGCTGATATCACCTTTCCATCTATAAGGAGGCTATCGAATGAAGAAAGTTGCAATCGGCGGTGGCCAGGGCTTCTGGGGCGACAGCCCGGACGCGGCCATCCACATGATCCGCAATGCCGATATCCAGTATATGGGCTGTGATTATCTGGCAGAGCTGACCCTCTCCATCATGGCAAAGCAGCAGCTCAAGGATCCCACCAAGGGCTTTGCGCCCGACTTTACCACCCGCATCCTGAAGGAGGCCGGCAAGGAAGCCTGGGACAAGCACATCAAGATCTGCACCAACGCAGGCGGCATGAACATCAATGGCTGCGTGGACGGCATCCGCCAGTGGGCAGAAGGCAACAGCATGAGCGGCTATAAGATCGGTTATGTGACCGGCGATAACATCAAGGATAAGATCCCGCAGCTGCTGAAGGATGGCTGGACCTTCCCCAACTTCGACTACGACGGCAATTTCAACGATATTCTGGATAAGATCTACAACTGCAATGTCTACATCGGCCATGAGGGCATTGAGGGATGCCTGGCAGAGGGTGCCGATGTGGTCATCACCGGCCGTGCGGCTGACAGCGCCCTGTTCCTGGCTCCGCTGAAGTACGAGTTTGGCTGGGCTGCTGACGATTGGGACAATCTGGCCCGCGGCATCATGGCAGGCCATCTGCTGGAGTGCGGCGGTCAGGGTGCCGGCGGCAACTATATGTACGACTGGCGCAATGTCCCCCGCATGGACGAGCTGGGCTTCCCCATCGCAGAGCTGACCGATGATACCTTTGAGATCACCAAGGCTCCCGACTGCGGCGGCATCATCTGCGAACAGAGCTGCAAGGAGCAGTTCCTGTACGAGGTCCACGATCCTGCCAACTACCTGACCCCGGATGTCAACGTGGATATCAGCCATGCTACCATCACTCAGGTGGGTGACAACCGTGTCCGCATCGGCGGTGTCAAGGGCAAGCCCCGCCCCGACACGCTCAAGCTCTGCGTGGGTTACCACAAGGGCTGGAAGACTGTTTCCATGCTGAGCTTTGCATGGCCTGATGCCTACGAAAAGGCTCAGTACTGCGCCGAGGTCATCATGAAGAAGATGCAGCGCCGCGGCATGAAAGCCGATGACATCCACATCAGCTACATCGGCCTGAACAGCCTGCATCTGGGCGTGGCCGATATGAGCGAAGAGGCGCTGAAGAACCTGAACGAGTGTGTCCTGCGCATTGCTGTGTTCAGCGAGGACAAGAGCGAGTGCGCCAAGATCATTCCCGAGATCAGCCCCATGCAGCTGAACGGCCCTCCGGGTGCTTCCTTCTTCGGCGGCCGTGCCCGTGTGCAGGAAGTGATGGCGCTGTGGCCCACCACCGTACCTCGCGATGCCGTACAGGTCGAAAGTCACATTCTGGAGGTGAAGTAAGATGGCAGAGATCTATCTGAACGATATTGCTCACGGCCGCTCCGGCGACAAGGGCGATACCAGCAATGTCTGTGTGTATGCACGCAAACCGGAATACTATAAGATCATTGAGCGCGAGGTGACCCCCGAAAAACTCAAAGCCTACTTTGGCGACATGGTCAAGGGCGAGATCACCCGCTACGACGTGCCCAGCCTGAACGGCTTCAACTTTGTTATGAAGCACGCTCTGGGCGGCGGTGCCACCATGAGCCTGCGTCTGGACAGCCTGGGCAAATCCATGGGCAGTGCCGTGATGCGCATGAAGATCCACGTTGAGGATGGAGAGCTGTAACATGAGTGAACATATGGCATTGGAGAACCTGACCGTTCTCGACCTGACCCGTGTGCTTGCCGGTCCCTTCTGCACCATGATGCTGGCTGACATGGGAGCCAACGTCATCAAGATCGAGGTCCCCAAAGGCGGTGACGACACCCGCGGCTATCCCCCCTTCCGTGCCAAAAATCTGAATGGTGAGCGGGAAAGCGTCTATTTTGCTAACATCAACCGCAACAAAAAGGGGATCACCCTGAACCTGAAGGCCCCTGAGGGCAAGGAGATCTTCAAGGAGCTTGTCAAAAAAGCGGATATCGTGGTGGAAAACTACCGCCCCGGCGTGATGGACAAGCTGGGACTGGGCTATGATGTCCTGAAGGAGATCAATCCCCGCATCATCTATGCGGCGGTCTCTGGCTTTGGCTGCTACGGTCCCTACCACCTGCGCCCGGGCTATGATATTCTGGCTCAGGCCATGGGTGGTATGATGTCCATCACCGGTTCCAAGGGCGGGGAACCCACCCGTGCCGGTTCGGCGCTGGGTGATATTCTGGGCGGACTTCATGTAACCATCGGCATCCTTGCCGCAGTCAACGCCCGCACCATTACCGGCAAAGGGCAGCGGGTGGACGTGAGCCTGATGGACAGCATGATCGCTGCCACTGAGAACACTGCCCTGAAGTACATCGAGACCGGCAACATCCCGGCCCCCATGGGCAACCGTTATGCCGCTGTTTCCCCCTATGACAGCTTCACCTGCAAGGGCGGCAAGGTCATCATCGCGGCAGGCAACCAGAAGCTGTACGAGAAGCTCTGCAATGAGGTGTTGGAGCGTCCGGACATGATCACCGATCCCCGGTTCGTGGATATGCCGGGCCGTCTGGCCAATCAGGATGCCATTGCCGAGGTCATTGAGGAGCGGATCAAGGATCTGACCCCCAACGAGGCCGCCGAGCTGGTACTGGCCCACGGCATCCCCGCAGGTCCCATTATGAACATCAAGGAGATCCTGAACGATCCCCATGTCAAGGAGCGCGAGATGTTCGTGGAGATGGATCATCCCACTCTGGGCAAGGTCACCGTGAACGGCTGTGCCATCAAACTGATGGACACCAAGCCCTCTGTGCGCACTCCCGCTCCCCAGCTGGGGCAGAACAACCGGGATATCTTTGAGGGTGTTCTGGGCATGACCGAAGAGCAGTTCAACACTCTGCACGAGAAGCAGGTGTTCTGATCTCTGACCACCTTTACACACATTATCGAGGAGAAATCACATGCTGGCAGTATTAGGATTCATCACCATTCTGCTGGTGCTGGCACTGATCATGAGCAAGAAGGTCTCTACCCTTGTAGCTCTGATCTTTGTTCCCGCCATCACCGGCTTCATCGCAGCATTCATCAACGCCCCCAATGTCATCATCCAAGCCGCACAGGCTGCTGCCGAAAAGGCCGGAACTGCTTATGTTGAGCCGGTCATCACGTTCGGCACCCGCTTTACCAAGGCACTTTCCATCCTCAGCGCAGATTATATGGGCAAGGGCCTGAGCAGCATCGTTGCCACCGGTGTCATGTTCATCTTTGCCATCCTGTTTTTCAGTACCTGCTCGGATGCCGGTGTCTTTGATCCTATCATCAACCGCATCCTGAAGTTTACCGGCGAAGACCCCGTCAAGGTCTGTATCGGCACCTTCCTCATCGGCTGCATCTGCCATCTGGATGGCTCCGGTGCCACCACCTTCCTGATTGCGATCCCCGCCTGTATGCCCCTGTTCCAGAAGCTGAAAATGAACCTCTGGGTAGAGGCTACCATCGTGGCGCTGGCCGCCGGTATCATGAATGTTATGCCTTGGGGCGGCCCCACGGTCCGTGCAGCCGCAGCCATGTCCGGTCTGGGCTATGAAGTCACCGGCAGCGAGCTGTGGGTGGGCATCATGCCCGCCTGGATCGCAGGCTTGGCGACCTGCCTGCTCATCGCGGCTTTCCTGGGCAAAAAGGAAGCCAAGCGCATTGCTGCAGGCATCCCCGCGCAGGAGGTCACCGGTCTGACCGAAGCAAAGACCACCAACACCTCCAACGAACTGGCCCGCTCCGGCTGGCGTTGGTACTTCAATGTGGCACTGATCCTGGTCATCCTGTACATCCTCGTTACCAACCGCCTCAGCCCGGCTGTCACCTTTATGATCGGCTACTGCGTCCTGCTCATCGTCAACTACCCCAGTGTGGATCTGCAGCACAAGATCATCAACAGTCATGCACAGGCCGCATTCCTGATGGTCTCCATCGTCTTTGCCGCAGGCGCATTCACCGGTGTGGTCAAAAATTCCGGTATGCTGGCTTCCATGACCGACGCTCTGGTCTCCATCATCCCCACCAGCATGGGCACCTTCATTGCCCCCATCGTCGGCCTGTTCAGCGTTCCGCTGAGCCTGCTGTTTGACCCGGACTCCTACTACTACGGTGTTATGCCGGTCATCGCCAACGCGGTTTCCGCTATGGGCGGCAACGCACTGGCTGTGGCAAAGGCTTCCATCATGGGCCAGATGACGCTGGGCTTCCCGCTCAGTCCCCTGACGGGTGCCACCTTCCTGCTGCTGGGCCTTTCCGGTCAGGACCTGGGCGACCACCAGAAGCACACCCTCCCCTACGCATGGGTTGCATCTGCCATTATGGTCGCTGTGGGCTGCGTAGCCTGTGGGCTGCTGTTCTGAGGTCTCACCAAAAGAAACACCTTCCTCCTTTTTCACCCATTCCTTCATCCTGATTCCGAAACGTATGCCGGGCGAAGTACCCGCAGCACGCCACGGAATGCGTGCAAACCAGCAGACTTCCACCCGGTGCTCCGGGTGGTGTCGGCTGGTTTTGCCGTTTTTGAAGGATACCGTCCTGCCCTTGGGGCAGAAAGGAGTTTTCTCTTATGCCCGAGTCCATCCAGACTCCTGTTCCTGCGGCGGACGAACTGGCCGCACAGGTGCTGCTGCTGGCACAGAGTCGGTTGACTGCCGACCTGCGTTTTTTATCCTCCGCTCTGGAACAGCTGAAGCCGATTCCCGTCCCTGCGCTGGACACCCTGTTTGCCGGGGATGGCCGCTGCTTATACTATTGCCCTGAAACGCTGCTCCGCACATTCCGGGCACAGCAGTCTGTGCCCACCCGTGCCCTGCTGCATGTCACCCTGCACTTTCTTCTGGGGCATCCCTTCCAACGGCAGGAAATGGATCACCGCCTATGGAGCCTTGCCTGCGACATTGCCGTAGAGGAAGTCATCCGGGAACTGGAGATCCCCTCTTGCGCCCTGCCGGATGATGCTGCACAGGACAGCTGGCGCAGCCGCCTGCAGGATGCCTGCCCTCACCTGACGGCAGAAGCCATCTATAATTTTCTGCTGGAACGGCAGTACCCCGCCGATGTTCTGGCGGAATTGACCCAGCTTTTTTCCCGGGACAACCATGCGCTCTGGTATGCTGCGCCACGGCCCGGCTCTCGTCCGGCCCCCAACGGACAGCTACTGCCCGCCGGGGAGGATGAGGATATCACCAACGAGACCGAGCTGCGCAAAGCCGACACCCGGGACGAAACGCTGCAGCAGATGCAGCAGCGGCAGAAGGAAACCCTGCGCAAACAATGGAAGCAGCTGGCCCGCCAGGCCAAGACCGATCTGGAGACCTTCAGCCGCCGTCACGGCAAACGTGCCGGAGCATTGATGGATGGGTTAGAGCCTGTGACCTTTGAGGAATGCGACTATACCGACTTTCTTCGCCGGTTCGGAGCACAAAACGAGGTTCTGCAGCTTTCCGAGGACGAATTTGACCTCATCTATTACACTTACGGTCTGCGCACCTACGGCAACATTCCTCTGGTCGAGCCGCTGGAATACCGGGACGACAAGCGCATCCGGGAATTTGTGATTGCCATCGACACCTCCGGCAGTGTTCAGGGCGATATCGTTCAGAGCTTTTTGCAGCGCACCTGCGACGTTCTGCGGCAGAGCGGCTCCTTCACGGAGCGGGTAGAGATCTATCTCATCCAATGCGATGCCGAGGTGCAGAGCGTGGAGCGGCTGACCAGTCTGGACCAGCTGCATGAGCTGATCCCCCGGCTGAAGCTCCGGGGCTTCGGCGGTACCAACTTCCGGCCGGTGTTCGCCTATGTAGACAGGCTGCTGGAAGAGAAAAAGCTGACGAACCTCAACGGCCTGCTCTATTTTACCGACGGCGTGGGCACCTACCCGGAAAAATCCCCTGCCTACAAGACTGCCTTCATCTTTAACCGTGACGACCACATCAGCCCCCACGTTCCCAGCTGGGCCATCCGGGCTGTACTTACCACTGACAACATCCGCCTGCTTGAACCGCAGAAGACCCGAACCGAGGAGGACACCGAATCATGGATATAGCAAGTGCAAAGCAACAGATCAAAAATACCGTGCAGATCTACCTGCAGAAGGACGCTCTGGGCCGCTACCGACTTCCGCTGGTGCACCAGCGGCCCATCTTCCTGCTGGGTGCGCCGGGTCTGGGCAAGACTGCCATTATGCAGCAGGTGGCTGATGAGATGGGGCTTGGCCTTGTGAGCTATTCCATGACCCACCACACCCGCCAGAGCGCACTGGGTCTGCCTGTGATCGTAGAAAAGGAATACGGCGGCAAACACTATCAGGTCAGCGAATACACCATGAGTGAGATCATCGCCAGCGTCTACGACTGTATGCGCACCACCGGCAAAACGCAGGGCATCCTGTTTCTGGACGAGATCAACTGTGTCTCCGAGACCCTCTCCCCTGCCATGCTGCTGTTTCTGCAATACAAAGTCTTTGGTGGGCATCAGATCCCCGAGGGCTGGGTGGTGGTCACCGCCGGCAACCCGCCCCGCTTCAACAAAAGCGTCCGGGAGTTTGATGCTGCCACCCGTGACCGCCTGAAGGTGATCGAAGTTGAGCCAAGTTATGAAGCATGGAAGGCCTATGCGCTGGAACACGGTGTCAGCCGCAGCGTCATCAGCTATCTGGATATCCGTCCCGAAGATTTTTACAAGGTCGAGACCACTGTGGACGGTCTGACCGTGGTAACGCCCCGTGCGTGGGAGGATCTCTCCGAAATCCTGCAGTATCACGAGGAGCTGGGCCTTGCAGTCAGCGAGGAGCTGACTACCCAGTATCTGCAAAACAAGCAGGTCGCCCGGGATTTTGCCATCTACTATGAACTTTATCAGAAATATCGTCAGGCCTACAATATTGATGCCATCCTGCAGGGTGTGTGGGATGAGGATGTCCTCACGCAGGCACGCAGCGCCAAGATGGACGAGCGGATGAGCCTTGTCAGCCTGCTGCTGGAAGCCGTGTTCCTGCAGATGGAACGCTGTACCCTGCGCCACGATGCGCTGCGTCTTATCGCGGCCACCCTCAAAGCCCAGCGCGGGACGCTGGATGTTCCCGGCGATGCCCTGACCGCCCTCGCCGGGCTGGAGGACAACTGGCGCGCCGAAGCCAACAAAGCCCCCTCTGCCCGGCAGAAGGTCTATCTCGATCTGCTGTCGCTGACTGCCCAATGGCACGGAGAACTTTCCGGCTCCACCCCTTTTTCCGCCCTCAAGGCCTGCTATCAGCGCTCAGTCGCCGACCTGCAGGCTGAGGTCGCTGAAACACAGAAGAAGCTTGGCGATCTGCTCCGTTTTTTACAGGAAGCCTTCGGTAAGGGAACGGAGCTGAGCATGGCGGTAAACGATCTGACCGTAGCCCCCGTAGCCACCGCATTTCTGGGGCAGTTTCTCAGCACCGATTACTTTGCAGCCAGCCGGGATCTGCTGCTGCACCGGCAGTCGGAGCAGCTGCTGCACCAGATCGATCTGACAGGACTGGTGTAAAATGGAACTGCTGCAATTTGAAGTAACCAACGCCGGAACGCTGGGCAGCCGCTGGACACCCCCCGCCCCGGAAACAAAAAAGGCCTCCTCCCTGCCCGGAGCCGCACTGGCAGCTCTCTTGCAGGAGGAGGATGACGAGGATGATTGGGGCGGCGATGCTCCCGACATGAGCGCAGAGTTTGCACGGCTCAGCCATCTGAACGAAGAGTCCGAGACCGATGCCCTGCCCCTGACAGCAGACTTTGCCCCTCTGCCGGATGGCTCTCTGGCTCTGGTGCGCTGGCCCCGGCTGGCACGGCCTGCTGTGGTACCCGACACTGTAGAAGGCCGCACTGTCACCGCCATTGCCGCTACCGCCTTTGCTGCCAGCCATCTGGATGAGGGCTGCTTTGCGCAGTTCGGGCAATCGCCTATCAGTTTCAGCATATTTTGTATGCGAATGGGCCGCGCAGTCACCACCGAAACGCTGGACGAAGGCGGGCCGACTTCCGTCACACTGCCGGACAGCATCACCCACATTGGTCCCTACGCGTTCTACCACTGCACAAATCTGACTTCCATCACCCTGCCGGATGCCATTTCCGCCCTGCCTGCCGGTGTATTCGGCGACTGCAGTCGCCTTACCAGCGTCCATCTGCCGGAGCAGCTGCAGGCTCTGGGCTATCTGCCCCGCCCCACGGATCAGCTCATGCCAGATGTCGGCTCGTTTGCCGGGTGTCATGCCCTGAAACAGCTGACGCTGCCTCCACAGCTTAAAATGCTGGGCGCTCACAGCTTCAACAGTTCCGGTCTGGTAACCCTGACTGCACGGGATGCCGGGTGTGAAAATTGGAGCCGTACTGTCACTGTGGCTGTGTCTGCATTTGACCACACTGCCGCACTGCTCTGGCTGGAAAAGGCCGATGTTTCCGGCCATGTGGTGGCGCGGCTGGGTCTGCCCGTGGCCCGGGATAAAATTCTGGCAGGCGATGCCAAATTCGGAGCCATCCTGCGGGTACCGGTGCTGTTCTTCACCCAGCCGATGCCTTACTTTGACCAACTGGCCCAAAACGCGTTCCGGCTGGATTTCTCAGCTCGTATGGCGCTGGCTCGGCTGGAAGCCTCTGCAGGGCTTTCCCCCGCCGACCGCCAGTGGTATTGTGCAGTTCTGGTGCAGTATTTCGACCGGGCTCCACAGTTCATGCCCTGCCCGGCAGAGCAGGCGTATGCCGCGTTATTCCGTTTTCTCTGCCGCTGTGAATTGCTGGCTGCTGCCGATGTCAGTGCCATTCTCCGGATGGCCGGTGCGCTCTGCCTGCCCGCCGAACTCATCAGCGAGATGATGGAGGTGCGCACCCGCCGGTTTGAAACAGTCACCGGCTTTGAGGATCTGGAGTTGGATTGATCAAAACCATAAACACTGCGTAGAAAGATGCCTAGCCTGCACCAAAATGGTGCAGATCGGAAAGGGTTTGGATTTTCCAACAAGTATTTTGCAACGCAAAATAAGCAGATGTATATACGTCTGCACTGCTTGCTACAATGGTGTTGGTTCTGAAAAGTTCACAGCCAGTGAGCGATACAGATGCCCAAACCTAAGCTACAATGAAGATGTGCTGAGAGAACGATGTGCTGTTTGCCGGTTATATATCCTTCAGTTCTCACCGGCGCAAAACGCTTCATATTTTTGACCCCATATTCTCCCTCGCATCTTTCTGCGAACGCTTTCAAGTCTCCGATCCGATTCACACGATGCCATAGCATCGTAGAATCGGGTCGGATTTTTATTTTGCATCATTGTATACAACGCATGGACTAAGAGGGTGGGCAACTTGGACTACGAGTCCATAAACTTTTGCTGCGGAAACCGGTACACTGTTGTCAAAGGAGGCGAACAATATGCTGAAACTAAACAGTCTCAAAATAGACCCCGAGTTTTCCGCTCAAATTTTGCCGCTGAGTTTTGAGGAGCTCCAGCAGCTTGAAATGAACATGATTCGGGACAGAAAGCTCACAGACCCGATGGAGATGCAAAAACTCAAGCCCTACCACATGGAGAACCTCTACACGATCCTGAGCAAAACGCCCTGCGGTTCGTATATCGAGGGAAAGAAGCAGGAACTGACCGAAAAGCAGAAGCAGCGGTTTCTTTCCGGCACGACCATCCATGAGGTGCATCGGCTGCTGGGTACAGCCTTCCAGTATGCCGTAGAGTGGGGCATTCTTGTCAAAAGCCCTGTTCCTGTGGACAGCCCCAAGAAGTCCACGCAGGAGCGCACCATCTGGACGGTAGAGGAGATGCGGGCGGCTCTGGACAGCATGGAGGGCCCAACCCTGCATCTGGCGGTGCACCTCACGCTGGTGGGCGCACTGCGAGAGGGCGAGATCGTAGGCCTGACCCCGGAGGATCTTGATTTTGATGCTGCGGATGGAATCGGAACCTTCCGTGCTGATCCGCAAGAAATTCCTCAAATGGTAGGATGCACACCCGGAGTTCCCCCGCATTGTCTTTCACGGTCTGCGGCACTCCAGTGTGACCTATCAGCTGATGATCTCCGGCGGCGATGTGAAGGCCGTTCAAGGCACCACAGGACACGCCACGGCAGATATGCTGGTGAACACCTAAAAGCCAACCGTGCAAAAACCGTGCATCGACCGTGCAGACCCCGAATTTTCGGGGTTACATAACAAAAAAGAACGCCAAATCTCACGATTTGACGTTCAAAATTTGGTGCACCTCCAGGGACTCGAACCCTGGGCCCAC
>ERZ1106973.1140-NODE-1140-length-26142-cov-5.467091_pt1 | contig 26142 bp, 28 predicted proteins | sample MGYA00403686_ERZ1106973 | MGnify/ENA primary metagenome ERZ1106973 (study PRJEB35170, sample SAMEA104062408) | human gut metagenome | biome: human gut; feature: human-associated habitat; material: faeces | place: Denmark | collected 2012-11-06 ...
AAATTTTGACAAATAAAAAAAGAAAGAAGAGCGTCAGAAAAAACTCTTCTTTCCCTGTGCTTTCGCACGACGATTTGGTTAGAAATTAGTACAATAAGTACTAATCACAATGTCATATTAGCATAATTACACTATATTGTCAATATCATTTTTTAAAATAATTTGAGAATTTATTATTATTTATGATAATATTACACCAACATTGTATTTGCCTTCAAAATAAGACTCCCCTGCTTTCTTTGTAAGCCTATAAGTGCCATTATTGAATGTAACCCGAATGTTATCACTGATTTCATAACTAACGCTGTTCTCAAAAGGCTCAGGCAAGGTGTGCTCTGTTGTGGTGGTTACGGAAGTGGTTATTTTATTGCTTTTATTATCCTTTATGGCAGATTGTAATTTTGGTGTTACTGCAAGAACTATTCCGGCAACAATAACCGTTATAATTCCAATCATAATTATACGCTTTCTATTATTTTTCTGCTTTTTTTCGTAAGAGTCCATGTTTTTCTCCTATACATATTTATATATAACATATAGTCAAATTGAAACGACTTTTACAAAGAAAAAAGCACTCTTACGAGTGCTTTTTTATAAAATGAGAAATTCAAAGAAAATCTGTCGTTGCTATTATTCTCTTTCAGTGTATCATAAAGTTAATTGTTGTCGTAGAACAAATCCATAATATCAATGTGGGAATTAAACTTTTGTTGATAAAAAATCTGTTCTAATATTCTTATATACGGTATTAAAATCATAATCAACAACGAAATAATTATTGCTACTGTTCCTAATCAACAAATAACTGTTACAAACGCTTTGAATATTCAGCATATGTTTATCACACTTCAATCTACACTATCGTTTTTCGTAATTATTTTCGGTTCCACCGTGTTCATCAAATTTGTCGCTATTGTCATCAGATTCTTTACTTTTGGCTTCTATTTGCTCAACAGCATTTGGGAATAATTTCAAAAAATCATCCTTTGACACGGTGACAATGAAATAAAAATATTCCATTGTATTATAATTCGACGCATCATACAGAACAAACTCAACTTTGTTTTCAAGTCCACTTCCGGTTTCAATCATCGGGTTTCCCAAAAGCGTATATGTTCTTTTTGGCGTTTTAATATCAATTTGAAACTCGCCTTCTTCTTGAAAACGCATATGATCGGTTTTCACCTTAACCCATTTGTGATTAAACATTTTTACAATGCTTTTATATTCATCAGAATCGTTGCTGAATTCAACAGACTTTCCATCATTTGTCACAGTGACTTGCTCTGCTTTTGATGTGTTGAGTATTCTTGTGTATTTGTTGCCGGAAAGTGAATAATAAAATACATTAACACTTGCCGTAATCAAAACAACAATAGCCAATACAACAGAAATCACAATCGTAATAACTTTTTTCATAAAACTTCGTTCCTCAAAATATCAATAAAGTATTTCTTTTTTGCCCAAATTTTTAGATTTATATACCCATTTTCCGTTAGATAGATAGACATTATACTTATGCCAGTAGTAATTAAGATAATAGTATTTAAACTCAATTTTTGCATATCTTTCTAATGTTGCACCACTATATCCATAGGATACACCAACTGGAGATGCAAATACATATGTATTGGTTAATTTAGCAAATGCATATGAAACTTTATTTTTGTTATTTCCAGCTCCACCACTACAACTAAATAGATAAACTCCTTTTTTTACTTTTATTTCTCTACACGACTTGAGAATTGCACCAATTTTTATTGTCTCTTCGTAAAAGTATAATTTACCAGCTGCTCCATGTAAATATAAATATACTCTATATGGATTCTTCATTTTATTCCAATAACGAATAAAATTATCAGAATTCTTAACCTTATATGCAATTACATTTTTGCTTCTCCAATAATAATAAACTGAATGGGATGCTTGGTCGTATAAGTTAGGATAATAAAATACATATATTTTACCTTGACCGGCAGATTCACCAAAATGATCAAAATTATTTATTGCGTCATTGTTACAATAAGCAAGAAGGTTGATGCCCACAGAAACATTTTTTGACTTTTGAGATATTTCAGCAATATCCGCATTTATGAATCTACAAATATTGCTATCGTAATATCTCGACTGCAAGTAATAGTAGCCTGTTTCGTTATCATAGTAGTAGCCACGATAACGAAGTGGGTTTTGTTTTGCAATGTCGGTGTCGGCGGTTAAAACCTTACCCCAAGCATCATACTCGTAATTACCTACAACATTACCATCTGTATCGGTAATTGCAAGGATGTCACCCATTTGGTTGGTAATGTAGAAATACTGAATACCATTGAGAACAAAGCCAAGTGGTGAACCATTTGTATCATATTGGAAATACCAAGTGTTATCACCGTCAGACTGCGAAAGAATAGTACCATTGTCGGTATTGTAATAGGTAGTAGCACCGTTTACGGTTTTACTTGTTCTGATACCGTTTTCATCATAGGTATAGCTATATTTGTTTTCGCCGTCAGTTATACCTGTAAGTGTTCTGCCGTAAGACCAAGTGAATTCCTTGTCACCGTAGGTAAGAACATTACCGTTTGCATCATAGGTTAATTTATCGTCATTAACCTTTACAAGCAGGTCTTTCCAACCGTCTGTATTGTAGGTGAAGGTGGTTGTTATGTCACCGACAGTTTTGCTTGTAATATTACCACGGTCGTCATAATCGTAGGTGTCGTCATTAGCAGAAACAAGCTGTCCGTGAGTGTCGTAGGCATAATTAACTGTTGTTTTACCATATGACGAGGAGCTGATTCTGCCTTTTTCGTCATACTCGTTAGTGAATGTCTGGCTGTCACTGTACTTTTTGGTGAGCACATTGCCGTCCCTGTCATATGGTTTGAATTTTTTAGTTGTGCCGATTGTTTGCGCAACCGGCACAACTATGGGGATATATCAAAGCGATAACGATTTTTTACTTATAATAATAATATAGTAATTCTTAAAATCATTCGCTCTAATAGCATTAAAAATTGATTATTTTTTTCCGTTATCATTTTTGCGAGCACGGTTACCTAACAAAAATGCGACGAGTTTAAATATATTTTCTACAATAATCGGAGTACACAAAGTTACGATATTATCAAGTGTCTGAGAAGTATTAACAGAAAAGTTTGGTATAGCAAGAGGCAGTGAATTGATATCAAGTGCCGAATATGTCAACTGTGCGTAATTTGTAAGTATTGACGGCGGAATAATAGTTTGTGCCAAATAATCGAAAATACATAAAACTAATCCGACAACGGTTAGCAATAAAAAATATATTAAAATTGTCTTATAAGACTTTTTGTTATAAAACCTTCCGATAAAAAAATCAGCCATAATCAATAAAATATTTATTGATAAAAAGATAAAGAATGGCGTGTTCCCATAACCGCCGGTCAAAACACATATGACAAACGATATTGGTGCTACAACAAGATTACAAACTGCATTAAACACAAACATTTCTTTTATGAACAATTTTGAATTTGAATTTTTATTTTTGTTCGAATTTTCCTTAGGTTTACTTTTCATAAACTCTACAACCTTTCGGAAATATTTGTGCAGTAAATAAGTTATCATAATACATTTTGTCACAAAATGATGATTGTTTATGGTTTGAGTATACTTTAAACATTAAGATATGTCAATAGGTAATGCAAAACTATGCATAAAATACTACATTTTCGGGCAAATACAAACTATTTTAGTAGAACTACTAAATAATAGTAGTTTTTCAAATTGTAACCATTATCATTATTTGTGTTATATCGGAGTTGCTATCTGTAAACATTTATTAGTACAACAAAAAAAGCACTCTTGCGAGTGCTTTTTGTATAATAATTTCTTGTTTCTCTTTTTCGAGTATATTTTTCCTCATTAATTTAGCTTACGGACTTAGTGATTTTTAGTCCATTCTTTACTGTCACATTTGTACAAGCTTCAACATTCTGCCTTTCGGTAGGATGCAGTTTGAGATATTTAGCTTTTTCAAATCTCTGTGATTTCTTTGAGACCACCTCAACCTTGTACTCAATGTTTTTGTCCTTTCCGACTGCCCTGTTGTAATTTTTTCTCTCAGCATTTTCCAATATCTGCGTTTCAACAGTAGCAATACGATGTTCAAGGGCTTTAATTTGAGCTTGATACATCTTCTTACCCTCAAGCAGTTCTTCAATAGGCTGTATTTAACTCCATATCCTTCCATGAAAGAAAGAGTAAATCTTTCGCTCCAAATATTCTCTTATGTTTATGATGAATTCATAAAGAAAGATAATATGGATGATGAAGAAAGGGAAAATGAAGTTGAAAATATGGAAAACAATAACAGTAATTGTTCCTCTTCTGACTCTAAAAATCAGAACTCTAAAGGAATGTGTAATCAGCAGGACAGTCAGGAAAATTCAGATTCTAATGAAAGCAATCAGCAAAAGCAAAACGATATTGAACAAAACAATTCCTCAAATAGCGATAATAACCAAGAGAGCAAAAACTCACAAGATTCGTCATCAAACAACGCAAATACCAATGATAGCAATGCTACTGATAATTCAAGCAATGAATCTTCAAACAGTAATTCTTCAAAATCAGAAGAAAAAAGCGAGGATAATAATGATGAAAAATCAAACGGCACTGATGTAAATGGTGACAAGGTTGATAATGATGATAAAAATAACTCTCAATCTCAAAATAAACAATCCGGTAATACAGCCGAATCAAATAATAATGAGCAGTGTAACGATGAATCCGATTCAAATTCATCTGATAAATCGGAAGCAACTTCTAAAAGCAGCGCAAATGACAGCTCAAATCAAAACAGTCAAAGCAACGATAATATTACAGGAACGGATGATACATCAAATAATAATGAAGGTCCTCAATATGAGAAATGAGAGGATGATATACAAGATGTGAAATCAAATCCTAACGATATTATAGAGGCAGTCGCTAAAGCACTGGCTAAAGATGATGAAGTATTAAGTGAATACACAAGTCATATTATTGAACAGGAAATCACGAATACGGACTATCATCATAATGTTAATTGCACGATTACAAAGGTAAAAAACGGCTCACAAACCGCTTATAACTCATATATGAGTCAATTAAAGCCAATCGCTAAAAAAGCTCAAAATAAGATTGTTGATGCAGTTTTATTCAAGAGAAAATCTTTGCAGAAAAAAAGACAACCAAATGGCTGTCGTCTTGATATTAACGCCTATGTCGGAAGAAGAAAAGATGAGGATACAAATATTTTCATCACATCAAAAAAGCCCAACAAAAAGCCGCAAATCGCTATAAGTGTTATAGTAGATGAAAGCGGTTCAATGTCAGGAGAGAAACAAACATCGGCAATAATGTCAACTATGGTTTTGGAATCAATTTGCAGAAATCTGAATATTCCCTTGTCAGTAATCGGTCACGATGTAAGTTCGTGCGTAAGAATAAGGGAATACATTGATTTTGACGGTAGTAAGGCAGAGAGATACAATCTTACCAAAATTAGAGCTTGCGGTTGCAACAGAGATGGATTTGCAATTAGATACGCCTTTTCAAAACTAAAGAAAAGAAACGAGCCTTTCAAATTGTTAATCATCATTTCTGATGGCTTACCTTCAGCCTATGGCTTTAACCAAGCCTGTGCTGATATTTCTGATATTCGCAAAGAGTGCAGAAAGAAAAACACCGAACTGCTTGCGTTTGCGATAGGTGATGATTTTGATAGACTACAGAAACTTTACGGAAAAGAAAATATTGTTGATTGCAGAAATCTCAATACATTTCCAAAAGTTTTTTCAAAAATCATTGCAGATAAATGCAAAGCTGCTTATAGGTAAATAATTATAATGAAAAAAGGTTAGTCTTTATGACTAACCTTTTTTTCGTTTATAACAAAGAAAAATGAAACTGAAGCTGAAAAATTATTCTAAACTTTTTCTGATTTTATATAACCGGTATAATGTCTGGTAAATGCTAATTGTAAATATTCTGTGAACAAATAGTTAATTATGCTTATTTTTGTTCACATATTTGTCTTTATACAATGTATTCCTTTCCTTTTATATTTTTTTGTATTAGATTTATTTAATTTTGTAATAGTGCCATTATCTTTTGGTGTGCATTTGGTGTGCATTTTATTTATCCTCATATATCCCGGAAAGATACTTGTGTATCCCAATTGGAAAATAAAAAAGCCTCGAAATGCCCATATTTAGCCGTTTTTCTGGCTACATGGGGATATACGAGGTTACACAAGGATAAATGAAAAATCCTAAAATTTGGTGCCGGCGACCGGGGTCGAACCGGTACGGTATCGCTACCACTGGATTTTGAGTCCAGCACGTCTGCCAATTCCATCACGCCGGCATATTAAGTTTTGACCGTCAAGTCATGGTGCTGGTGACCGGACTTGAACCGGTACGGTATTGCTACCGAGGGATTTTAAGTCCCTTGCGTCTGCCGATTTCGCCACACCAGCACAACGGTTATATTTTAATTGATTTTCCTTATTTTGTCAAGAGTAAATTTTGTATTTGAGCTTTTCATAAATTTCAACAGCTTTGAATTTTACGATATAATCTTTGCTGTGAATCATCTTAATTTCTTCATCAGTTAAATCGTCCTCTAAGTCCTTTGTGCAACCCGAAAGACACACTTGCGGGAACATAACGCACCACCAATTATGCCCTTCTCCATTGCCAATTACTATTTTGATACTGTCATATATTCCAGCGGGGAGCGTAAAATCATCATAAATTCGAGTAGAAAAATATTCTTTCGCCACAGCCACTGTCGCTGCTTCGCTACAACCGAGAGAACTGAGAGTATTATTAGCTATGGATTGAATTAAGTCAATATTGTTTTGGGATACATTTTTAGCGTCCTCAAGAGTTTTGCAATCAGCAAACATATCACCGGACAGCTTAAGAACTTCATCACGCACTTTTAATTTTACATTTTGGTCATAGTCGCTGTCGCTGTTAGCTATTATATGGAGACGCAAGACCTTATTACTGATGCTTTCGCCTGTTGTAATCAGAGGTACAAAGCTGCAAATAAATAAAATAAATGCCAAAAACACAGGTACAAAAACTGCAATTTTCTTTTTCATAATATCACCTATGGAAATATTTGGCATAAAAATTCTATTTTATACAAAAGGCAGAAAAAACGCAGGAATAAATCCTGCGTTTATGTTATCTGTCGTCATCAAGCAGCCATTGGTTGCTGTCCTGAGCAAATTTTTCGGTATTATAAAGCACCAAAACATCTGTTATATTTTCTTCATCGGACATAACTGTCCAAACTGAATCGTCTGCATAACGCAAATCGACCATAACTATCTCATCAAAATTATTACACAAAAACGGAACAATGCTGTTAGAAAATGAATCCTTAACAAGCAGGAGTTTTCTTCCTGTATTTGCATTAGTCTTTATGTTGATTTTTTTATAGTTGCCTCCTAAGAAGTAAGCGTACTTATCTTTTTCGCCAAGATATTTGCTAACATATAATGACTTTGTATTCTTTTCTTCGCCGTTATAATCCACAGTAACCTTTAGATTATTGTTATCATATATCCAGATACTGTCGGCGGGTGTATTGATTTGGAGTTTATCATAATCGGAGCCTAAGAAAGAGTCAATTTTGTTATCTTTCTTAAGTGATTTTATATCAATCGGAGACAAACCGATACTCTTAACATAGGCTAAATAAGCATAATATGCACCGAGAGAAGTCCAATGATGGTCGGATTTATAATATATATACTCGTTCTGATGCTTTGATAAAGCGTCTTTAAGATACATAATATTTATATCTTCTGTGTTTTCACTAACATCGCTAACAATATTTTTGTCCATATTATAAGGCGTTATACCGCTGAATTTGTCAGTCAGCACAGTGCCTTTTGACGGAACAAAAGCACAGGAAACCGTTTTGTATACATCCTCATCATAAGCTGCCGTCAAGAAATCCTCAAGACTTATCAAATTCTGTTCAACAGTATCGGAATCAAAATCAGATGGAGTATATTTTTCTGCTAAATAACCGTCATTACCTAAATACACACCGTTTATATCCTTTTTGCCAATAGCTTTCATTACATATGTTTTGGCAGTAACCCATTTGTCACGGAATATAAATTGGTCAGCTAAGTAGTTAGAATAATCTTCTTGAAAAGTACCGTCCATCAATTCATCAAAAGAAAAGTCAGGACGAACCTCAAGAGCACGATTTTCTTTTACTGAAAAATCAGACTGTTTTTTGGCTATACTGCTTATACCGAGGACGAAAATAACGGCGAGGAATACGGAAATCACGGCAATATATCTTTTATTTTTCATAATATTCCCCTCCCCTAAAATCTAAAGTACAAAAACGGATTATAGCTGTCAGACACGAGACAAGCTACTGACATCAACATAACCAAAGCAACATACAAACAATTCAGAACAGCAGCAAGGGTCTGGTTTTTGGAGCATATTTTCTTAGCTAAAAGGGATGGCAGATTAGTAGAGCCAATTATTGCAACAACAAAAATGGCAACATTGCTGAGAAAATAATACTTAGATGCGGAATCGGCGAATGTGCCTGAGCCAAACATTGCACCTAAATATGCCTTTCCGTCTGTCATATCCGAGTATGTAAATATTGCCCATCCAAACACAACAAATACGATAGTATATAGATGCTGAACGAATGAGGGCAGTTTTTTGAGTACCTTAAGCAAGAACAACTTTTCTATAATAAGCAAAACAGCATAGTAGAGTCCCCAAAGGACAAAGTTCCAACTTGCGCCGTGCCAAAGTCCTGTTAAAAACCATACAACAAGAATATTGAAGATTTGGCGAACTTTTCCCTTACGATTGCCGCCTAAAGGAATATATACATACTCACGGAAGAAAGAACCCAAAGATATATGCCATCTTCTCCAAAATTCCGTAATACTCTTAGACTCATACGGATAATCAAAATTTTCTAAGAAATGGAATCCGAACACTTTTCCCAAGCCGATTGCCATATCGGAGTAGCCGGAAAAGTCGAAATAAATTTGGAAAGTAAAAGCAATTATACCAAGCCAAGCAGATGCTGTGCTGAGTCCTTCGGTGTATGCGCTAAGCTCGGTAAATAAAGAACCTACAGTATTGGCAATGAGTACCTTTTTTCCTAATCCGGTAGTAAATCTAAGCACACCTTCGCCGAAATCCTTTAGATTTTCTTTGCGGTTATCTAATTCCTTTGCTATTGTTTTATATCTGACTATCGGACCGGCAATAAGCTGTGGGAACATAGACACATATGTGCCGAAATTGATAATGTTTTTTTGGACATCAACTTTTCCACGGTAAACATCAATGGAATAAGACATAGTTTGAAATGTATAAAACGAAATACCAATCGGTAGAACTAAATCAAGTCCGGTATAGTCGGTATTAAATATGCCGTTTACTGTGTCAACTGCAAAGTTTGAATATTTGAACAAACACAGAATTCCGAGATTGACCACGACAGAGGCAATCAAGCCGAATTTTGCTAAAGCAGGCTTTTCTTTTTTGCGGGAATATCCTATAAGCCTACCGATGCAATAGTCAAACACGGTGGAAAAAATCATTATGAAAATGTAAACAGGCTCTCCCCAAGCATAGAATATCAAGCTTGAAACAAATAGCACCAAGTTCCTAACGGGAACCGGTGCTATATAGTAAACTATCAAAACAATGGGCAGAAATCTGAATAAAAATAACAGACTGCTAAATACCATTTATTTCTCCTATTTTATTGCTTTCTTTATAGCATTTACAGCTTTTTTATTTGATGAAGTGTCAAGCATAACAAAGTAAACATATTTTCCTTTTGAGCCTACCTTAGCATTTTTGTAAAGCTTTTTGCCTGTAGAAGAAAGATAATTATTCATACTTCTCTGCTCGTTCTTGACATACGAATTAAGTCTTGACTTAATAGTCTTAACATCCTTAGATGATTTAGCTTGAACGACATAGAGCATATATTTTTGTCTTGAGCTGCCCTTCTTCTTACCGTAGCATTTTACATAACATTTCTTAGGAACGCCGAGTTCAGAAGAAGACAATGTAGAATTGCCTTTTGCTAATGGGAACTTCTTTCCATATGCTCTTGATACAGCAGTATAACAAGAATACGGTGTAGTTGATGCTGCATAGGCGTTAGAACCGATACCTACTGCCGAAAACAGCATAACAAATGCAAGTAACAGGCTTAATAATCTACTTTTCTTAGTCATTGTAATCTCTCCTATTATTTATGTTTTTTAGCATATTTTGTTATTTGGTTTTTGAAAGCGACAGTTCCGGATTTGTTCCAATGACAACCATCTCCGCCGTTGTACTTTTTCTTGAGGTAACCGTCACTTTTGAGAGCATCTGTATAATCATAATAGGTCAATTTCAACTCCTTACAGAGCTTCTTTTGAGCCTTGTTGTAGGCATTGACCTTTTTCATACTCGGATTACCTTTGCTTCTCCTTTGGGCTGTCGGAGAAACTGCAAGAACGACAATTTCTGTTTTAGGCATCTCTTTTTTGAGCTTTTTAAGAACTTTTCTATAATTGGTAATAGCCTGTTTAGTGCTGTTCCAATCGATTTCGTTCATACCGAGCATAATGAAAACTCTGTCAGCATTGGTGGAAATTACTTTATTCACACCTGTGGATGCTCTGCCGTTAATCTTAAACTCACTATATGCAAAATTATAGAAAGAATAAGGGCCAACACCGATTTTGGTTACAAAACAAGATTTGGGTAAAGTCTTATATTCCCAAACTGCCTGCATTACCGAATCGCCAACAAGAACGGTTTTCTTAACCTTTTGTTTCATAACATCCGTATAAGGACTGTAGTAGCATTTGCTGCCACGCTTAATGTATGAACGCACTTTATAATAATAAGTTTTGTGAACCTTAGCGGATGTGTCGGTAAAGCTATGATTCTGTGTTACACAAACTCTTGTGTACTCGCCGTTTTTCTTAGTCGCTCTATATACCTTGTATCCGGAAACCTTCTGTTTGTTGTTCCAGGAAATTACAGGATGTGAGGTAAGGCTGCAATAAGAAGACGCTTTAAATGAAGTCGGTTTTGACTCAGCTGCATATGCAATAGCTGTAATCTGAAATGTTGACATCAACATCAAAACTGCAAATAATGCTGATAATAATTTAGTTCTATTTTTCATAAATCTCCTCTAAACCGCCAAAAAGCTCAGATAAACCGAGCTTTTTTACGAGACAATATATTAAATTATTCGCCCTTCATTTCAAGGAGCTTCTGCTTGCCTTCAAATGCATCCTTAGAAAGTTTAATTGAATCGAATATAGCTGCTTCGATATCATCAGGTGTACAACCAAGTTCCTTAGTGTCATCGGTAGGAATAAAGAGGTTCATACCCATGATGTCAGCAAGTCCTACAGGATCAATACCGGACTCAACATTACGCTTTGCGTAATCCTTTCTCATAACGAGACCAAATGCCTGGAATGTCCACTTTGGTACATCAACAATCTTTCTGTCAGGGATACCGTCCATTGCACGATAAACAATCTTAAGGAATTCTCTCCAAGTAAGATTGTAGCAAGAGATACCATAAGCTCTTGCGCCCTTAACCTGCTCAGCAGCACCTACGATAGCTTCACCTACCTGACGAACAGTAAGCATTGCTGTACCGCCTGCCGGATACATTGTGAAAGGCATCTTTTCAAATCTCTGGAGCTGCTCAATGAGGATTACCCATACAGGACGTCTGCCCGGCTGAGTACCAAAAATATATGGAAGTTCAAGAACTGCAACACCCATATCATCGTCGGCATACTTGAATGCAACTTCTTCCTGGTCGATTCTGGATTTAATGTAAGGGTGCTTTTCGCAAAGTTTCATATCAGGACGCTCTTTAGCAAGCCATGCAAAGTAAGAGCCCAATACTACACAGCGCTTAACGCCGCACTTTTTAGCCATAGCAAGACATCTGTCAACAGGGTCAATATTGTACTTTTTGTATGCTTCGTATACCGGATGAGGAAATTCAACTCTCTCATCTACACCCGCAGCATAAACAAAAGCATCTACGCCTGTCATAGCTTTTTCCAGTTCTTCGTCAGACAACTCAAGGAAGTTACCAAAGCTGATTTCCATTTCCTTAGGGATAGGAGCACCTTCCGGAAGAGGAGGAAGAGCAATAGTCTTAACCTTATGTCCTCTGTCAATAAAAATTTGTGCAGCAGCAGAACCGAGAAGTCCTGTACCACCGAAAATAAGTACGTTCATATTCATACCTCCATAAATTACATTGTTACAATTATATCACAATCATATATAGCCGTCAACAATTTATTAAAAAATTATAAACAAAAAACAGCACTGTATTTGCCGCAAAATTGCTGACAATTACAGTGCTGAAAATTCAATAATTATACAGGATGAACCTTTGTTTCGATATTATCGTGCTTGCCATCAAGATTATACTTTTTATCTCTTCTCTTTTGGAAGAACTTAACAGCAACTTGACCGAACTGAGCATAGGACAAAATATCTTCTTCCTGCTCATAATATTCGGAAATTTCACTCTTGAACTGGTCGATAGTATCAGTGAGAAGGTCTGCAGGACGGCAAGTAATAATTTCTTCATCACCGCAAATCTTCTTTTGGAACTCTGGATCAATAGGACAAGGAGTCTTGCCGTACTTGCCGGCAACAAGATCCTTAAATTCCTTAGTAACCATCTTATATCTCTCACCGGTGATAATGTTGAACACAGCCTGTGTTCCGACGATTTGAGATGACGGAGTAACAAGAGGAGGATAACCTGCATCTTTTCTTACTCTCGGAACTTCTGCAAGCACTTCATCAAGCTTATCTTCCTTACCGGCTTGCTTAAGCTGGTTATTAAGGTTAGAAAGCATACCGCCCGGAACCTGATAGAGCAATGTGTTTGCATCAACGCCGAGCATCTTAGGATCAAGGAGACCGCTGTCAAGATACTTTTGGCGAAGAGGAGCAAAGAAATCTCTGACTTCACTCAAAGCTTTAAGGTCGAGTCCGGTATCATACTGTGTACCCTTAAGAGCAGCAACCATAGATTCGGTAGCCGGATGGGATGTACCCATAGCAAGTGGTGACATAGCAGTATCGATAACATCAACGCCTGCCTCTATACCTTTAAGAAGGACCATGCTTGCAAGACCTGAAGTATAGTGAGTGTGTAGCTGGATAGGTACCTTAACAGTTTCTTTAAGTGCTTTTACCAAATCATAAGTTCCATAAGGAGTGAGCAAGCCTGCCATATCCTTAATACATATTGAATTTGCGCCTGCTTCTTCCAACTGCTTTGCATAATTGCAATAATACTCAATATCGAAAACAGGACCGGTTGTGTAAGAAATCGCTGCTTGAACATGACCGCCGTACTTATTAGCTGCGGTAATAGCTGTCTGAAGGTTTCTTACATCGTTGAGGGCATCAAAAATACGAAGTATATCGATACCGTTGTCAATACTCTTTTTTACGAAATAATCTACTACTTCGTCGCTGTAGTGACGATAGCCGAGCATATTTTGTCCTCTAAAGAGCATCTGCAATTTAGTATTAGGGCATTTTTTTCTGATAATACGAAGTCTCTCCCAAGGATCTTCGTCGAGGAATCGAAGGCAAGCATCAAATGTTGCACCGCCCCAACACTCAAGAGAATGGAATCCGATTTTGTCCATAGAATCGAGAATGTCTACAAATTCCTCTGTTCTCATACGAGTAGCAATCAGAGACTGATGTGCGTCACGGAGAACTGTTTCTGTAATTCCGATTTTAGCCATTTATTTTACCTCTTAGTTCATAGAAACCAATGTCTGTCCTGCTTCAACAGTATCGCCTTTGTTGACATTAACAGAAGCAACAGTGCCGTCTTGAGGAGCAACAATTTCATTTTCCATCTTCATTGCTTCAAGAATAACAAGAACATCGCCTGCTTTAACAGCTGTTCCGTTTGATACCTTAACATCAAGAATGTTACCCGGCATAGGTGCATCAACAGATACAGAACCGGCAGCAGCCGGTGCAGCAGGAGCCGGTGCTGGAGCTGCTTCAGCCTTAGGAGCAGGAGCGGCAGCCGGTGCAGGTGCAGGTGCAGGTGCAGCAGGAGCTGCTGCGGGAGCTGAAGAAGTGCCTTCTTCTACAGATACATTATAAGGTGTGCCATTTACGGTAATAGTATAGTTTTTCATATGAATATCCTCCAAATTATTTAACAGTATGTTTTCTTGCAATAGTAACTTCACGCTTGCTGTAAAGCATTTGCAAAGCCTCGATTATTTTTGCTCTTGTTTCCTGCGGAGCAAAAATATCATCAACAGCACCGCAAGCAGCAGCTGTAAATGCACTGCCTACTGTTTCTTTATATTCTTTTTCAAGTGCTGCTCTGTCCTCGCCGTCAGCAAGACGATCATTGTACAAAAATGCTACAGCACCATCTACATCAAGTGGAGACGCAACAGCGTTATCCCACGCAAATGTAAGGTCAGCATTAGCACCCTTGCCGCCCAAAATAATGTATGCCGCTCCGACAGCCTGTCCTGCAATTACAGAAATCTTAGGGCAAGTTGCACCTGCATATACAGACGTAAGTTTTGTAGCAGCAACGAGCATCTGGGACTCAGCTTCTTTTACAAGTCCGTCAGCATTAGCAATGGTAACAACAGGAATATTATAAGCATCACATAATTTAACCAGAGTCTCAGCCTTGTATGCACAATGAGGGCAAACAGCCTTACCGTTAAATGCAACAAAACCAACTGTGCTTCCTGCAACAGTACCGAGACCGGTAACAAGATTTTTACCATACTCTGATTTAAACTCAACAAATGAATCGCTGTCAGCAACAGCATTCACGATAGCCTTTGCATCAGCCGAATCACAAACAGATGTTGGATCAGAAAAATCAATTAAAGGTGCCGGTGAGAGATTGTTTTGCGGCAAAAGAACTGCTAATTTCTTTGCACAATTAACTGCATCATCATAAGAATCTGCAACATAATCAACAACACCGTCTTTAGCAGACTGCTCTACAGTCACATCGCTGGGAGCTGTAACATAAAAATCTGCATCTTTTACGGCAATAACTACATCTGCCATATTGGCAATAACAGCAGACATGCCGAGGCAAGAGCCGGCAATAACAGAAATTTGAGGTACAACACCGGATACGGAAGATGATGCTTTTACAACATCGCCGTAAGCCGAAAGAGCCTCAAAGCCTTCTGAAAGCTTAACTCCGTTGGAATCATAAATACCAACAATCGGATAGCCGGTTTTTGTAGCCATTTCATATACTTTTCTTAGTTTTTGACACTGTGCAACGGTGAAAGCACCGTCATCCACATTCACATTCTGTGAAAACGCATAGCAGGGTGCGCCGCAAACAGAACCAAATCCGGCATAAACTGCTGTTTCGCCGCTTTCGGATTTAGCATAAGCGTCAATTTCGGTAAAAATACCATCATCGAAAAGAGAGGATAATCTCTTATATGCTTCGGTATTCTTTACTGAATCGTTCATATAAAGTCCTCCTTAAAACGGATTTTGCATGGCGCATACAGTCGTATTACGCACATACCTATTGTGTATTTTAACACTATTTATTAACAATATCAATAATAAAATTAAAAAAATATGATACCAAATAAATTAATCTCTGTGACCTGCGGAACGGAGAAGTTTTTTTACTTCCTGTTCAGTGAGTTCTCTGTATTTACCTTGCGGCAAAACACCTAATTTCAGTGAGCCGACAGCTGTTCTTTTCAGTCTGGCAACCTCAAGTCCTTGCGATTCACACATTTTGCGGATTTCTCTGTTGCGACCTTCATGCAAAACGAATTCGAGAACAACACGATTTTCTTCCTCAGTTAATACAGTAATATCAGCCGGAGCAGTCTTTCTGCCGTCAATAACTATACCGTTTCTTAGGTTATACAAAATTTCATCATCAACCGCAGGACGGACCGTAACTCTGTAAACCTTTGCAAGCCCATGGGACGGATGAGTGAGACAGTTAGTGAAAGAACCGTCATTAGTCATAATCAATAATCCTTCACTGTCCTTATCTAATCTGCCTACGGGATAAATTCTTTCTTTTATGTCCGGAATTAAATCCATAACAGTCTTGCGGTCATATTCATCAGATACTGTTGTCACATATCCACGAGGTTTATTGAGCATAATATAGATCATATTTCTCGTTTTTGGCGGTACAATTTTTTGTTTACCGACGGTTACCAAATCTTTTTTAGGATTTATTTTTTGTCCTATAACTGCAATGTGACCGTTTACCTTCACTTTTCCGGTTCTTATTAAATCTTCGCTTTTTCGGCGAGAGGCAATTCCCTGCTCAGCCATAAATTTTTGCAGTCTGACTTCATTATTTGCCATAATATTCTACACTTTCCACGGCTGTAATATCTACAGTCGTATATAATTTTTTATTGATATATATTTCAGTAACACCCACGGTGTCGCCTTGTCTAACTGTTGCATAAACAAAGGGATAATACTTGTTTATTATTTTTACCTCTCCCAGTGAAAATAATCGGTATTCATCTGAGCAAAGGATTTTCGATTTTTCAGAACCGACAATATCCAAATAAAACTTTTGGGTATTCGAATATTCGGTATACTTAGATTTTGAATAATCTGCAAGTTTTTTATGGTCCTGCCAATCGTCAGGGTCATTAAGGGTAACAATAACCACATAGCTGTTGCCCAAAGAGTAAACGCTGACGAGACACCTGCCTGCCTTTTGTGTATATCCTGTTTTCATTCCCACAAATGCGGAATCATAATGCAATAATTTATTATGATTAAATATTTTTTGCCTGTTGGAATTGACTGTTATAAAAGCCGACTGCAATTTGCATATTGCTGCGAGTTTTTTGTTCTTAATTGCAGTTGAGGCAAGAAGTGCCATATCATATGCAGTAGAATGATGATTAGCCTTGTCGAGTCCGGATGCTGATACAAAATATGTATTTTTCATACCGAGCTCTTTAGCTTTTTTATTCATCAGCAAAGCAAATTTGCTTTCAGAGCCGGCGAGATACACTGCTATTGATTGAGCCGCATCGTTTCCGGAGGCAAGCATTGCTCCTGCAACGAGGTCGTAGAGAGTAATTTTGTCTCCCGACTTTAGATATATTAAAGAGCCCTCTGCACCTGCAAGCATTTTATCAGTGACGGTAACAACTTTATTAAGTTTACCGCTTTCGCAAGCAATAAGACAAGTCATTATCTTAGTGGTTGATGCTATAGGCAGCTGTGTATCTTTGTTTCTTTCATAGAACAAAGTATGTGTTTCACCGTCAATAGCTACACACGCACTTGCAGAAACTTCAATCTCACTGCCGTAAACAGTAACAGGAAATAATAATACTAAGCAAAGAAATATACAAAATCTTTTTAACAAAATAATCACCCGCATAATCATAAAAATATATGCAGGTGAATTTTTAGATATTATTTACTTGGTTTCTTCCTTATTTTCGGATTGCTCGTCCTTTTTAACATTAACAAGTTCACTAACCTTGTCGATAAGTTCAGGAATCATAGCAATAGCACGATCAGCAGAAGAAGTGTAATTATTGATTTGCATAAGTCTAACAGTACCGTTTTGGATAACGATAAACGCTACCGGTGTAATTGAAATACCACCGCCGCCTGCGCCGCCGAACAGCTCGTTGTTCTGCTTTGACGGGAGATCGGTACCGCCTGATGTAAAGCCATAGGATACCTTGGATACAGGAATCAATGTTGTGTCCCCTGTTACCATAGGCTCGCCGATAATGGTAGATACGTCAACCATCTCACGCATTTTGTCAAGAGTGCTCTCCATAATTTTGTTTACCGGAGTTTCTTTCATAATCTTCTCTCCTTATTATAACTAAGATTTTTTATTTTTAATTAAGTTTACAACAAATACCTTTCCTGCTTTTAGTGCAATCTTGAGCACAAGAGCAACATTGATACTTGCTATCAACTGAAATCCGTATTCTGACTTTGGGGCAATGAAATCGGGTTGTACATAATCGTCATACATATCAACCTTCATTCCGTTAAGAATCATACCCTTCAGCGGATAATAGATACCGCAAATCTTACCGTATGAGCGTGCACAATCGGCAGCATCGTATCCTGCAACAATCATTTTAACATATAATGAGTAAATATGCAAACCCCTAAATAAAGTTGTTACTGCTGAATTTACTGTTTCTATAAGATTTGTAAACAAAAGCATTATACCAACAAAGCCTTCGTCATCCCAAATTTTCTTTATGTAATTAGGCTTAGGCTCCTCTTTTGCCGGAGCTTCTTCTTTTTCTTTACTATCAAAGGATTCAGACAATGGCTTGTCTTTTTTTTTAGATGACTTTTTTTCACTGCTTTTATCTTTTGTTTCGCTTTCTTCTGCAACTTCTGCCGCTGCTTTTTCTGGGAACAGCAAGAAGTTAAGTATTTTAGACAGAGACACTTCTTTTTCGATAAAAGCGACCCTAACTCTTGTAGTCCATTTGTCTTCAAATACAATATTAACCTCTGCGGATAGCGACAGAATAACTGCAAAAATAACTACAATTACAGCGAGAATAATCAAAAATACCTTCATTTAATCCTCCTCTGCAATCTTTGCAATTTCTTTTTCTTTCATAATTTCATCATTGCCCTTCTTTTCATCATCAAAAAGAGAGGTTTGTGAATCATCCTTAGCAATCTTTTCTACTTCTTCAGTCTTTGGAAGTTCAGGCAAATCATCAAGCGAATTTAGCGAAAAGCATCTCAAAAATCTGTCTGTAGTACCGTATATAAGCGGTCTGCCGGGCAAATCGAGTCTTCCCTTTTCTTCAATCAGTCCCTTTTGGACTAAAGAAGAAATTGTGCCGGAGCAATCAACACCTCTGACCTGGTCAATAAAAGCTCTCGTAACAGTTTTGTTGTAAGCTACTATTGCCAAAACCTCAAAAGCGGCATTGCTCAGCGGTGTATTCTTTTTTATTTCCATCAACTGTCTTACCGGCTCATTGAATGTTTCTCGGGTGCATAGCTGATATTTATTGTCAATCCTTACAAGCATTAGCCCGGACTCACGCTCATCATACATTGCACTGAGATGACCGAGCATTTTTTCGACAGTTTCTTCATCAACATTAAGAACCTCGGCAAGTTTGGAAATCTCAACAGGATCTCCTGCGGCAAAAAGCATTGCTTCGAGGGATGAAATAATATTATCGGTTTTATTCAATACTTTCCACCTCACTTGCGTCGTTAATTATTTGGACAGAGGGATTATCAATACTGCCCTCTACAGAAATTCTCTTAGTTTTAGTTAATTCCAACACGGCCAAAAAAGTTGCTACTATGTCGGATTTAGACTGTGCACCTTCAAAAAGTGAAAGAAACTTTACTTTTTTTCCACTCCACAGCTTGCGCATTACCGTGCGTACCTTTGATGCAACATTAACAAATTTTTTTGCAACAATTTGCTTAAATGAATCAATGGGAGGCGGTAATCTTCTCTGTGCCTTTCCGGCAACATTTATATATGCCTCAAGGAGTTCCTCTCCCTCATGAAAGCGCTCATAATCGTAATTAACCCAACCACCCTGCGGGTCACGAACGAATCGGTTGAAGCCGTCTGTTTGGTGCGATAGCTTTTCAGCCATCAGCTTACAATCACGATACTCTATAAGTTCGCCCGTAAGCTCTTTTTTCAGTGTCTCAGCTTCTTCGTGTCGTGGCAAAAGCGACACTGTTTTTATATAAATCAATCTCGCCGCCATCTCCAAAAAGTCACCGGCAATATCAAAATCGGCCTCTTCCATTCGACGAACATAATCAAGATATTGGTTAACAAGCTCAACAATCGGAATGTCGTTAATATTCAATTTATGTTTGCTTATGAGGTGAAGCAAAAGGTCCATCGGGCCCTCAAACACCTCAAGTTTGTACATAAGATTATCCATATAACTCCGTTAAAAAATAAGTCTCGGTATGATAGAAATGAATGCCATCATTACATTGGCAAGAAAAGCAATAGGTCTGTCCAAAATACCTGTAAAAAGCATAACCATGAGTGCAATCATTATATATCTCTCATACTGCATATATTTGTAATATGCTTTATACGGTAGAAGAGCGCCGAGAATTCTTGAGCCATCCAGCGGCGGTATAGGTAAAAGGTTAAATACAGCCAAAGTAACATTAACATAAGCCGCAAAATAGAAGAAATAACAAATTGCCATAACCAATGCGCTATCGGTATTGATTGAACTAAGTCCGTAATAGATAAACACGGACACAAATCCCATAAGCAAATTTGAACACGGACCTGCAAGGGCGGTAAGCGCCATACCGTTTTTAGGATTTTTGAAATTATTAGGATTGATTGGAACAGGATTTGCATAACCTATACCAAACAAAAAAATCATTATTGTTCCTATTGGATTAAGATGCCTAAATGGGTTAAAAGTAAGTCTGCCTTGATTTTTGGCGGTATTGTCGCCAAGCTTATAAGCAACCCAACCGTGAGCAAGCTCATGAATAGGCAAACAGCAAAATACAACAAAGCATCTCGACAGAATAGAGACAACAGCCTCCATATATTCTCCCTGTCTGATTAGACTAAGAATTGATAACATTATATCACCTATTAACTGAATTTTGCAACAACCATTCTGTCGTTACCGTACAAATCTTTCTTAACTTCCACCGAATTAAATTCGGTAAGAACACTTTTTATCACATTTCCCTGCTCATTTCCGATTTCGAGCAAGAGCACGCCGTCAGACTTTAACTTTGATGACCATTTGTCATTTATTATCCTATAGAAATCGAGCCCGTCAGCACCGCCGTCAAGAGCCATGGCAGGTTCTCTATGGACTTCACTTTGTAAAGAACTGATGCTATTCGACTGAATATACGGCGGATTAGAAATGATTATATCAGCCGGTGGCAAATCAAAATCACTATTGATGTCACCGCAGATTAGCGTCATATTTTCAAAAGAGCCGCAATTTTTCTTTAAATACGAAAAAGCTTTTTCACTCTTTTCTATGCAAAAGACAGATGAGTCTTTTTTATGGGCGGCAACTGTCCTGCCGATGCAGCCTGTTCCGGCACAGAGGTCATAAACAACAGGAGATTTCATATTGACTATAGTGTGCAGGGCTAAGTCCACAAGTTCCTCTGTTTCAGGACGAGGAATAAGAACTCCGTCGCCTACAAAAAACTCACTGTCATAGAAGTCCCATTTGCCGAGGATATATTGCAATGGCTCACCTGATTTTAATTTCCACAAATAATCTGCAAGTTTTTTGTTGCTGACAAAATCGTCCTTATGCAAATTATACTCGCTGTTTTTTATTTTAGCCAAAGAACAAACAATACATAATGCCTTAAAATCAGCTTCATCAATATCATTTCGTTCTATAAACTGAACAGAATAACTGTACGCTTCTTTTAGTGTCATTATTTTATTTCGTCATCCTCCGGATTATCGGTAATTACTGCTTTAAGGGACGCAATTCCGACTTCTATTATATCATCGTCCGGCTCTTTTGTAGTAATTCTCTGCATCCACAATCCCGGAGCTGAAAGAATTTTTACAAGCAAATTGTCGTGTTTGCCTGCATATCGGATAAATTCGTATCCTATACCCATAATGATTGGAATAAGGGGAAGTTTAATACACATCCACGCAACAGTGTTTCGCTTTAGCTCAGCAGGAACAACAAGGGACAGCAGAGTGACAACAATTATACTAAGCAGCAGCATAACAAACATAAATGATGTACCGCATCTCGGATGAAAGCGAGTGCATTTCTTTACATTTTCAACAGTCAAATCCTGTCCGGATTCATAACAAGCGATAGATTTATGTTCTGCAGCATGGTATTTGAAAAGTCGCTTTATATCTTTCATTTGCGACACGAGCAGCATATAGACCACAAAAATTACAATCTTTATGCAACCTTCAATAGTGCCCTGCCATGGAGTAAGGGTCATATGGTTAAGTGTATTCAGCTTGCTGAATAACCAAACGGGAAGATAGAAAAAGATTAAGAATGCAAGAGCAAATCCCAAAACAGTGGCAATTCCCATAATAACATTCATAAGCTTGTCACCTAATTTTTCGGAAAGCCATTTATCAAACTTACCCATTTCTTCTTCCTCAATATCATCCATACCGGAAGCTTCGGCAGAGTACATAAGCATTTTGTATCCAAGTATCATAGACTCGATAAAGGCAACTATACCTCTGATTATGGGTATATTCCAAAATTTTGATTTATCTCTGAGATGCTTAACATCGTGATATTCGGTCAGTATAGTACCGTCGGTTTTTCTGACTGCGGTGGCAACGCCCTTAGGTCCTTGCATCATTACGCCTTCAATCAAAGCCTGTCCGCCGACAGAAGTTTTGTGTTTTTGTTTTGGCATCAACTATTTTCCTTTTCGTTATAATTTATATTGGGTGGTTGGCACAGTGGAAGTCTGATGGTTACTAAAGTTCCCTTTCCTTCTACGCTGTCAACATCCAATGTACCTTTGTGCAAATTGACTATCTCGTTTGTAACAGCAAGACCGATACCGGAACCACGAACAGACATATTGGCCTTATAGAATTTTTCCTTTACATGAGGCAAATCCTCGGCTGAAATTCCGCAGCCTTGATCGGCAACTGCAATTTGGACAAAGTCTTTATCATCTTTTTTAATAAATTCAGCTTTAACAAATATCTTACTGCCGGGTCTTGAATACTTTAGGGCATTATCAAGAATATTCATAAATACCTGTTTTAGTCTGTTTGCATCGGCGTCGGCAACGGACGGAATCTCGGGCACGCTGTAGCGAACCTCATATCCCTCTCTGATGGCTCTTTCACGGAAAGTAAACAATGTTTCTTCAAGCTCAGCAAGAATATCTGTTTTAGCCAATCTAAGCTGCATTCTGCCGCTTTGAAGGCGGGAGAAGTCGAGCAGTTCTTCCACAAATCCCTCAAGTCTGCCGGCTTCTTTAACAATAACCTGAAGACCTTTTTTAGTAAGCTCATCAACATTATCTTGGTTGCCCAAAGTTAAAGTTTCGCCCCATCCTTTTATGGAGGTTAGAGGTGTTCTAAGCTCGTGAGATATGGTAGAAATAAAGTCGTTTTTCATTTTATCGGCAGCCGATATTTCGGACGCCATAGTATTTATGTTATCGGCAAGGTCACCGATTTCATCATTATATTTTTTCTCGATTCTGACATTAAGATTTCCTTGAGCAATAAGCTTTGTGGCATTATTGACCTCTTGTACCGGCATAATAATTGTTCGAATAAAGTATAAATTGGACAGCACAATTATAGCGAGAATAATTATAAAAACAAATCCGATAAGAATACATATGCCGACAATCTGTCGGTCGACCTCATTGAGAGTAGTCATTGCTCGTAGCGCACCGACCTCGACACCGTTTTTATTTTTTATCACACGGGTTACAGCCATAACTTTTTGGTTGTTTTCCAGCTTGCCAATATATTTTCCTTCGCCGTTTGTGTTGACTGCAGCGGTAAAATCGGGCATATTTTGCTTTTTGATAGAAAATCCGCTGGAGGACAAAACAACATCGCCGTCATTATTTATAACCCAAAGCGTAGTGGTATCTCTGTAGGAAAAAGAATTGACGAACTGTGTAGCACAATTTTCTAATGAATTGCCGTTATTTATGTTGTTTTCAAAATAAGAAACGGCAGAATCCGAACAAGCAGAATGTACGATTCCGTCAATTGAATTGTAGTAGTAGGATTTGATTACAAAAGTACATACAATGAATGCAATAACAAACAAAATAACTATTATGCCGATAATATTTATCAGCCATCTGCGGGTGATGCCCACAATTTTTTGGTTGTTAAATTTTTTAGACAGTAAGTCTGCAAAATCTTTTTTCATTCTTGTAACAGTTCCTTTTATTTGTTATCAGTAATCCATTTGTAGCCTAAGCCCCAGATTGTAACTAATCGTAACGGACTCGATGGGTTGTCCTCAATCTTCATTCTGAGTCGTCTGATATTTACATCAACAATTTTTTCATCGCCAAAGTAGTTTTCGCCCCAAACTTGTTTGAGTATATCATTACGAGACAAAGCTGCATTTGGATTTTTGAAAAAATATTCGATAATTTGAAATTCTACTTGAGTAAGCTCAATAAGTGCTCCGTTCTTAGAAAGAGTACGGTTACGCAGATTCAGCTCGAACTCATCAAGGACAATACTGTCACCTGTCGTGTCATTCTTCCTAAAGCCTCTTGTCATTTCTACTCTGCGGTACACAGCGTCCACACGAGCCATAAGCTCACTTGGCGAAAACGGCTTTGTTACATAGTCATCTGCGCCAAACAAAAGTCCTGTCACCTTATCAAGTTCTTGAGTTTTTGCGCTAAGCATAATAATGCCCAAATCCGATGAGCACTTTCTCAGCTCCTTGCAGACAGCAAGGCCGTCCAACTCAGGCATCATAATATCAAGAATAGCTACATCAAACCCGCTTTCGTCCTCGTGAAATTTTTGGAGAGCGACAAGTCCGTTTTCAGCTTGTTCTACTGTATAACCGGAACGAGTAAGATTGATAACTATAAACTCTCTGATGGATTCTTCATCCTCAGCCACAAGTACCTTTTTCATATTATGCTCCTCTCAAACTGCATCAGCAGTATTTTATACAAGATTTTATTGTATCTATATTCATCTTAATATCAGTATCATCACCTATTTTTGCAAGGTAATAATATCCGGATTTTTCCATCACAACAGTGTAGCCGGGAAAATTACTCGATCTGTATATCGCTTTAAGTACAGGTACGACAGAAAACACCTTTTTGCCGTTATTCTTGTTTACAACTGTCATTTCGTTCGTCTTTTCGTTATACTCAGCGGTGACTTTCTTAAACACATCATTGTCTAAAACAACAGTATAGTTATCATTTTTTGCATACAGAGAATAACAAGAATGAACGAGCGTTGTATTTTTGTATTTCATCCAATTAAGCGCCGCAACCTGCTTAGGCAGTTTTAGCTTGTACACAGATGGAATTTCAATTTCTTTATCGTTATTTACATCCATACTGGGAACAAGGAGTTTTCTTGTAGTTTCTTCGGTTATTCCGGTAGAATAGCTGTAGAACGGAGAAATAATCGTGTCATAAATATCCGACCAATAAATAACTTCGGTAGTCATGGATTTACCATCCGAACCGATTCCGTCAGCGTAAACTCTTTTCTGGTTGCTGACATTTTCTACAAGAATGTTTGAAAATGTATTTATCCTCGAATCGAGCTTTGTTTCACCGATAAGTTTAAATTTGTTTTTGGCAACGGAGTATAGCTCAGCCTTTGCTGATGAAGTTCTGTTACCTGTATTGATTTGGAAAATCAATAAATTGTTGGTGCCGTCAGAGCGTAATGCTGCAACAGAATAATTATTAACATTCAAGGTGTTACCGATTTGGACAGCTGAATATGTTTTATTACTTTCTGAAAAGCCATAAACAGAGAGAAGATGGTTGGTTGAATTAGATATTGAATCCCAACAAACAAAAATTTCTTTTTTGCTGTCCCCTGTTATATCGTTAAAATCAATACTGTAAATATCCTTGCCCTCACCGACAACATTGCTGACTACCGACCAGGTGCTGTCTGTTCTCTTAAGTACAGCCATATCAACTGCACCGAGATTGTCCTTAGGTTCATAGAAAGCAAAAGCTTCCTTTTGTTTGTCACCGTCTATATCGTAAAAAGAGTATGATGATTTATATTTGCCGCCTGTAGGGGTCTTAAGGTTATATCCGTTTTTTACATAAGTATCCATAGCACTTTGAATATCGGCGTTGTCACCAAAAGGTGCTACAGGAGAAATCAAGTCGTAAACAGATGATGCAATTTTGAAACTGCATCCGCTGAACATAACGGCAACAAGAAGAATACAAATCAATGATTTTATGTACTTCAAAATATCACCGCCTAAAATTAACTCAAATAATTATAACAGATTTTTATTATAAAATAAATAGAAAAATA
>ERZ1106973.1161-NODE-1161-length-25828-cov-3.473674_pt1 | contig 25828 bp, 15 predicted proteins | sample MGYA00403686_ERZ1106973 | MGnify/ENA primary metagenome ERZ1106973 (study PRJEB35170, sample SAMEA104062408) | human gut metagenome | biome: human gut; feature: human-associated habitat; material: faeces | place: Denmark | collected 2012-11-06 ...
TGGACACCGCGCTGCACACCACCCACATTGACAAGCTGGAAGGCGTCATCGGCGGCACCGAGGAAACCACCACGGGCGTGGTGCGCCTTGTGTCCATGGCGAAGGAGGGCACGCTGGGCTACCCCGTGTTCAACGTCAACGACGCGAACACGAAGCACTGCTTCGACAACCACTACGGCACGGGCCAGTCCACCTTGGACGGCATCGTGCGCGCCACGAACCGCCTGCTGTGCGGCCGCACCATCGTGATCTCGGGCTACGGCTACTGCGGCAGCGGGCTCGCCCTGCGCGCCAAGGGCATGGGCATGCGCGTGATCGTGTGCGAGGTGGACCCGCTGAAGGCGCTGGAGGCGCACATGGAGGGCTACGAGGTCATGCCCAAGGTGGAGGAGGTGGCCCGCCAGAACGCCCGGCGCTCCGGCGGCACCTTTACCAAGACCAACTCCATGGCGGAGGCCTTTGCAGGGGCGGATATCGTCTACCCCAAGAGCTGGGCGCCCTTCGCGGCCATGCAGCAGCGTACCGATCTCTACGGCGCGGGCGACATGGACGGCATCAAGAAGCTCGAAAAGGAACTGCTGGCCCAGAACGCCAACCATAAGGATTGGGAGTGCACTGAGGCGCTGATGGCCTCCACCCGCAATGGCGAAGCGCTGTACATGCACTGCCTGCCCGCCGATATTTCCGGCGTATCCTGCGCCGAGGGTGAAGTAGCCGCCAGCGTGTTCGACCGCTACCGCGTGCCGCTGTACAAGGAAGCCAGCTACAAGCCCTATATCATCGCCGCGATGATCACCCTCGCCCGCAAGCGCAACCCTGCGGATCTGCTCCTCGATCTGCTCGAAAAGGGCGGTCAGCGTTGCTTGTAAGGGAAGAATGAAGGCACGGGAGAGGGAACTTCTTGAAAAAGCCCCTCCCCCGGACCTGCCAGAGCGGCTCGCTCCCCTCCCGCAAAACTTTGACTGGCAGGGAGGCCGCGAACGGGAGTTCCGTTGTATGGAAAGGAACGTGGAAAGAACAATGAACAAGCTGTCACGGCGTCACAACCCGCCCCTGAAAAGTTTCACTTTGCGGAGTGCGGACAAAGCCGTATAAACCATAAGTAGAAAGAAAACTCCCGATGTGTCTCCTCCCCGCCAGTCAAAAACCTTTGGAGAGGAGGGGGCGCGGGAAGGGAAGCGTTCTTCAGAAGGTTCCCCCCCGCACAATCCAGTGCCTTGCAGGAGAGATGCCATGATCGCGTTCAGACTCAACGGGCAGGCCACGACGTATGACGGCGATCCAGCCGTTTCGCTCCTTTCCTATCTCCGCAATGACCGCCACCTCACGGCGGCCAAGGACGGCTGCTCCGGTCAGGCGGCCTGCGGAGCCTGCCTTGTGGAACTGAACGGCAAGGCGTGCCTCGCCTGCTCCACCCCCATGAGCAAGGTAACCGACGGCGACGTTGTCACACTCGAAGGCCTGCCGGAAACGCTCAGGCGGACGCTCGGCATGGCGTTCGTCAACCGGGGAGCCGTGCAGTGCGGTTTCTGTACTCCCGGTTTCCTCATGCGGGCCAAGGTACTCCTGCAAACCAATCCAAACCCCACCCGGGAAGAAGTCGTCAAGGCCGTCCGCCCGCATCTGTGCCGCTGTACCGGCTACGTCAAGCTTGTGGACGCCATCCTCGATGCCGCAACATTATTACCGGAAGGGAACATTCCCGAACCCGACGACAACCCGCGCCTCGGATCGGGCTGGCCCAAGTACGGCGGCTACGAACGGGCTGTCGGAACCCGCCCCTTCGTCAACGACATTGACGCGCCCGGCATGGCGCACGGAGCCATCGTCTTCAGCGAGCATCCCCGGGCCCGCGTGCTTGCCATCCATACGGATGAAGCGGCGGACATGCCCGGCGTCGTCCGCATCCTGACCGCCGACGACATCCCCGGCGAGCGTGTGCTCGGCCTTTACGCCAAGGACTGGCCCGTCTATATCAAGGTTGGCGAAGTCACCCGTTACATCGGCGACGCGTTGGCCTGCGTGGTCGCGGAAACCGAGGCCGAAGCCCGTGCTGCGGCGGCCTGCGTCAAGGTCGATTATGAGGTTCTGACGCCGCTCCTCGACATGGAGGAGGCGGAAACCTCGCCCATCCATATCCACGAAAACGGCAATATCCTGCTCGACAAGACCATCCGGCGCGGTGAGCCCGTGGACGAGGCATTGGCCCGCTGCGCCTTCATCGCCGAGGCCACGTATCGGACCCAGGCGGTCGAGCACGCCTTCATCGAGCCCGAAGCGACGCTGGCCGTTCCCGAAGCGGGCGGGGTACGCCTCTATGTCCAGTCGCAAGGTATCTGGCACGACAAGACCGACATAGCCGCCCTGCTCCATGTCCCCACGCCCAAGGTCACGGTTACGCTGGCCGACTCCGGCGGCGCGTTCGGCGGCAAGGAGGACTTCACCTGCCAGCCCCATGCCGCGCTCGCCGCGTATCTGCTTGGGCGTCCGGTCAAGGTCCGGCTCTCCCGGCCCGAATCCATCCGTATGCACCCCAAGCGCCACGGCATGAAGCTCCATTACGTCATCGGCTGCGACGAAAAGGGAATCCTGCAGGCCGCCAAGGTCCGTATCATCGCGGATACCGGCGCGTACGCCTCGGCGGGCGGCCCGGTCGTCACCCGTACCGGCACCCATGCCACCAGCGCCTACCACATCCCCTCCGTGGACGTGCATGTGAAGGCGGTATTCACGAATAACCTTCCGGCGGGCGCGTTCCGGGGGTTCGGGGTCAACCAGTCGAATTTCGCTATGGAATGCCTCATCGACGAGCTGTGCGAAAAGGGGGGCTTCGACCGCTGGCAATTCCGCTATGACAACGCCGTGGCCCCGGGCCGCATGGTCACCACCGGGCAGGTGCTCGGCGAAGGCACGGCCCTGCGCGAAACCCTGCTCGCGGTACGCGATGCCTTCCGCAGCCACCCCCGGGCGGGCATCGCCTGCGCCATCAAGAATTCCGGCATCGGCAACGGCATCCCCGAACCCTGCGATTGTTACCTTGAAGTACACCCGGCTCCGGAACAACCGGCGGGCGCGCGGCTTGTCCTGCATCATGGCTGGACGGAGATGGGACAGGGCATCAACACGGTAGCCCGGCAGATGCTGTGCGAGGTGGCGGAACTCGGCCCTGATGTTGCCATCGACATTACCGCGTCCACCGAATACGGGGCCTTTGCGGGCAGCACCACCGCCAGCCGGGGCACGTTCCAGCTCGGTCACGCCGTGGTCAACGCCGCCCGGCAGCTTCGCGGCGATCTGAACAAGTACGGCGGACGGCTCGACCGTCTCGTGGGCCGTTTCTACAAGGGGCACTACGACTCGGCGGGACAGACTTCCGGGCAGGGCGCGCCGGGTGAAATCCGCAACCACGTTTCCTACAGCTTTGCCACGCATGTGGTATTCATGGACGAGGAAGGCGGGATCGAAAAGATCATCGCCGCGCACGACTCGGGCCGCGTCGTCAACCGCCCGCTCTACGAAGGGCAGGTACAGGGCGGCGTGGTCATGGGCATGGGCTATGCGCTGACCGAAAGCATCCCGGTCAAGGGCGGCTATCTGACCTCCGGCAAGCTCAACGCCTGCGGACTTCTCCGCTCGGTGGACGTGCCGGAAATAGAGGTCATCGCCGTGGAAGTCCCCGATCCCGAGGGGCCGTGCGGGGCCAAGGGCATCGGGGAAATCGCCTGCATTCCCACCGCGCCCGCCATCGTCAACGCCCTGTATCTTGTGGACGGCGTGAGAAGGCGGGAACTGCCCGTGCGCAAGAAGAGGTAGCGCTTCCGACGGGCAAGGGGCTGCCGTCCCCTCCCTTGATTATCCACCATATCCCCTACTCCCAAAGGAGCCGACAATGAGCCTGTACCTGCGCAACGCCACATGGATCGACCCGGAAACATTCAAGGCGACGACCACGACGATCAAAGTCGAAGAAGGCCCGTCCGGCGGGATGGCGCTTGACGCCCACGCCCCTGTGGAGTGTCCGCCGGAAGACACCGTACTGGACTGCACGGGCCGCCTCGTCACGCCCTCCTTCGGCTGCGGGCACCACCATATCTACTCGGCCCTCGCACGCGGTATGCCTCCCGCACCCAAGGCGCCGGCGAACTTCCTTGAGGTGCTCGAATACGTCTGGTGGCGCATGGACAAAAAGCTCGATCACGACATGATCGAGGCCAGCGCTCTTGTTACCGGCCTGTATTGTGCCAAGAACGGCGTAACCTTCGTCATCGATCACCATGCCTCGCCCTTCCATCTGGACGGCAGCCTCGAAACCATCGCCAAGGCGCTGGATCGCGTGGGTCTCGGACACCTGCTCTGCTATGAAATCTCCTGCCGCGATGGAGAGGAGATCAAGGAAAAGGGACTCGACGAAACCGACGCCTTCCTGTCCTCCGGGCGCAAGGGCCACGTCGGGCTGCACGCTTCCTTCACAGTGGACGACGACCTGCTCGGGCGCGCCGTGGATCTCGCCCGCAAGCACAAGACGGGCGTGCACATCCACGTCGCCGAAGGCATCGAGGATCAGGAACACTGCGCCCGTACCTACGGCAAGAGCGTCGTGCGCCGCCTCTCGGACGCGGGCGTGCTTGATCTGCCTCTGTCCATCCTCGGGCATTGCGTCCATCTCGATGCGGAAGAGCGCGACCTTATCCGCACTTCTCCCTGCTGGGTCGTGCAGAACACCGAAAGCAACCTCAACAACAACGTCGGGCTCGGGCGCTACAACGATTTCCCCTGCGTCATGCTCGGCACGGACGGTATGCACAGCGACATGATCCGCAGCGCGCAGTCCTCCTACTTCATCGCCGGGCTCGCCGAAGGCGGCATGTCCCCCCTGGCGGCCTACCAGCGCCTCCGCGCCGTACACGCGCACATCCAAGGCCACAATGCGCCGGGCGGCGGGGCGAACAATCTGGTCATCCTCAACTACGATTCCCCCACGCCGCTGACGCAGGACAACTTCCCCGGGCACTTCTGTTATGCCTTCGACGCCCGCAACGTGGAGTCCGTCATCAGCCAAGGTAGGCTCATCGTGGATCACGGCAGGCTCGCCGGCATGGATGAGGCCGACATCCTCGCCTACGCCAACGAGCAGGCCCGCCGCCTCTGGGCCCTGCTGTAAACCATCAACAGGGAAACAGGCTCACCATGCGTATGCTTATTACCGGCGGGCTGGTCGCACGCGCGGACGGCGTCTTCAACACGGACATCCTGATTGAAGGCGACCGGATTCTGGAACTCGGCGAACGGCTGCACGAGGCCCAGCAGCCTGAAGGAACGGAAATCGTGGACGTGTCCGGCTGCGTGGTCATGCCCGGCGGAGTCGACGCCCATACCCACGTCAACCTGACGGTGGGCGACGCGCACGTCTCCGACTGTTTCGAAGCCGGAACGCTGGCGGCGGCATGGGGCGGCACCACGACCATCGTGGAACACCCGGGCTTCGGCCCGCAGGGATGCGATCTGCCCCATCAGCCCACCGCGTATCTGGAGCAGGCGGATGGCCGCTGCCACACGGACTACGCCTTGCACGGCGTGTTCCAGCATGTGGACGACGCCGTCCTTGCCCGGATTCCCGAGGTCGTGGCGCAGGGATTTCCCACGCTCAAGGCCTACACCACCTATGACGGCAGGCTGGATGACGAAGGGCTGCTGCAGGTTCTCGCCGCGCTCAGGGATGCGGGCGGCCTGCTCGCCGTCCATTGCGAAAACCACGCCATCACCCGTTTTCTGGGGGACAAACTGCGCCGCGAAGCGCCGCGCGATCCCATGAGCCATCCCCGGAGCCGCCCGGCCCGGTGCGAGGCTGAAGCCGTCAACCGGATTCTGAAACTGGCGAAAACGGCGGAAGCGCCCGTGTACATCGTGCACCTGTCCACGGCGGAAGGCCTGGCCTGCGTCCGCGAGGCGCAGAAGGCCGGACAGCCGGTCATTGCGGAAACCTGCCCGCAGTACCTTCTGCTCGACGAATCCGCCTATGCCGAACGGGACGGCCTCAAGTACATCATGGCCCCGCCCCTGCGGACGGAAGCGGATCGCGCCGCGCTCTGGGAGGGCCTTGCGGACGGCAGCATCTCGGTTGCCGCTACCGATCACTGTTCCTTCTCGCTGGCCCAGAAACGGGAACGCGGGAAGGAAAGCGTGCTGGATTGTCCCGGCGGCGTTCCCGGAGTCGAAACGCGCATCCCTCTGCTGTTCAGCGAAGGCGTGCTGCACGGGCGTCTGACGTTGCCGCGTTTCGTGGACGTGGTGTCCACGTCTCCGGCCCGGATCATGGGGCTTGCCTCCAAGGGGCGCCTCGAACCCGGCGCGGATGCGGACATTGTGGTCATCGATCCCACGGATGAGCGGCTGATCAAAACCCGGAATCTTCATCAAAAAACGGACTGCACCCCGTATGTGGGCATGGTCGTGCGCGGCTGGCCCCGCCATGTCTGGCTGCGCGGCGAACCTATCATTTTCGGCAGGCAGCCCTCCGGGTATGCAGGACAGGGAAGGTTCGTTCCGAGGACGCTCTAGGGCCATTTCAAAATGGAATGGCTCCGCCACACACAGGTGCGGGCGACGCGCGAAAAGCCCTTCTTCCCCAATGCCCATTCCTCTCCAGTTTCCACATACTTCCAAGGAGACGCATATATGCATACCGATCGCTTCACACCGCTGGACGCCGCAACGCTGCTCCGCTGGATGCAGCACGACCTGCCGAACAAACAACTGTTCGGCATCGACCGGGAGCTTTTCTTTATGCCGAAGCCGGATGATCCGTTCCGCATGGAACGTTACGGCAAGGTGCTGGAAACCCCTCTCGGCGTGGCCGCCGGTCCGCATACGCAGCTTGCCCAGAACATCCTGTCCGCGTGGCTGTGCGGCGCTCGGTATATCGAACTCAAGACCGTGCAGGTGCTCGACGAGCTGAACGTCGCCAAGCCCTGCATCGACATGGCCGACGAGGGCTACAACTGCGAATGGTCGCAGGAGCTGAAGCTTGATCAGTCCTTCGAGGAGTACCTCAAGGCTTTCGTGCTGCTGTATGTGCTGCGCGACATGCTCAACCTGCCCGTGGAGGCCGAACCAGGCAAGGGGCCCGGCTTCATCTTCAACATGAGCGCAGGATACAACCTTGAGGGCATCAAGAGCCCCGCCTTGCAGCGTTTTCTCGACCGTATGGAAAACGCGGAGGAAGACGTGAAGCGGATCAAGGCCGGGCTGGCCCCGCTCTACCCCGCCATCGAGAAGATGCCCATTCCGGCCCGCCTCTCCGATAACCTGACGGTCTCCACCATGCACGGCTGCCCGCCCGACGAAGTGGAAAGCATCGGCCGCTATTTCATCACCGAACGCAAGTACAACACGGCCATCAAGCTGAACCCCACCCTGCTCGGCCCAGAACGCCTGCGCGACATCCTGAATACGCAGCTCGGCTATGACGTATGCGTTCCCGACGAAGCCTTCGGGCACGACCTCAAATACAACGACGGCGTGGCCATCATCCGCAACCTCGCCGCAGCCGCCGAAACGGCGGGCGTAGCCTTCGGGCTCAAGCTGACCAACACGCTCGAAACCGCCAACGAAAAGCAGAACCTGCCCCGCAGCGAGGGCATGGTTTACATGAGCGGCAGATCCCTGCACCCCATCAGCATCAACCTCGCCGAACGCCTCCAGCAGGAATTCGACGGGAAGCTGGACATCGCCTTCTCCGCCGGGGCGGATACGTTCAACGTGGCGGACACGTTGGCTTGCGGCCTCCGTCCGATCACCATGTCCTCCGACATCCTCAAGCCCGGCGGTTACGGGCGGCTGCACCAGTACCTCGACACGCTGCGTGCCGAGATGCGCAAGGCCGGGGCCCACACCATAGCCGAATGGGAGAAGAGCCGATCGCCGATCGCCGGCAATCCCGGTTTCGCCAACCTCGTCAGCTATGCGGCGGCTGTCCTCGGCAAGCGCAGCCGGTACCACAAGGAACGGTTCCCCTACGTTTCGGTCAAGACAGAGCGCCCGCTCCCGCGCTTCGACTGCGCCGCCGCACCCTGCATGTCGGGCTGTCCGGCGGAACAGGACATTCCCCGGTATCTCGACGCCGTGGCCCGGGGCGATTTCGAGCTGGCGTGGCGGGTCATCACCGCCACCAATCCGTTCCCGAACGTTCAGGGCATGGCCTGCAACCATCAGTGCCAGAGCCGGTGTACCCGCATCAATTACGACAAGCCGCTCATGATCCGCGAGGTCAAGCGCTTCGTGGCCGAAAAAATGGCCGAAGCCGCTTCCGGCGTTCCCGCCGCCCAAACCGGGAAGCGCGCCGCCGTCATCGGGGCGGGCCCGGCCGGGCTGTCCTGCGCCCGCTTCCTCGCCGCACAGGGCGTGGAGGTGCACCTGTACGAAGAAAAGCCGGTGCTCGGCGGCATGGCGGGCGACGCGATCCCCGCCTTCCGCCTGACCGGAGACAGCCTGCGCCGCGACATCGACGCCATCCTCAAGCTGGGCGTGCGGCTCCATAAGGATACGCCCGTGGACGCCGCCCTGTTCGACACGCTGGCCGAGGAAAACGACGCCGTCTATATCGCGGTGGGCGCGCAGGAAAGCCTGCCCCTCGGCATCCCCGGCGAAGATGCCGCCGGGGTTCTGGATCAGCTTTCGTTCCTCTCCGCCGTACGCCGGTGCGAGCCCACGGGCATCGGCTCCCACGCCGTCGTCATCGGGGCGGGGAATTCCGCAATGGACTGCGCCCGTGCCGCCAGACGTCTCGTGGGGGAAAACGGCAGCGTGACCATCGCCTACCGCCGCACCCGCAAGGAAATGCCCGCTGACATCGAAGAAATCGAAGCCGCTCTGGACGAAGGCGTGCGCATCGTGGAACTGTGTGCCCCTGAGGAAGTCCTTGCCGATGGAGGCCGTGTTTCCGGCCTGCGCTGCCGCCGGATGCGGCTGGTCCCCGATCCCGACGGCGGGCGTCCCCGCCCCGTTCCCACGGATGAAACCTTCACGCTGGGCGCGGATACGCTCATCGTGTCCATCGGGCAGCGGGTGAAGGCCGGCTTCCTGCCCGACGCAATGACGCTCAAGGCCGATCCCCATACCAGCCAGACATCGCTGCCGAACGTGTTCGCGGGCGGAGACGCCGTGCGCGGCGCGGCGACCCTGATCAACGCCGTGGCCGACGGACGCCACACCGCCGAAACCATCCTTGCCCGCCTCGGCCTGTCCGCACAGGCGGCCACAGCCACGCCGTCCGACGAGCGGAGGCCGGATCTCGACGGATTGCGCATCCGGCAGGCCACCCGCGTCATGGGTCCGGCCCTGCCGGAACGCAGCCCGGAAGACAGGCTGGATTTCGATCCCGCCATCCGTACCCTCACCGAAGAGGAGGCTATGGACGAATCCCGCCGTTGCCTCCAGTGCGATCTGGTCTGCAACGTCTGCACCACGGTCTGCCCCAACCGGGCCAACATTGCCCTGCTCTCCCTGCCCATGCCGCACCCCGTGCAGGTTGCGGTGCGCGACGGCGACGGCGTGCGCGTGGAAACGCTCTCCAACCGGCGGCTCGAACAAAGTTACCAGATAGTCAACATTGCCGACGCCTGTAACGAATGCGGCAACTGCGCCACCTTCTGCCCATCGGCGGGTGCGCCGTACCGGGACAAGCCCCGTATCCACCTGTCCCGCGAATCCTTCGACAACGCCCCGGACGGCTACCTGATCGCCAGTCCGGCGCGGCTGGAAGGCAAGCGCGGCGGCAAGGCCTTCTCGCTGGCTGCGGAAAAGGACGCCTTCGTCTTCGAAAGCGATGCCCTCATCGCCCATCTCGACGGCGGAACCCTCTGCGCCACCAAGGTTACGCTGAACGGCGGCGTCAACGAGGCCGCCCTGTCCGGCGCGGTGGAGGCCGCCACCCTCTTCCGCCTGTTGGCCCGCAAGCAGCCTTTCGCCGGGCCGAAGCACAAATAGGCTCCTCCACAGGCCCACGGCATCCGGGGATCCGCTCCTCCCCCCGGATGCCGCGGGTTCTTCCGCATTATGGCCCCCGTCACCCGCAAACCGCTTGCCCCGGCACTGCATCGGCTAAAAAATCCACCCGGCACAAAGAAAAATTTATAGATTCAACAATATGTTTTTATTGATTCTTCTTGTTTCTACAACGAACACGATATGAAATGGCCGCGAACGCTGCCGACCGGAACCCAAGGTATAGTTGTGTCATCATGCCACTGCGTATATAGTTCAGGGAAAACCCCTTCTTCGGGCAGCAGGAGTTGCAGCATGTACCAATACCAACAGTTCGCCATTCTTCTCCGCGGCGGCGGGGACATCGCCACGGGCATCGCGCTCAGGCTCTACCGTTCCGGCTTCCGGCGCCTGATCATTCTGGAAACGGCGCATCCGATGGCCGTAAGGCGCAGGGTGGCCTTTTCCGAAGCCGTCTATGAGGGCCTTTGCACGGTGGAAGGCATTACGGCGGCCCTCGCTCCCCGGCCCGAAGAAATCGCCCCGCTCTGGGACGCCGGCTGCATCCCGGTCATGGTCGATCCGCAGGGCGTCACCATCCCCCGCCTCCGCCCCGAAGTCGTCATTGAAGCCACGCTCGCCAAACGGAACGTCGGCGTCGGCATCACCGACGCGCCTCTCGTCATCGGCGTGGGGCCCGGCTTCACCGTGGGCGAAAATGTCCACTGCATCGTCGAAACCAACCGGGGGCACAACCTCGGACGGGTCCTCTACTCCGGCAGCGCGGAGCCCGATACCGGCATTCCCGGCGACATCGTGGGCATGACCACCGAGCGTGTGCTGCGCGCTCCGCAGACCGGCATCTTTCTCAGCCGCCACGACATCGGAGACCACGTCAAGGCCGGCGATGTCGTCGCCACCGTTGAGGCCAACGGCGTATCCAAGGAAATCCGCACTGTTATCAGCGGCGTTATCCGTGGCCTTTTGCGCTCGGGAACGCCCGTTACGGATCGGATCAAAGTCGGCGACGTGGATCCGCGCGACAACACGGCTTGCCACCACGTCTCGGACAAGGCCTTTGCCATCGGCGGCGGCATACTGGAAGCCATCCTCGGACGCTTCAACCGCCCCTGCTACATCCGCAGGGGCATCCTCCACTGCCCTGTGGACAAGAACGTGCCCACAGCGTAAACAACGCCACAAGCGAACCATTTCACACCAGAAGAACAGGAGAAGCGGCATGGCAATCGGACAATCCAAACAACGGCTGGATGCCGAAGCCAAAGTGACGGGGCGGGCCCGGTATACCGACGATATGGGCCTGCCGGGTATGCGGCACGCCGCCTATGTGCACAGCACCATCGCCCACGGCATGGTCCTTTCCATCGATGCCTCGGAAGCGCTGGCCCTGCCCGGCGTCGAGGGCGTCTTCACCGCCGATGACGTGCCGGGCTTCCTCTTTCCCACAGCCGGACATCCCTACTCCATGGACCCGTCGCACGGAGACGTGGCCGACCGCCTTCTGCTGACCAAGCACGTCCGCTATTACGGCGACGAAGTGGCCGTGGTCGTGGCCCGCGACGGTCTCATCGCCCGCAAGGCCGCCCATCTGGTCAAAGTCGAATATGAGCCCCTCCCGGTCATGACCTCGGCGGAAACGGCGCTGGCTCCCGGTGCGCCCGTGCTCCAGCCCTCCGTGAATCCCGACGGCAACCTGCTCAAGCAGCACACCCTCGAATGCAACGGCACGCTCGACGAAGCCCTTGCGGCCGCCGACGTGGTGGTTGAGGGCGCCTACCGCACGCCGACCATGCAGCATTGCCATCTGGAAAACCAGACGGCCTACGCCTACATGGACGACATGCGGCATATCGTGATCGTCAGCTCCACGCAGATCCCGCACATCTGCCGCCGCGTGGTCGGGCAGGCGCTCGGCATCCCGTGGTCGTCCGTCCGGGTCATCAAGCCTTACATCGGCGGCGGGTTCGGCAACAAACAGGATGTGGTGCTGGAGCCCATCGTGGCCTTCCTGACCATGAAGCTCGACGGCGCGCCCGTGAGCATGGAATTGACCCGCGAGGAATGTATGCTCTGCACCCGCGTGCGCCACGCCTTTGCCATGACGGCGCGGGCCGGGGCCACAAAAGACGGCAAGCTCCTCGGCTACGGCCTCGACGTGCTCTCCAACACCGGGGCCTACGCCTCGCACGGGCACTCCATCGCGGCGGCGGGCGGTTCCAAGGTCTGCTACGTCTACCCGCACGCCACATACCGTTTTTCAGCCAAGACCTTTTACAGCAATATCCCCGTAGGCGGGGCCTGCCGGGGCTACGGCTCTCCCCAGACCGCCTATGCCATCGAATGCCTCATGGACGATACGGCCCGCGCGCTCGGCATGGACCCGCTGGATTTCCGCCTGAAGAACACCGGGCGCAACGGCGACATCTCTCCGCTCAACGGCAAGCCGGTCGCCACGCTCGGCATCAGCGACTGCCTTGAGGAAGGCCGCAAAAAGTTCCGGTGGGACGAACGCAAGGCCGCCTGTAAAGCCTTCAATGAAGAAGCCGTCCGCACGGGCAGCCCGTTGCGGCGCGGGGTCGGCGTGTCCGCGTTCAGCTATGGTTCGGGGACCTATCCCGCCAATGTGGAACCGGGCAGCGCCCGCCTCATCCTGAATCAGGACGGCACGGTGAACCTCATGACCGGGGCGACGGAAATCGGACAGGGCGCGGACACCGCCTTTGCCCAGATGGTTTCGGAAACGCTCGGCGTCGCTTATGAAAACATCCACGTCATCTCCACGCAGGACACGGACATCACGCCGTGGGATCCCGGGGCCTACGCCTCCCGCCAGACCTACACCTGCGCCCCCGCCGTGCACGCCGTCGCGGACGGGCTGCGCCGGAAGCTCCTCGGCTATGCCGCCGAAATGACCGGGCACACGCCCGCCGCCCTGACCATCGCGCCGACCGCGCAGGGCGATGCCGTAGTCTTTGTCCGCAACCCCGAAAGCGTCGTGGTCACGCTGCACGATTTGGCGATGGATTCTTTCTACAACAAGGATCGCGGCGGACAGCTCTCCGCAGAGGCATCCTTCAAGACGCGCCAGAATCCCCCCTCCTTCGGCGGCTGCTTTGCCGAAGTGGAAGTGGATATCGATCTGTGCAAGGTCCGCATCACGCACATCCTGAACGTGCACGACGCCGGGGTGATCATCAATCCCGCGCTCGCCACGGCGCAGGTGCACGGCGGCATGGGCATGGGCATCGGCTGGGCGCTCTATGAGGAACTGCTCGTCGATCCCGCCACCGGGCGCGTGCACAACAACAATCTGTTGGACTACAAGTTCCCCACAACCTGCGACATTCCGGATCTGGACTGCGCGTTTGTGGAAACGCAGGAACCCTCAGGCGTATACGGCAACAAGTCGCTCGGCGAGCCGCCGCTCATCAGCCCGGCTCCGGCGCTCCGCAACGCCGTCCTCGACGCGACCGGCGTCGCCGTCAACGCCATCCCCATGACGCCGAAGCTGCTGTTCGAGGAATTCGTGAAGGCTGGATTGATTAAGGGATAGAAAACTATCGGGGAGGGGAGAATGCCCCGCTTGTCCCCTTTATGGGGATTCCGCAAAAAGGGGCCTTTTCCCCTCCCCGCCCCCTCCCCTCATCCACCAAAAATTTTCGTATGCGGGCTTCAGGACGGCGCTGTATGAAATGATGGGCCGACCGGGAAACAAACCCCGAGCAACATTTGAGCGAAGACGGTTCATTTGAAAAAAGAGGATAGGGCTTTTTCCCGGCATATCCTTCCTGAACGCCTTCCGTGTCCCCTCCCCGCCAGTCGGCGTTTTGCGGGAGGGGGTCCGGGGGGGAGGTTTTTTTCAAAAAAGCCCTCCCCCCCGGGTATCCTCAACCCAAAGGATCACCCATGTTCGATATACAATCCTACCAAAAAGCGGAGTCCGTGAGCGACGCCATCCGGCTGCTCGGAGAAGATCCCGAAGCCCGCCTCATCGCGGGCGGCACGGACGTGCTCATCAAGCTGCGGGAATTCGAAGGTTTCTCCCGGCTCGTGGACATCCATGACCTGCCCGAACTGAAACCCATCACCCGCGAGGCGGACGGCACCGTGCGCGTGGGCTCAGGGGCCAGCTTTACCGATCTTGAGGAATCCCCCATCATCCGCGAATGCATCCCCATGCTCGGGGAATCCGCCGCCAGCGTCGCCGGGCCGCAGATCCGCAACATGGGCACCATCGGCGGCAACCTCTGCAACGGGGCCGTCTCGGCGGACACCTGCGCACCCGTCCTCGCCCTGAACGGCTACCTCAATATCAGAGGAGCGGAGGGAGAACGGACCATCCCCGCCCTCGGCTTCCATACCGGGCCCGGCAGGGTCGCCCTCAAGCGGGATGAAGTGCTCCTTTCCGTGGAGTTCCGGCCTGAAGACTGGCAGGGCTGGGGCGCAGCCTACCACAAATACGCCATGCGCGAAGCCATGGACATCGCCACCATCGGCTGCGCGGCGGCCGTCAGACTTGACGGGACGGTCATTTCGGGCATCCGGCTGGCCTATTCCGTATCCGCGCCGATCCCGGTGCGCTGCCCCAGCGCCGAAGCCGCCGCCCTGGGCCGTTGCGCGACGCCCGAAGCTCTGCCCGCCACCCTCGCCGCAATCAGCGCCGCCGTGGAAGCGGACGTGCAGCCCAGAACCTCGTGGCGCGCCAACCGGGATTTCCGTATGCACATCATCCGCACGCTGGCGGAACGCGTCATTGCCCGGTGCGTCGTCCGCGCCGTCGAACTTCAGGAGGCCGCCTCATGCTGAAAACCATACGCTGCACCGTCAACGGCAAGGCGCGGGAACTTTCCTTTGACGTCCGCGCCTCGCTGCTCGAAGTCCTGCGCGCCGAAGGCCTGACCAGCTCCAAACAAGGCTGCGGCGTGGGCGAATGCGGCGCGTGCACCGTGCTCGTCGACAATATCCCCGTGGATTCCTGTATTTTCCTCGCCGTCTGGGCGGACGGAAAAACGATCCGCACCGCCGAGGGCGAAGCCAAGGGCAACCGGCTTTCCCGCGTCCAGCAAGCCTATGTGGACGCCGGGGCCGTCCAGTGCGGCTTCTGCACGCCCGGCCTCGTCATGAGCAGTACGGCCTTCATCGAAAAACACAAGGGCCAACCCGTTACCCGCGAGGAGATCCGCCGAGGGCACGCCGGGAACCTCTGCCGCTGCACGGGCTACGACGCCATCATCGCCGCCGTGGAAAGCTGCCTCAACGACACGCCGCCGCAAAATACCTGTGCCTGTCTCCGCAAGCCGGACGGGCCATGTCACCATCATCAAAGCTGAGCAAAATCAGCCGTGTTTTTCAGCAGACTTGCCCTGTCCATGATTCCCATGTACAGGGCATTGTTTACATATTAACATATTGAATTTATTATATTAAGCCTCAGCAAAATGTGTCAAAATGTGGCAAAAGCACTCTAAATATGTGTCAGAATATGTGTCCAAAAAAATCCCCCTCTCGGTTCGCGCCGGGAGGTTTTTTTTGTGTCTTCAATCCGACTTCTTCGCCACGAATCGTATCTCATCCCGGTGCCCTGGCAGCCACCTGCATTTGTTCAGGCACCACCACGGCGTGATGATGAACCGACCATCGGCTTTTGCCTTTCTGTCGGGATGTGCCCCCGACACGGCACAGTCCAGAGAACACAGCATCAGGGCTTGAACACGTTCACCGTGTGGGCAACGCAAGTTTTCCTCTTCTTCGGGCATGGGTAGTGGCATGGCCTTCCTCCTTTTTTCTAAAGAGTCTAGCCATGCCTATGATTTTTGCAACGGCTATGGTTCCACAGGCCACGGGCAGGCCGGATCATCCGGCCCGTTCCACGGAAAGCCCAGTTGTTCGGGAAGGTCGCGCAAGGCTTGGCGGTATGCCTTGATCTCTTCAAACTTGTTCGCATCAAGTGGATAGTCCCGCATGACAAGATGGTCGGTGAGAGCAAGCCGTTTGTTGCGTTCGGCGCGTACGCTAACCGCGAGTTCTTCGAGCGTCGGTACGGGCGGCACGTAAGGTTGTTCCTCGGTCACACATTCGGGGTGCGCCTCGGCGTAGGCGAACACGGCGTCCCATTCTTCCGCGAACGCTGCGGTATAGGGGTAGACGTGGTAGGGCATACCATTTTTCGTGATGACATAGGAATCGTCAGCTGTCCTGTGGATAATATTTGTATACATATACTTCTTCTCCTTTATTGTACTCTCCAACACCAACCGAACAAAGCTGAAGCTTCAGCATAGTAAAGTGATGATCCCCCCGCCGCGATACCACCCAGTGTACCGATAATATTACGTGATGCGTTCACAGCATAGACTGAGTACGCCCACGTCCCCCCTGATTGCAGAACATATGTATGTGAAGGTATCTCAATGGATAAAAAAAGTCCGGGTCCTTCAGCATTTGTCGGAATCGATGGTACAAAAAGGTTAGATCTTGCAGCGTCCACGGTTCGCGCACCAGTTCCACCCTGAGACACAGCAAGAGGCTGAAGCTCAAAAACAACGGTTCCATCTTTCTTCAGTCTTATAGAATTGTAAAGTGATGTTCCGTTTAGATCATAGAGAGCTAATGCTAAACCGTTGTCATCATCGGTGCGGAGATTGATGTTGTCCCTGCTGAATATGCCAGCATCAGCCCCCAAACGTCCTTTTTCGACATATACTTCGTTATTTCTAAACCGAAGTGAGCTTAACAATGCCTCCATACTGGAATTATAAAACGCTATCGCTAAACCGTTGGTATCGTCTGAAAGAAGATTGATATTTCTAAAAGAATTTATACTTTCCATCATCACAAGTGAGCCGGTGAGAGTTCCACCGGAGAGAGGGAGTTTATCTTCGGCTAAATAGTATACTCTTCTAGCCCCGGGTATTTCTTTCCAGTAAATAAGGTTTTCAGTGCTTACTAGCTTGAGGCGTATAGGCCATAGAGGATCAAGAACAACATCTTCAGAAACACCTTCGGAATTTTGCATCGTTTGTATACCAGAAGCCGATGCGCTGGCCTTAATAGTCACGGTGCGGGATGGATCGGCACTGACAAGCTCGATTTCAATGCCGTCATGCAAATCGCCCGGAGTAATCGTCGTAAGATAGTCAGCGGGTGCTCCGCCTTCGGTATCAACAGCAACGAAGGCTGCGGACGGGTTGATAGCTCCATCTTTGATTGTGAGTTTTTGCATAGGCAAGGCGCCCGGGAGGTGCCTAATGTCGTCCTGATTAGTTCGCCACTTTTGGACATCGACTACTCGTGTCGCGTTCGGACTGGATCTATCCGTTACATAGAGATCATCTTTCCCATACATCGATCTTTGTTTTGCCATAATATCTCCTTTAGTATCCACTGATTACTGCATCTATTTGTATCTCTGCATAGTTTCCAGATGCATCGATACCGACAACGAGAGGTCCTTCGATGAGATATCCGGATTCGTCACGGGCACCATTCTTGTCAAGGGTTACTGGCTTTTCAGCGGTCAAGCCTAATACTGCTTCAACACCGAAAGTCACCCCTAGTATAGTTCTGAATGTTTTTAGGGGAATTGGTAAGCGTATTCCGGAGGCGGGCACACGAATGTTGTTGACCGGGAACACAACATCGGGAACATCAAGTACAACGCGGATGTCATCAACAATTGCTGATGATTCCCCCGGAGCAAATGTTACGCGGATATCTAAAACCTCATTTCCTTGAGTTATATAATTTGTGGGTGTAGCTTTCCAGCTTTCAGGAATAATTTCCGGAAAAACGAAATCCGCATCATTGTCAGAGAAAACATACTCATTTTTATCAGATGTGAAGACATACGGAATAATATATTTTCTCCACTCTATAGTCTGTACACTTCCCTGTATGAGATCAGGAATGACAAGAACACGCGCTCCAGTCATATCTCTATCGATAGAGAGCGGGAATGTATATACAAGAGGTACACCCGAAGACGATGGAAAAACTAAAGACTTTGCCGTATCAGCAAAAACGAAGTCTTCCGGGGAAGAATTAAAAACGAACGTTTCATCAGAAGCATAAAGTCTGTCTTTTTCACCAATGGCTCCATTGATGAGAGTTCCGGGCCAATTTTGGCTTTTTTGCGAATTCTCGACGATAATATTTTCTGGCTTCACATCCCCAAAATCGATAAGCCCGGATACTAGATCAGAGGTGAGCCCAACTTCATCAATAGCCCTTACATAGTAACGCCTTGCATGTCCTGCCCAAGGTTTGAGATCGAACCTCCCATCAGCAGTATACGGACTTGTGACTTTAAGCGACATGGCGAAGGTATCCGTATCATCCATAGCGATAAAGACTTCAAATCCTACAACATCAAGCGGCCTGTTGTTCATCATGATTGTCAGTATATAGCCATCTAGTGCGACTAGATCGGGAGGCGAAGGAGGTGTCGTACGCCCGACAACGACATGTCCGGAAATAGCAGCCCAGTCGCTTGCCCACCCTATTTGATTGACAGCTCGTACTTGTACATCGTAAGTGATACCGTTCTGTATCTTGGCACCCTCAACAATATCCCATCCCTCCTTTACTCCCGAGATATAACACTCTGTAGCCCTGTCCTGTAGCGCTGAGACATAGGACCATACATCGGTTCCCGTCTGGCGATAGCGAACTTGAACAGTGGTTGAATCGTCAGTGAACTGCCACTCCAGATATATACGGGGCTGGCTTCCTCCGCTCGAAGAATATGTAAGCACAGACTCGTCTGAGCGGATTGATGTGATAATCGGCGTTTTGGCTTTACGCAAAGGTCCTGTGCCGGGAAGCGTGATCGAAGGCGTATAATCAGGAATTTGACCATCTTTCTGATAGAGTTCCTCAACGTAATCGCACAGTCCGACAGTCGCGGTAAGGTTGCTTCCCGGTTTGATGCTGGTGACAAGGCACATTCTTCCCACATCGTTGACGGTACCCACCATGACCAAGTCGGCTTTTCGGGGAACGGGCACGGGGGCGGGGAGGGGATCGTCTATGCGCATAGTGTGTCCGTCATCGCTTGAGCCTGTGACAGTCCATTCGCTGCCGTCTCCAAGGCGCACTATCGCGGCATATCGCTGGCCCGGTGTCATCTGGAGTTCCGCATCCCAGCGGATAGCCGTAATGTTCCCGGCATCATCAAGCGTCCATGCTACAAGCGCGGCTGAACCGATGCCATAAAGCACTTCTGGACGGAGTACTCTGATTTTATCTCCTTTTTTAAGGCGCAGGAACTCAAGCGGCATCGTGACGCTATACTGCTCTATAAGCAGAAGTGCCTGCACAAGATACCAGCGTCCGCGCATCGCGGCGAGATCTGGTGTCGTCGTCCCAAAGAGTTCCAGACTCTCAAAAAGCGTCGCGGTATGCTCGTCATAGCCCGGCGCGTATACCGTCAGTTCATCTTGCTCGTAGCGCAGATCTTCGGAGACGAACTTGATCTTTACGCCGTGGATAAGTTCCTTGTATTCCCGGCTACTTTTGAAATCGCGGCTGTTCCTGACGGTGATATGTCCAACGGGCTGCCCCGGCTGCTCATGCTGCCATACGACCCCAAACTTCCCATCTATAAGGCAAGGGGAGCCTCGCCCGGCGGAAGCTATATCAGAAAGGGCATCCCAGACTTTTGATTGCGTGTCATAGACACCATCGAACATGTATCCGTTATCATCACACCATTCATGCCAACGCTGGATGCTGTCAAAATCGATCTCCTCGTCTTTCCTCGGGCGCAGGTTTGCAGTCCCCCTGAGCACATCAAGGAAAGCTGAGGCCGGGTTTCGGGTCGGGCGCACGGTATTCCAGTTTTTTGCTTCCCGATCCCAGTCCGCAAGTTCCGAAGTAGCGATCAAGGTGACGAGCGGAAGCGATCCCGAAAGCTGGTTGCTTGCGCGGATCTTCATTCCCATCATTGCAATGGGGATATCTCCGGCATACGGCTTTTGGGTCGTATCCGCAGCCCGTATCGCGCTCCAGTATAGGGCATCAACAACGCGGGAACTCGTCGATTCCTGTTCATTCCTCCTGATTTGTATATCGTACCCTGTGGATGAATACGGAACCCGCCATTTGATGCCTTTTCTAACGGCTTTGTCCGGTTCTGCGCTATGTCCGGTCAAAGTGACAAAGGTATATGCTGTGCTGAACTTCCCCGCTGAAAACGAAAGGGTAAGCGGTCCAGACTGCGTTATCGATATTCCAGTTCCGTTAAGTATAGGTTCTGGGATAAAAGAGGATATGGAATCCCCGGTTATCGTCACACGAGCAATGAGCGTCACAAAGGAAGAAGGAAGCACTGGATTATCAAACTCTCTTCGTGTTGATACCGCTTCAAAAAGAACTGTTTTGACTTTCCAGTTTGAGACGCCAATAACCCCGGATTGATCGATATAGATGAGAGAAGGCGCGGAATACGGTTCCGCCGGATGATGTACAGTGTACGGATAAGCGTCACGATCCCCTACCGTCTCAGTGTACGCAGGCCAGATGGCCGAGGGGAAAGATACGGACTGGGCAGTGACTTGGCTCGTCAGTCCATGCCATTCACCAACGGGGACGCCTACGCCCCCTTTTGTCCTGTATCTAATCTGTACAGAACGCGAGATGGCTATTTTGTTAGCTTTATCGTCAAGTTCATAGAGTCCCTGCGGGGCCTGAACATCCATGCCGATTTCATCGACCCCGGAGCGGGTCGAACGCGTCACCCACCAGTTCCCTGAATCAAGCTGATTCCCAAGGCTATCCGTGCTCAAAAGCTGGATCGAAAGGCTTTCCTGATAGACGACAGAGGGGAAAATATTCGGGATGGCTTCCCCTTGATGCCCGTAGCAATACTGAACGAAAACGTCTTTATAGAGATCAAGATCCGTATCGCCTATCTGCGGATCTTCAAACTGATATGCGCCGATGCCAATGACGCCGAGGAAATAAAGATACTCGTCGCTTCCGGAAATTTCCGTGTAGTCGTCAATGATGCGCGTCGGAGGCACTAGATGACGCCCGTACAGGCGGCGTATCGGCTGTGCGAATCCCATAGCGTTTGACGAAGCGTTTAGGCTATATGTGGGGCTGGCAGACAATGACTCTTTGGTATCGTACTTCGGCGGGCGAATCGGGGCGATGGCGTCGGCAAGGAGCGAGATGCCAAGGGTGGCACCAGCCGCAAAAAGGCCATTGACGAAGGCAGCACCGGCGAACCCTGTAAACGGTGCCCATGCAGCAATAGCAATGCCCACGACCGCACCAACCAGCTTCAAGAAGCTGTTAAAGCCACTTCCGCGCGGGCAAACGATAAGTTCAACGCTATCACCGCGTAGGACGCGGATTTTATCATGCGCCCAAGAGGGAACGGGGATTCCATTTAACCAAATCTTGCACTGCCCACGGAGACAGTGCGGAACATGGGCCATGTCGCAAATCGCAGACGCGACATGAGAAAGCGTCACAAGATCGGGGACAGTTCCCGTCCATCGCTTATGTGGAGCCAACGCGTTCGGTATCGCGGAGGCATATACGCACCCCGGAATTGCCGGGAGCATTGAGGTCATAGTGCGGTCATCGGACACGCCAAAAGCCTCCAAACTGCTTTTTCAGATCAGCCCGTGCTGTCCAGTCTTCGCACTGGCTTCCCTCCTGCCCTTCGATGTGCAGCATGGTATGGGGAAGTTCGACGAGAATGCCCACATGCCAGAGTGCGGGGCCGATAAAGAAAGTCACGATGTCAAAAAGCTGTTCTTCACCCGCCGGCACACGGAAAAATTGATCAAGATGCCTGTCGAACGCCCGCGACCGGGAACGGCACGTTTCACCGTGGGCATCCGGGTCATCATCCCATGACGGCAAGACAATCCCGGCTTCATTGTGCAGGACGAGGCGTACGAGGCCCCAACAATCAATGCCTCCGTGCAGTTCACGTCCCCCGATTTTCCACGGGAGGCCAATATATCTATCAAGCCAGTTGTCGGGACGGCTCATGAATGCACCCCCGGAAAATACTTTTTGCTGTAGGAAGGTCCGGGAAAGGGTTCCGTCTCCTGCATGTCTATGTCCATCGTCCCATCCACCGTTGCGCCGCCTATTTCGACGTGTGAAAGCGAGAATCCGGGATAATCGGCACGTACAAGGTTCGGTTCCTTTGCGCTCACTTGGTACATGCGTACAAAGATACGTGTACGGAACGTGCGGAGAAGAACGACAAGCTCATTCGTCCTGAACACAGTGAGAGATGCCGTAGGTGCCCCATCCTCTTCCTGTGACGGAGGTGTAAGGGCCATCGGAACAAAAATAAAAGGCTTTGGCTCTGTGCCCCCGAGGGTAGATATTACCCCGTATTGTGGGCCACCATCTTCCCATTGCCCGATACGCTGGACATTTGAAGAACACAACCGAAGAATCCCTTCATAGTCAGGGTGTGTCAGTTCAAGCAAAAAAACGGGGTAATCATCACAATCACGGTCGAAGTACATTGAGCAATCGAGAGGTATCTGGCTCACAGTAGAACCTCCCATGTCATACTCACTTCACGGTGAAGCGGTCCTCTTGCTTTTACTGAGAAATCTTCACTCGCCGATGGGTCAAAACGGACCTCAACTGCCTGTTTTGTGTCGGGGTCTAAGTAATCGAAGGGGATAACCCCACCGTTCAAACCGACTTTCCAGAACTGCCGGAACTGCGCCCACTGGTCAAGCGTCATCACAAAAGTCATGCTCATCTTTTCGCCCACAGTGCCCTTGGGCCGCGTCATAGCCGGGCCTTCGTCAGCTTCAAACGTCCAGCGGGAAGAAGGCTGATTCTTTGCCCACGGGTCAGATTGTGGACGTTGGGGGAGGTTGAGTGGCCATACGATCGATGCCATGGATACTTCCTCTATCTGGACGTTGGGATCATACTAATGCCGTAGCCTTTACGAAGTACGTTGCTTCCTCCCCCACTGCGCTTGACCATGCTACGGGTGACCATTTGGTCAATCACGATCTCAAGATCAAGGCTTCCGTCTTCATTTTGCCGTTGGTTCGTTTCTACCTGTGCCCCGGCGTTGTTGATAACGGTAACGTTGACGATCTGCTTTCCCGTTCCCTCCGCCCTTACCCCCAGATTCCCGCCTGACGTCCGCACGAGCGGCATGACCGCCTCCGGCCCGGCCTCGCCCATGATTCCGCCACGGGCGAAAGGAGTGAGTCTGTCAAACCCGAACAGCGTGGGCTCGCTGACAATACTGTTGGAATATGAGGATATACCCGCACCGGACAGGATATTCCCATGTGCGCTCGGGGTAGCCCCTGCAACGATAGAGTCAGCAAGATTATTGAACTTGATGTTCGTAGACCAATCAGAAAACAGGTTACTCAAACCGCTACCCAAAGCACCAGCCAATGGCCCGGTGATATTCGCCCGCACAGTCAGCCGGATAATGTCGGAAATCATGGAGTTTACCATGTCCGAGAACGACAGCTTCCCGGTAGAAGCGAACTCCACTATCGCGTCTTCCATGCTCGAAAAGGCATTGGTAGTCAGGTTCTCAAAACCTTGGGCGAGGTTGGTAGCCTCTGAGAAATATTCCTGCGTCGCCCGGTACGCCCCGGCCCACGCTTCCCGGCTGTTCTGAATCTTCTGGAGCCGTAACCATTCGTCCGCAAGCTCACGGGTAATACCCACGTTCCGAATCAGGTTGTCAGCCTGTAGCGAAAGGAGCTGGTCCACATATTCCTGAGAACGCCCATAGTTTCCCGACAATTCCGCAAGTTCACGGTAGAAGTCTGCGGCGGCTTGCGCGTCCTTGATCTGCGATTGCAGGTTAAGGGCGGCGCGAAGCTCTTGAGCCTTTTTCGTAACTCTATCTGGAGCTTCCCCGAGTTCCGTTAAACGTCTAGTTAACTCCTCAACTTGCTTATTGACTTCAAGAATACGTGCTTTAGCCGTATCTCCGTTAAGATTGGCAATTTGAATATCTACATCACGGATTGCATCAGCTATTTTCTGATAATGTTGTGCAGTTGCAGCTTGAGCGTATTCATTTTGTAATGCGTTCATCTCGGACATAGAAAGTCCGGCTGTTTTGGCATTCTTAGCTATATCATCAAGCTTTCTAACAAGATCAATCCCAAAATCATCACCAGAACCACGCATTTTTTCTATTTCAGCACGGACCCCTTCAAGCGCACGTTTCGCTGATTCAATCTTACTTTTTTCTGAATCAGTAGAGGTAGTATTAGTTCCAGTTCCACCTCCACTAGAGCGTGCTGTTTTTCTTGCGGATTCAGCAGCGTCTTTTCTTAACTTTTCAACACGCTTAGTATATTCTTTAAAGAATGCATCTGGCCTAGAAACCATATCTAGACCTTTTGTCATATCATTCCAGTCTATAGAAAAAGATTCTCTTATATTTTTTGACCAGTTTTTACCTATTTCACCTGCTTTATTAAGCGAAGAAGAAGCACCCTCAAAGTCAAATGTCATCACTCTATATAGAGCTTCTCCAAAAAGATTTATTTGTTCTTTACCAACTATAACAGTATCTACTAAAGCTATTATTCCATCTACAGCAATCTGAATCCCGTTCCACAGGGCTTTAGCTCCACCCGATGCCTGAATGAAAGAAGAGGCAAGTATGGATATTTCTGTTGATGATTTTTTCCCAGAATCAGACACATCATCCATAAAAGATATTAAATCGTCTGATTCTGAAGCTAAAAATCCAGATATGACTGTAGATAATTGTTCAATAGCTCCACGATTTCCATTAATTGCAATGAGAGCGGATGTATGAGCTTGAAGAAGACCTTCACCGACTGTAGTAGTAAAATCTCTACTAATAGCGTCAGCTATGCGAACTTGGTTTGCATAGCTATTCATACTTCTTGCAAAATCTCCAACAGCATTAGGAGATTGAGCAATTGCGGCGTTGAGTCGTAATTGTGCTTTTTCTGCAAGATTGAGATTTTTCCAGCTTTTCCCCACAGAGGAAGCGTATTTTTCCATTTGGTCGTCCGTAAGGACAACGCCCAAAGATTTAGCCGCTTCCGTTTCTCCAAGGAGAGCACTCGTTAATGCTTGTGTTGCACCCTCTGCTCCTCCTGCATAGTTTGTGAAGCTAGCTAAGTCTGTCCCAAGCTGTACTGTTTGTTGAGCAAGCTCAAGAGCCTTATCAGAGGCAACTCCAAGGCCAGAGAGCAAGTCACCTACGCTAGAAAGGGCGGCTTGTGCTCCTTCACGGGACAATCCATAATTAAGCCTGAGATTGTCAGCCGCTTGGGTTGCCCTTTCGGACACAGTGGCAAATACTACATTGAATTTGTTTGCAGTTTCTTCTGCATCTGATCCCGCTTGGACAAGCTCTTTTCTCAATTCATTTATTCGCGTTACAACGTAAGCAGTAGCGAAGCCCTTCAAAGCTGTTACGGCAGTATTTCCTAGCTTGGTTAAGGACTGTGCGGCATTTTGGCTTTCTCTAGGAACAATTTTCAACGTATTGGAAAAATCAGAAATAGTTCTTTTTGCTTCTTCCGTTTTCCTATTAAATTCATCGAGATCGATTTTGACTTTAAGTCCCATGATACCCTCACTGGCTTGGTAAGACCAAACGCAATCGGAGGGGAAAAAGCGACATAACGTTGGTACGAAATGTGAGTAGGGCATAAAAAAACTCCCCAACCTCGCAAGGTGGGGAGTTTTTGGAGGCAATAAGAGATACCGTTATTGTTCGTTAATCCATGAAATAGAATCAGAATAAGGGGAATATTCTGCATATCCTTTATACGTTATCAAGATGCTTTTTCCTGTTTCACCTTGTGTCATA